>Ga0066649_10001618_pt1 | contig 13855 bp, 10 predicted proteins | sample CryGey132114_all_FD_59538 | JGI IMG/M metagenome (GOLD analysis project Ga0066649, IMG submission 59538) | Groundwater microbial communities from aquifer - Crystal Geyser CG22_combo_CG10-13_8/21/14_all | ecosystem: Environmental > Aquatic > Deep subsurface > Groundwater | place: USA: Utah... | reverse complement strand
CGGGTTCAGTTTGGCCAATCGGGTGCGGGCGAAGTTTGTCGCGGCCGGTTACGCGGAAGTTTACAGTTACACTTTTGTCAACGACGGCGAGTTCGAAATAGAGAAGGCTCTCGCCAGTGATAAGACGCGCTTGCGAACCAATCTCACCGACGGCCTGCGCCGAATCTTGGAGGCTAATTTAGATCGGGCGCTCTTTGATACCGACGAGGTTAAGCTCTTCGAGATTGGCACGGTCTTTGTCGATGGTCGAGAAGAGATGATGGTTGCCAGCGCGGTTGGTCGCAAGAAACCGGAATTAAAGATCGAAATTGAAGAGAAGTCCTTGTCTCTCTGGTCCGGCGCTTCGTTGCCGGCAGGGGATCTCGATCCTTTTATCGCCGGTGAAGTGCATTATCGTTCCGTCTCGCCTTATCCGCGGATCGTGCGCGACCTGGCCGTGTGGGTGCCGAAAGCGGTGGAAGCGCAAACCGTGTCTGATTTGATCAAACAGACCGCCGGCGAGTGGCGCGTTGAAGGTCCGGTTCTTTTCGACGAGTTTGCCAAAGACGGCAAAAAATCACTGGCTTTTCGGCTCTCGTTTCAGGCACCGGATCGCACGTTGGCTGATCCGGAAATCAACGAGATTATGGCTAAAATCGGTGATCGTTTGGCCACTAACAGTGATTGGCAGGTGCGCTAGAAATATGCTATCATTAAGAGGTCAAACAGGTTAGCGAACGGTTTTTATTTTGGTTTAAAATGGTAAAAAAAGAGGCTAAAACGCGTCGTTACGGCGCCGACGATATCGTCGTTTTGGAAGGGTTGGATCCGGTGCGCAAGCGGCCCGGGATGTATATTGGCTCCACCGGCGAAGACGGCTTGCACCACTTGCTGGTGGAGATTTTCGATAACTCGCGCGATGAGGCGATGAATGGTTTCTGTAACGAAATCGAAGTGGCCCTCTTGCCGGGCGGGGCGGTGCGCATTGTCGACAATGGCGCCGGCATCACAGTGGAGATCCATAAGAAGACCAAGGTCTCGGCGCTGGAAACGGTCTTGACTGTTTTGCACGCCGGCGGCAAATTCGAAGGCGATGGTTATAAAATTTCCGGTGGTCTGCACGGCGTGGGCGCTTCGGTGGTCAACGCCCTCTCGACTAGGTTAGTGGCGGAAGTTCATCGTGATGGCGGCAAATATCTACAAGAATACGAACAAGGCAAGAAGAAATATAATGTCAAGCGAGTTGGCCTGTCCAAACTCCATGGCACTATTATCACCTTCTGGCCGGATGACACCATCTTCTCGGCGACCGAATACGATTGGCCGCGAATCGTGGCGCACTTGCGCGGGCAGGCTTATTTGGTGAAGGGTTTGCGGATTAGAGCGCTTGACGCGCGAACGGCAGATCGCAAGCTTGATTTAGACAAAGTTTTTTATCTTCGCGAGTTGAATCTCGAAGTGCCATCAAAATCTTTTTATTTCGAAGGTGGGCTGCTGTCGCTCGTGCGCTATTACAACCGCCACGCCACGCCGGTGCAACGAGAAATTTTTTACGTTGAGAAAGAGACCAACGACGTGGCGGTGGAGGTGGCCTTGCAATACATCGATGACCTTGACGCCAAAGAAATCAGTTTTACCAACAACACTATCACGCCCGAAGGCGGAATGCACTTGACCGGCTTTCGCGCCGCTTTGACTCGCATCCTGAATGATTACGGCAAGAAAAATAATATTTTGAAAGAGAGCGAAGGCAGTTTAACCGGCGATGACGTGCGTGAAGGTCTAACGGCAGTGATTTCGGTTAAATTGCGCAACCCGCAGTTTGAGGGTCAGACTAAAGCCAAGTTGGGCAGTGTGGAGGCACGCGGCGCGGTGGAAAGCGTTTTTGGCGAGGCCTTCAACGCCTTTTTGGAAGAGCATCCCGATGAGGCCAAAGAAATTTTGGGCAAGTCGATTTTGGCCGCCAAAGCGCGCAAGGCGGCCAAGGCGGCCAAGGATAGTGTGATTCGGAAAGGCGCCTTGGAAGGGATGACCTTGCCGGGCAAATTGGCCGATTGCCAGAGCCGCGATCCGGCCGAATCGGAGATCTTCATCGTGGAGGGGGACTCGGCCGGCGGTTCAAGCAAACAGGGTCGCGATCGGCGGACGCAAGCCATTTTGCCGCTCAAGGGCAAGATCTTAAACGTGGAGAAAGCGCGTTTAGACAAGATGTTGGCCTCCAAAGAAATCAAAGCCCTGATTATCGCTATTGGCGCCGGAATCGGCGATACGATGGACTTGAGCAAATTGCGTTACCACAAAATTATTATCGCCACCGACGCCGACGTGGACGGCGCTCATATCACCACCTTATTGCTGACTTTATTTTTTCGTTACTACCGACCGTTGATTGAAGAGGGGCGCGTGTTTATTGCTCAACCGCCGTTGTATAAAATCAAGAAGGGCAAAGAAACGCACTATGTTTACAGCGACGAGGAGAAGAACAAGTTGATGAAGGAATTGGGCGCCAGTGATGCTGACTTGATGGATACCGCCGGTGAAGGCGAAAGCGAAGAAAATTCGGAATTAGAAGGGGAGGGCGAAGGAGAAGAATTAGAGTCAGAGACGGCCGGTAAGACCGTCAAACCGAAGTCCAACAAAATCTCCACTCAACGCTACAAAGGTCTGGGTGAGATGAACCCGGAAGAACTCTGGGAGACGACCATGAACCCCAACACCCGCGTCTTGAAGCAAGTGACGATTAAAGACTTGGAAGAGACCGACAAAACCTTCGACATCTTGATGGGGAGCGAAGTCGAACCGCGCAAAATCTTCATCCAAACTCACGCCAAGTTGGCCAATGTGGATGTGTAATTGAAAACCCCCGATTGGGCGAAGTTTAGCTTCGCTCAATCGGGGGTGGGGGGGGAATTAAAGCTTGAGGTGAGGAGACTTCCGCTTCAGGGCGGCATAATCCGCTTCGGCGGCGCGCTGGGCTTCGGCTTCGCCGTAGAGGAATCTGGTGACCAGTTGGCCTTGGCGATGTTTGATATAAGCGCGCTTGGCCGCGACGGAACCCAAGCAAAAATTCTTGATTGAAGATCGCAGTTGGCACATTACCGACCTCCTTTCGGCGCTTTTCGTTAGCGCCAGTCTGGCTTATTTATAGCATAATCCGGCGGAAAAGAAAACAATCTAATTATTATGACCGAGTCTTAATTTCTTCCAAAATCTTGGCGCGGAATTCATCAAGCGATAACTTGACGCTGGTTTCGGCGTCGCGCGATTCGATCGTGATCATTTGCTCGGTCACTTCTTTGTCGCCCAGGACGATGAGATAGGGGACTTTTTGCATTTTGGCGGCGCGGATTTTTTTGCCTAAAGTCTCATTGCTTTGATCCAACTCGATTCTGACTCCTTCACCCTTTAACTTCTCGGTGACTTCTTGCGCGTAGGGCAAGTGTTTGTCGCTGATCGGAATCACTTTTACTTGCCCTGGCGAGAGCCACACTGGGAAGCGTCCGGCATAGTGCTCGATTAAAATTCCCAAGAACCGCTCGGGTGAACCGACAATCGCTCGGTGGACCATCACGGGTGTCTTCTCGCTGCCATCTTGGTCGGTGTATCTCAAACCGAAACGTTCCGGCATAATAAAGTCGATCTGGATGGTGGAGATTTGCCACTCTCGCCCGAGCGAGTCGCGAGAGATGAAATCCATTTTTGGTCCATAGATGGCGGCTTCACCGATGCCGTCTCGATAATCGATTTTATTGTCGACGAGAATTTCTTTGAGTTTGTCTTGGGCGGTTTCCCACGTCTTGGGGTCCCCGAGATATTTTTCGGGATGTTCGGGATCCCAAGTGGAGAAGCGGATGTAATAATCCATTCCGTAAACAGTTAAGGCTTGCTTGATTGCCGCCAAAACATTCTCGAATTCTTCCTTGATTTGGTCGGGTCGGCAAAAGGAGTGACCATCATCTTGGGCGAAAGAGCGCAAGCGAGTCAAGCCGGACAACTCACCCGGTTTTTCGTCGCGGTAGAGGTTAGCGAAGTCAGCCAGGCGAACAGGGAGGTCGCGATAACTTCTTTTTTGCGAGGCGTAGATTTGGGTGTGTTGGGGGCAGTTCATCGGCTTCAAGAAATATTCTTCTTTGGTGTAATGGGAAGAGACCCGAAGCATGTCATCTTGATATTTCTCGTAATGCCCCGAGACTTTAAAAAGTTCCGCTTTGTTGATATTGGGCGTATGAACTTCTTGGTAGCCGATCGCTGATTGCAATTCATTTGAAAAATTGACGATTTCTCGACGAATTATGGCACCTTTAGGCGTGTATAGAGGCAGACCGGGCCCGACCAAATCAGAGAAAACAAACAAATTCAATTCCTTCCCCAACTTGCGATGATCGCGCTTCTCGGCCTCGGCTTGTTGTTCGAGATAATCATCCAACTCTTTCTTATTGGCGAAGGCGACACCATAAATACGAGTAAGCATTTTATTTTGTTCGTTGCCGCGCCAATAAGCGCCGGCGACGCGAGTGAGCCGGAAGGCGTCGCGAGCGATCTGGTTGGTGTGGGCGACGTGCGGCCCGGCGCAGAGGTCGGTGAATCCGCCGGTTCGGTAAGTGGTAATGGTCTCGCCTTTGGCTGTCAATTCCTCAATCAATTCCAGCTTGTAGGGTTCGGCGGCAAATAATTTCTTGGCTTCATTGTCGGCAATTTCATCTTTTTCGAAACCGAGATCTTGACTGACTAGGGCGCGCATATCTTTCTCCGATTCTAAGAGTTCGGTTTCGGTTGGCGCCGTCTCGCCGAAGTCGAAATCGTAATAAAAACCATGCTCAATTGTCGGGCCAATTCCCAGTTTAACCGCCGGATATCTGGTCTTGACGGTAATCGCCAAGAGATGGGCGAGCGAATGACGAACTTTGTTTAAATCGTTTTCCATATTATTTTATTGTTAATATCTAAGTTTGTAAAAAGAAACGCCCCGATAAAAACACCTTAGTGTTTTTATCGGGGCGAGGTTTTATTTATAACCACGCGGTCCCACCCGACTTTGCTATCGCAAGATAGCGTCTCATTATCATCATTAGATTAGTTCGCCGAGACGAAGTCAAACTTGACCGATAGGTGGTAGCTATCACAATCTCTAACTATCTTTATGTTAGGAGTAAGAAGGACTTTTGTCAAGCTGGATCGCTTTACAATTCCTTCACGGCTTCGATGATAATCGAGGGTTCTCCGTTGCGATGACTGATTTTGCCGCGGACGGCGACGGTTTTGTCGGGTTTGAGCAGATCGCGGTATTTCTCGTAAACTTCAGCGAAAGCCACGCCTTCGATTTGGTCGTTAAAATCGAAGAGTTTAATGAAGGCCATTTGTTTGTTGTTTTTGGTGATAATTTCGCGCACGCTGTCGATAACGCCACCGGTGACGGCGGGGAAGTTGTCTTTCTGTTGTCGGTGATGCTTGATCGTGTTTTCCGGTTTGGCGAAACGGTCGCGGTAGGGTTCCAAGGGGTGGCCCGAAACATAGAGCCCGAGCAATTCCTTTTCCCAAGCCAGTTTGGTCTTTTGATCAAGCGGTTCGGTCGGTTTCAGATTAAGTTTGGCCGGCGCGGCCGCCTCGGGCAGGAGGCCGAAGAGCGAAGTTTGATTGGCGTTGCTTCCCAGCTCTTGGCGGTTGTAGGCGAGGGCTTCATCAATGTTACCTAAGACTTCATGACGCTCGATTCTCAAGCTATCGAAGGCACCGACTTTGGCCAGCGCTTCCAGCGATTTTTTGTTTAAATTTTTATGTCTCACCCGAGTCAGGAAATCGGCGTAGTCGGCGTAGGGGCCGTTTTGTTTTCTCTCTTCCACTATTGCCTTCCCGATTTCTTCGCCGAGATTCTTAATGGTGTAGAGACCGAAGCGAATCTTGTCTCCCGCCTGTCCGGCAGGCAGGCCTGCCTCATTCTTGATTACCGTGAAGTCGCCGAAGCTTTCGTTGACGTCGGGCGGCAAGACGGCCAAGTTCATTCGTCGGCACTCGGTGATCACTTCCGAAATTTTTTCGGTGTCGCCGGCTTCGGCCGAGAGCACGGCGGTCATATATTCGGAGGGATAATTGGCTTTGAGATAAGCGGTTTGGTAAGCGACTCGGCCGTAACTGGCGGCGTGCGCTTTGTTGAAACCGTAAGCGGCGAAAGGTTCGATCAGCGACCAAAGTTCCTTGGCTTTTTTCTCGCTTAAGCCGTTCTTGACGAAACCGACCAAGAGTTTCTCTTTCTGGGCTTCCATCTCTTTGGGGATTTTCTTGCCCATCGCTTTGCGCAATTTGTCGGCTTCGGTCCAAGAGTAGCCGGCCAAGTGGATGGCGATTAGCATCACGTCGTCTTGGTAAGTGATCACGCCGAAGGAATGTTTCAGAATCGGTTTCAAACGGGGGTCAAGATAAGAGACCAAGGTTGGGTTGTGTTTGCGCTTGATATATTCGGGAATCATCTCCATCGGCCCCGGCCGGTACAGAGCGACCATGGCGTTGATGTCGAAGATGGTGCTTGGTTTCAATTCTTTGAGCCAACGAGTCATACCGGCGCCGTTTAATTGGAAGAGACCGATGGTCTCGCCGCGAGCCAAAATTTCGAAAGTACGAGCGTCATCGAGCGGAATTCGGTTAAGGTTGATTTCCACGTCGTGAATTTTTTTGATTAAACGGATCGCCTCTTCCAAGATTGAGAGATTGCGGATGCCGAGGAAATCGTATTTTAAGAGTCCCGCGTCTTCGACCGCGTGCATCTCGTATTGAGTGATCGTTTTGCCGCCTTTGGGGTCGAGTTGGATCGGAGTGTAATCGGTGATGTCGGAGGGGGCAATGACCACGCCGGCGGCATGCACGGAAATGTGTCGGGCGCAACCTTCGATCTTCTTGGCTAAATCTACCACTTTCTTAACGTCAGCGTCCTTATCGTAAAGTTCTTTCAATTCGGTCACCATCTCCATCGCGCGATTGATGGTCATCGGGAAGCCTTGGGAACCCAGGGGGATCAGTTTGGAGATTTGGTCGCCAAGCTGATAGGGGTAACCCAGGGCGCGGGCGACATCGCGCACGGCGCCGCGCGCCAACATCGAGCCGAAGGTGCCGATCTGGGCCACTTGATTCTCGCCGTACTTGTGACGGGTATAAGCGATGATTTCGTCACGCCGTTTGTCGGCAAAGTCCATGTCGATGTCGGGTGGCGAGGGGCGATCGGCGTTTAAGAAACGTTCGAACGGCAATTCGTAGAAGAGCGGGTCCACGTTGGTGATGCCGATCAGGTAAGAGACGAGCGATCCGGCGGCCGAGCCTCTGGTGTTGGTGAAGATGCCGGTCTCGTGGGCGTGTTGGATCAGGTCGGCCACCACCAAGAAGTAGGGCGAATAACCTTTTTTGCTGATAACATCGAACTCGTAAGCCAAGCGAGCGCGGGCAACTTCGGCGCGGTCGGGGTTTTCTTTCAGATAGTTTTCCAGACCGGCTTCAGCCAGTTTTTTTAATTCTTGGTCATAATTAGAGTCGGTCGGGAGGGGGAAGTTAGGGAAGCTCCATTGGCCTAGTTCTAATTCGACATTACAGCGGTCGGCGATTTTACCGGTGTTCTCGATGGCTTCTGGTATGTGGGCGAAGTACTTGGTCATCTCTTCGCCACTGATGAAAGAGAAATCCTCTTCGGTGTTGGTGATCCCTTTGAGATCGGTCAGATCGGCGCCGGTTTGAATGGAGAGCAGAGTGTGGTGAGCAATGGCGTCGTCGCGATTCAGGTAATGGGTGTCTTGAGTGGCCACTAACGGCACCATCAACCTCTTCGCCAGGGCGATCAGATTATCCGTCAATTCGACCTGACGCTCAATCTTGGGGTGATGCATGATCTCGATGAAGTAATTGTCAGTGCCGAAGATGTCTTGATATTCTCTCACGATTGCTTCGCCGCGTTCCGGTTCTTTCAGGAGGGCTCGCGAGAGTTCGCCACCCAGGCAACCGGAGAGGCAAATCAGACCCTCATGATATTCGCGCAGGAGTTCTTTGTCGGCGCGGGGCTTGTAGTAATAGCCCTCCAGGTTGGCCTTGGTGACAATCTTGATCAAGTTTTGGTAGCCAGTAAGATTTTCGGCCAAGAGAGTCAGATGGAAGCGTTTGGCGTCGATGTGCGCCTCTTTATTGAAACGGCTGCGGACGGCCAAGTAAATCTCGCAACCTAAAATCGGCTTGATTCCCTCGGCTCGGCATTTTTTGTAAAATTCGATTACCCCGTACATACTGCCGTGGTCGGTAATCGCGACCGCCGGCATCCCGTACTCTTTGGCTTTTTTGGCCAGGGCGGGGATTTTTATCAGGCCGTCCAAGAGACTATAATGAGTGTGATTATGCAGATGAACGAAAGGCATAGGGTGATTATACCAAAAAAATCGAAATATCTAATTGGCGTTGACGAAGCTGGTCGGGGCGCTTTGGCCGGACCGGTGGCTGTTGGAGCAGTGATTTGGTCGCGAACTAATTCGCGCGAATTGAAGAAGGCGTTGCGTTCTTACCCGGTTGGCCGGGATTCAAAGAAGCTTGCGCCTAAACAGCGGGAGTTTTGGTTTGAGCGATTGCTTGTTTGGCGAGCGAAGGGTTGGTTGGATTTTCAAGTGGCCTTGATGGGGGAGAAGATTATCGATCAAAAGGGAATTAACGCCTCGGTTCGGTTGGGGATAAATCGAAACTTGTCGGTCTTGAGTCGCCGACAGGCGATCGTTCCGAGCGCCGGCCGGATTCTCTTGGATGGTGGCTTGGTCGCGCCCGTCATCTGGTCCGATCAGCAAACGATCATTAAGGGCGACGAACGCGAACTGATTATCGCTTTAGCCTCGATTGTCGCCAAGGTGACTCGCGACCGGTTAATGAGTCGTTTGGCTCGAATCTATCCGGATTATGAATTCCAGCGGCATAAGGGCTATGGCACCGCTCTTCATTATCAAGCGCTGGCTCGTTTTGGCGCCGCTCCGATTCATCGCCGGAGTTATTTGAAGAATTTGACCGATTTGATCAGTTGGCGTAAAATAAAAAATGGATGAACCGGAACGTTTTTTTGTTGTTTTTCACCAGAGTCTGAAGGGATGAATTGAAGAAAACAGGAAGGAATTGATTATGACCAAGAAGAAGTCCTTTGACTTCAAGACGGCGGCGACGGAAGAGTTGATTGGAATCCTGAAGGGACGAAATCCCGACAACCTCTCCTCGCGGCACGTGCGGACGGCGCTTGTTCGGAGTTGGACCGAGCTTCGGTCCAGAGGCAAGACCGTTCGAGACCTTAACCGGTGTCTGGGTGAAGTTCGGATAAGGAGTCTGATCGAGCATTCGTCACTCTTCTCGACCGATGAGTTGGTGATGTTTTTGACGATTGACCCAGGGGTCTTCAAATCGGCCTTGGCCGTGTTGAAGAGTCGTATTCGTCAGGACGAGACGATCGAAGCCAAGATCAAACTGGTTTGGCCCCAGATCAGTCCGTCACTACAAGCGGAGGTGGGGCCTCGGGCCATCCACGCTTGGGTCGTTTAGTCTCATTTTAGTCGTTCCGGTTCTTAGTTCGCGAAGTCGGGATCCGCCTTGTTGGCGCCCCGACTTTTAATTTGTCCTTCGATTTGTCGCGGCGGACGCCGGGCAAATTCATAGACATCGATTTGCTTATTTTTCGCTTTTGGAGTAACATCTTGATATATGGTAGTCAGAATGCGTCATACTCGGGCTCACACGGCCAACCGTCGCTCTCATCACGCTCTTAAAGTGAGCGGGATGTCTTTGTGTGCCAAGTGTGGCGCGCCGAAACAGAGTCATGTGGTTTGCAAAAATTGTGGCACTTACCGCGGGCGAGAGGTGATCAATGTTTTGGCCAAAACCGAGAAAAAAGAAGCCAAGAAGAAGGCCGCGGTTAAGAAGTAATTTTTACCGAAACCTTACAATCCATTTTGTTTTTTTGAAATATGGCCAACCGTCATTTATGTCGAAGTTTAGCGATGCAAACGCTCTTTGAGTTGGATTTTCGCGAGATCGAAACCATCGGCGCGATTGATCCCACCGCCAACCGGATTACGGCCGAATTCGCCCCCGGCGCGGAAGATTTCTCTTATGTCAAAGAATTGGCTCATGGCGTGGCGGATCACCGCCAAAAAATCGACGCGATCATTACCCAGGCGGCGCCGGATTGGCCCATTGATCAGATTGCCATCGTGGATCGCAACATCTTGCGCTTGGGTTTATATGAACTGATTTTTGCCGATCGGGCCGACGTGCCGTCCAAAGTGGCAATCAACGAAGCCATCGAGCTGGCCAAAACTTTCGGCGGTGAATCCAGCGGTCGTTTTGTCAACGGGGTGCTGGGCACGGTCTATAAGGAGTTGGGCGAGCCGGGGAAAAACGACGCTCCGGTCAAGAAAAAGAAGATTATTGACATTCCCTACGATCAAATGCCGATCGAGAAGCTGGCCGGAGCGTTGGTTTGGTGTCGGTTTGAGCAACAGTTTTTTTTGGCCTTGGTTCATGATGTGTTTGGTTATTGGACGCTGTCTAAAGGGCATCTGGAATCAGCCGAGAGTTTGACCGACAGCGTGAGACGAGAAGTTTCTGAGGAGTTGGGCTTGGCCGCGGTGACGGTTGGCGAGGAGTTAGGGGTTAATGAATATGTTGCCTCTGATCCCGAGAAAGGCAAAACTCGCCGGCAGGTGACTTATTTTTCGGTGGAAGTGGCCGGCAAACCGGCCTTGATCTTGGAAAAAAAAGGCGGTCTGGATGACGCGCGTTGGTTCCGACTCGAGGAAGTGCCCGAGTTGCGTCTGTACGACGATATTTTGCCGATCATCACCAAAGCAATCAGATTACTGGTTAAGACGGCGAAGCCAGTTTAGAATATTTTTTATGGACCTTTCGACTTTCGAACAAATAATCGGTTTCAAATTCAAAAATCGCGATCTCTTGAAGCGGGCTTTCTTGCACCGTTCTTATCTCAACGAACACAAGGAGGTCAATTTGGACCACAATGAACGCTTGGAATTTTTAGGCGACGCGGTGTTGGAACTCGCGGTGACCGATTGGCTTTATCACCATTACCCCGATAAACAGGAAGGTGATCTGACCGCTTATCGGGCCGCCTTGGTCAATACCAATGCTTTGGCGGAAGCCGCCGTTGGTCTCGATCTCAACGGTCACCTGCTTCTGTCTCGCGGCGAGGCCAGAGATACCGGCCGGGCGCGGCAATATATTTTGGCCGATACCTTCGAGGCGGTGGTAGGCGCTATCTATTTGGATCAAGGTAATGAGGCGGCGCAAACTTTTATCGCGAAGACAATTTTCGCGCAAGCAGCCGAGACAATCAGGAAAAATTTAAGCGAAGATTATAAAAGCCGATTTCAGCGTCAAGCACAGGAAGTTACCGGCATTACTCCCGTCTATCAGTTGGTATCAGCCGAGGGGCCAGATCACGATAAGAATTTTACGGTCGAGTTGCTTTTAGGCGAAGAGAAAATCTCGCGAGGCGAAGGTCAGTCAAAACAGGAGGCAGAGCAAGGCGCGGCCAAAGCCGGTTTGGCAAAGAAGCATTGGCTGGTAGAATAAAGAGATGATGACGTTGAAGAAGTTCGAGTTGGTCGGCTTCAAATCTTTTGGGCGGAAGGAAACGCTCTTTTTTGGCGCGCCGATCACCGCCATCGTCGGACCCAACGGCTCGGGCAAGTCTAACGTGGCCGAGGCCTTCCGCTGGGTGCTGGGCGAGCAGTCGCTCAAATCGCTCCGGGGCAAACGGGGAGAAGATTTGATTTTCAACGGTTCTGTTGCCTTGGGGCGATTGTCGCGCGCTTCGGCTTCGATCACCTTCAACAACGAATTGCGAGCCAGTGGGAGCAGACTTTTTTCGGCGATCGATTTCGATGAGGTCACAATCTCGCGAGAAGTTTTCCGTGACGGGGCGGGCGAGTACAAGGTCAATGGCACCTCGGTGAGGTTGCGCGACGTGCTCGAACTTTTGGCCGGGATCTCTCTCGACGCTTCTGGTCACCATATCATCAGTCAGGGCGAGGCTGATCGGGTTTTGAGCGCCAGCGCCGCGGAACGTCGAGCGATGATTGAAGACGCTTTGGGCCTGAAAATTCATCAATGGAAATTGGCCGAGAGCGAAAAGAAGCTGGCTAAGACCGAAGACAATATCAAGCAGACCGAATCGATTCGTCGCGAAATCGCGCCGCACTTGAAGTTTTTGAAAAAACAGGTGGAGAAAATTGAGCAAGTGCGCCGCTTGAAAGAGGAATTACGCGAACGCTATCGCGAATACTTGAAGCGCGAAGAAGTTTACCTGGAACAGGCGCGGGAGAAATTGGCCGGCGAGGTAGCTCGACCTCGAGCCGAATTGGTGGCGGTAGAAAAACAACTTTCGGCCCATCAACCTTCAAGCGAGGGTCAAGCCCAGATTATTGCGGCCGAAAACGAAGCTCGCGAGATCGAAAGTCGTTTGCGGGCCGCGCGGGTGAAGACCGATGAGCTGGCTCGCGCCTTGGGTCGGCTGGAAGGCTTGCTTGAAGGTCAGCGCCAGGGGGCCAAACAAGTCGCTCGGGGAGTCAAATTGCCCCTGGCCGAGGTGGAACGCTGGGTGGATGAACTGGATCAGCAATTGGCGCAAATGGAAGCGGTGGGAGACTTGGGCCAACTTAAAACTCGCTTGGCCGAGAGCCGCCGCCAGCTTAAAGTTTGGCTGGCGCAATACGAAAGCAAAGCCGTCCTTAGTCACGATTTGGAGGCGGAGACAAACAAACTTCAACTTGATTACGCCGAGCTTAAAGATCGTCTGGCCGCCTTGCAGCAAGACGAAATGATCGAACAAAGCGCCTTGGCCGACAGTCGGGAGCGGATTGTTCGTTTGCGTCAAACGGCGCAAACCGCCGAACGCGATTATTATGAGTGGCGCGCCAAACAAAACGAACTCAAGTCTAAATTGGCGGCGCTCTCGGCCAGGCAAGAGACTTTGGATTTGGCCGAACGACAGTTTAAAACCGAATTGGGCGAGGCGGCGGTGCTCTTGGACCGCTCGATTTTATCTTATGATGAAGTGAGGATCGATTTGGCCGAAGCGCTGGCCGAAGATCGGTCTAAACAAGAAGAACGCCGGCATCGGGTCGAACGTTTGAAAATTAAACTTGAAGACTTGGGGGGAGAAAGCAGCGAAGTGGCGCGCGAATACGACGAAGTAATGACCCGAGACGCTTTCTTAGCCGGCGAATTGGCCGACTTGGCTCAAAGTCGCGAAGCGCTTCAGGCGGTGATGACCGAATTGCGAGCCAAGATTGAAGTGGAGTTTTTGGCCGGTCTGGCTAAAATCAATCAAGAGTTCCAAAAATTTTTTGTGGTGCTCTTCGGTGGCGGCTCGGCCGGATTGGAATTGCTCAAATCGGAGAAGAAAAAACGAAGTGCCGATTTATCAATCGCCTCGCCGGATGAGACCTTGGATTTAGCCGGTGGTGGATCAGAAGCGGAAGAGGAGGAGGGTAAAACGGGGATTGAGGTCAACATTAATCTGCCTCGTAAGAAAGTCCGCGGTCTGGCGATGCTTTCGGGCGGGGAACGGGCGCTCACCTCGATCGCGCTCCTCTTCGCGATGTCGCAGGTCAATCCGCCCCCCTTCTTAATTTTGGACGAGACCGATGCCGCTTTGGACGAAGCCAATTCGCGCAAATATGGCGATATGATCGAGAGTCTGTCGCGCTACTCCCAATTGATTTTAATCACCCACAATCGCGAAACGATGTCGCGGGCGGGCGTGCTCTATGGCGTGACGATGGGGTCCGACTCGGTCTCGCGCTTGATCTCGGTCAAGTTCGACGAAGCAACCCAGTACGCCAAATAATGATTAATCGAG
>Ga0066649_10001616_pt1 | contig 13864 bp, 10 predicted proteins | sample CryGey132114_all_FD_59538 | JGI IMG/M metagenome (GOLD analysis project Ga0066649, IMG submission 59538) | Groundwater microbial communities from aquifer - Crystal Geyser CG22_combo_CG10-13_8/21/14_all | ecosystem: Environmental > Aquatic > Deep subsurface > Groundwater | place: USA: Utah... | reverse complement strand
GAATGTCAATTCCTACAGGGCAAACCTGCACACATGCTGTGCAATCAATGCAATGGCCACGATTTTCCCAATCATCACCTTTTTTATGAGAACCCCTTGGCTCACCGCGATTTTCATCATAACCGATAATTAGAGTATCTTTATCAAACATGGCAGATTGAAATCTGGCATATGGGCACATATAAGTGCAAACCTGTTCACGCGCAAAGCCTGCCATTAAATAGGTAGTAAAGGTTAGTGCGGCAATCCACATTAAAACAGATTCCGGCACATCAAGGTTTCTGATTTGTTCAATCAGAGTTGGGGCATCGTTAAAATACAAAACCCATGCACCGCCTGTTAACGCACCGATGATTATCCAGATAAAATGGGTGGTTACTTTTTTCCAAATTTTCTCAAAATTCCAATTTTGCTTGTCGAGCTTCACGCGCTTATTGCGGTCACCTTGGATTATGCGCTCTACCCAAATGAACAAATCCGTCCACACAGTTTGCGGACAAGTATAGCCGCACCAAACACGCCCAAACATGCTAGTGACAAAGAATAGCCCGATAGCCGCTAGAATCAGAATGCCCGTTAGATAATAAACTTCCTGCGGCCAGATTTCGATGAAGAAGAAATATGCACGGCTATGCTCAATATCAATTAATATCGCCTGATTTGGAGCAAGTTCACCCCTGTCCCAACGCAAAAATGGCGCAAGATAATAAATTCCCAAAGTAATTATCATCGCAATCCATTTCAGTTTGCGATATTTACCCCACGTCCTCTTTGGATAAATCTTATTACGCTTAGCAAAAAGCTTTATCGGTTGCTCTTGTTCCATCAGCCCTGCGACTTTAATTTAGTGATGAATTCTTCAATACGCATATCAAGCCTTTCTTTTGTTATAAATTACTTATTCTCCACCACCAAGAGAATGAACATAAATAGTCAGCTGGCGGATTGTATCATCATCAAGCCGATTCGACCATGAAGGCATTATTCCGTGTTTTGGGTTATTGATTTGCGAGGTTATATCTGCCTTATTATTGCCATAAAACCAAATTTCATCGGCTAAGTTAGGCGCACCGAACTCTCTCCCCCCCTTGCCATTAACACCATGACATGAAGAACATTGTTGCTCGAATATTAATGCACCATTCTCAGTATATTTGCCTTTGCCGGAAAAATTTAAAACATAATCAGCAACTTGGCTTATTTCTGCACTTGTAAGCACATCTTTAAAAGCAGGCATTTGCGAATATCTCGCATCATCATGCCCCGAACGAATACCATATTTTAGGGTTTGGTATATTTCTTCAGTGTTCCCGCCCCAAATCCAATCATCATCATTGAGGTTTGGATAACCTGCCGAACCTGCACCGCCCGTACCATGGCAAGTGGCGCAATTATCCTTAAACGCTGCCTTGCCGCCTGCAAGCGCAAATTCATAAAGCGCCGAGTCATTAGCGATTTCTTCAAAATTTGCATTATGAAAACGCTCCAGATATTTTGCTTTTCTAGCTCTAATTTCGGCTTGCTCTTCTTCCAGCTTTTTATATTGCGTCCATTCTTTTGTACCAGCAGTTCCGCCACGTTCACCTTCGCCGCTTATTGTTGGCCAAGCAGGGTAAAGCACCCAATAACCGATTGACCAGATTACACATACAAAAAATACCCACAGCCACCAACGTGGAGCAGGATTATTTAGCTCTTTAATTCCATCCCATTCATGACCGGTTGTTTCAACGCCTGAATGCTTGTCAATTTCCTTGTTTTTTTCATCACTCATTTGATTCATCCTTCAAAGGTATGTTCTTTAACTCTTCGATTCTCTTTTTATTTTTCGGGTTTAAAGTCCAAATGGCAATCCCCAGAAAAACTATAAAAAAGAATAAGAGGCCGATTATTCCTGCCGTTCCTGAATCCATTACTCACCATCCTTTTTATTCAAATCGGGGTTATAATCTTTCAGCTCTGCCATTGTGCCAAGCACTTGCAGGTAAGCAATGAGCGCGTCAAGCTCGGAAACAAACTCTTCCTTGCCGTCAAAATCACGCATATTTACCTTGCCATAAAGCTCCTCTAATTCTTCATGGTAATCACTTTCATTGCGAGCTTGTGCCATAGCATGGTTATAGGCATTCTCAATCATTTTTTCATTATAAGGAACGCCCATTATCTTCAATACTTCCAGATGCTTACCTATATCGTTTAAATCAGCAGCTCTATTTTTCATATGCTCATAAGCAGGCATAATAGATTCCGGCACAACATCACGCGGATTAATCATATGCTTAACATGCCAACCGTCAGAATATTTTCCACCTAAACGCGCTAAATCCGGGCCCGTACGTTTTGATCCCCACTGAAACGGGAAATCATACATGCTTTCTGCAGCTAATGAATAATGCCCATAACGCTCAACTTCGTCACGCAATGGACGGATTTGCTGACTATGGCAAGTATTGCAACCTTCACGAACATAAATATTATATCCGGCAAGCTCAAGTGGAGTGTATGGACGCACACCTTTTATCGGCTCAATTGTTGTCTCTAACCTAAAGAGCGGCACAATTTCTACTAACCCGCCGATAGAAATCACTATCACTACAAAAATTAGCAACAATATTGAATTCTTCTCTAATTTTTCATGTTTCTTTAGCATGTCGCAGCCCCTTTCATTTCAATAGATTTCACCGCATCTCCGCATATAGTTTTGTAAAAATTATATACCATGATGAGTGCCCCAACGATGAAGAGCAACCCGCCCAAGGCGCGGATTAAATAGAATGGATGCATTGCCTGCACGGTTTCAACGAAGGAATATTCGAGAAAGCCCATATCATCATATGAGCGCCACATTAGCCCTTGCATAATGCCCGAAACCCACATGGCGGTAATGTATAAAACAATACCGGTTGTAGCAATCCACAGATGCAGGCTAACCAAACGCTTGGAATATAATCTCTCTTTTTTCCACAGCACCGGCACTAAATAATATAGCGCACCAAAAGTTATGAAGGCCACCCAACCCAACGCACCGGAATGCACATGCCCGATTGTCCAATCTGTATAATGGCTAAGCGAGTTTACCGCTTTGATAGACATTAACGGCCCCTCAAATGTGCTCATCCCATAGAATGAGAGAGCAATCACCATGAATTGCAAAATCGGGTCTTCGCGCAATTTATGCCATGCACCCGAGAGTGTCATCATACCGTTAATCATCCCACCCCATGAAGGCATCCAGAGCATGATAGAAAATGTCATACCCAGATTTTGCGCCCAATCAGGCAGGGCTGTATAATGCAAATGGTGCGGCCCCGCCCAGATATAGATGAATATTAGCGACCAGAAATGCAGGATTGATAAACGATAAGAATAAACTGGGCGATTTGCCTGCTTAGGTACAAAATAATACATCATCCCCAAAAAGCCTGCCGTCAGAAAAAATCCCACCGCATTATGCCCATACCACCACTGAATCATCGCAGATTGCACACCGGAAAAAGCCGGATAGCTTTTTACGCCAGTGATTTCCAGAGGTATTGAGGCAGCATTTACCAAATGCAAAACTGCAACGGTTACTATGAAGGCTAAATAAAACCAGTTAGCAACATATATATGAGGCTCTTTACGGTTTTTGAGGGTCATTAGAAATACGATTAAATATGCAACCCAAACCACAGTAAGCCATAAATCTGCATACCATTCTGGCTCAGCATATTCTTTACCTTGGGTGACACCTGCTAAATACCCAAGTCCGGCCATTAAGATGAATAGCTGATAGCCCCAGAAAGTGAAGTTACTTAAGCCGTCACCCCATAATCTAGCACGGCATGTACGCTGAACAACAAAATAGCTGGTGGCAAAAAGCGCATTACCGCCAAAGGCAAAAACCACTGCCGAAGTGTGCAAGGGGCGCAACCTACCAAAGGTTAGATATTCACCGAAATTAAGTTCCGGAAATGCCATTTGCAGAGCAATCAAAAGCCCCACGCTAAAACCCGCAATCCCCCAGAATACCGTGGCTAGCGTGAATTTCTTTATAACATCATCATTGTAATTCATAATTATCTTTCCTTAAAAAATTATATTGCCCGCCATATAAAATAGGCTAAATCCATTGAACAGCATCACGATACTGGCAAATTTTCTTATTGTTTGCGGCCATCTGCGGAATGCAAACTGGCTGCCAAACCCCACCAAAAGCAGCGATGGAATTGTACCGATAGTGAATAATATCATTCCCATAGCTGCGCTTATTGGGTCAGAAGTTGTGGCAACCACCATTAGTGCTGCAAAAATTAACCCGCATGGAATAAACCCAAGCATCACCCCAAGGCCATAGCCTTTTAAGCCAGTTGGGTTACTCATTAAAGGCTTTGCAATTCTGCCGATTTTCTCTGCGAGCTTAATTATTATATTTCCACGAAAGATTTTTAATGCACCCTTAAAATATGGCATCGCGCTAGCAATAAAAACACCGCCGGCAATAGTGAGTAAGACTACCGCCACCCAACGCTCAATAGGAGAGCCAATAATCTGGCGTGACAAAATCGCCGCAATGACTCCCAAAATAACATATGTAGTCATTCGACCAAGATGATATGGTATCAGTGCCGAGCCTTTTAGGCGCTGCAAAATATTTGCATCCTCAATCGGCAAGCTATCAAATTTATTTACTACCTGACTCGAAACAAAAGGCCCGCACATACCTGCACAATGAGTAAACCCACCCACTAAACCCGCTAAAAACAAGGTTATAAGCAAGTTGTTATACTGCGTAAACGAGGCACTGCAATGATTGACTAAAAATTCCAATTAACTCTCTAAAGTTACAATTTGAGATTGAAATTATAGTTAAAATCGCTAAAGATGGATTTGACAAAAGTCAATTCTGAGAATCAATTATGAATAACACGCAGAGAATCAGCGCACCGGACTTCGCACATTACGAAGAAATTTTGCAATCTTCGATATTATTCAGAGATATTAAAACTGAGATAGTTTCTGAGTTCATGAGCATGTCTTCTATTATATCTTACCCAAAGAATTCAAATATATTCAACATTGACGACAAGGCTGACTGGTTTTATTTCATAATAGAGGGCTGGGTAAAAACATATCGCGAGACCATGGATGGGGATGAGGTCGTAATTGGCATTCTCGGCAAAAATGAAATCTTTGGTGAGAACGCTATTTTTGAAAATTTCCTTTACCCTTTCAGCGCAGATATAGCTGAAAACGCTGTTCTCATAAGGCTTCCTATCGGAATATTGGCTAAAAAGATTGAGCAGCACCCAGAGCTATCTATAAATTTATTAAGGCATGCAAATGCAAAAATTTCTATTAGCCATAAAGAGAATGAGCATCATATCGTTCAAAATGCCCCGCAAAGAATTGGCTGCTTTTTGCTAAACTTGTGCGATAGCCATACCAAAAAACAAAGCCTGAATTTGCCTTTTGACAAAACTCTTATCGCTTTGAAGTTGGGCATGAAGCCGGAAACCTTTTCCCGCGCCTTAACAAAACTCAAAGAAGAAACCGGAATTATTGTAAACAGCAGGAATGTGGAAATCCCCTCCACACAAATACTGGCAAAATTCTGCTGCGGCACTTGCTCATCACAATATCCCTGTAGTGACTGACTGGATCTTCGGTAATCAAGCATTTGCAGGTTTTTTGATTTTGTAGAGTTTTGTCAGCTATTACTATTATTTCGCACCAACTGCCCCACCAGTGCCCCCATACAAAAACTATTAAGCAGCTTCTTTAGACAAAACAAATAAGTATGGGTTGTTTTTAAAGCACTATTTGTATAGAAAAGTTTGATAATTAACTCTAGGAACAAATATGAATAAATATGCAGCCATAATAGCTTTTGGGCTTTCAGTTTTCGTTCATACACATGCAAAGGCAGAACCACAAGCGGCTGAACCGGGTAGAATTGATGAAAGATTTCAGGAACGAGAACGTCCTGAGCTTTTTAAAACTCCGCTTATAGAAATTGATGAATCCAGCAATGAAGTCTCGGGAGCGGCAGCAGATATAAAATTTACACTTAATGCTGTTGATATTGAAGGTAATAGCATCTTTTCTGACGCTGAGCTTTCTAGCATTACGGAAAAATATATCGGTAGAAAAGTTTCTCTGGCTGAAGTTAATCAGCTCGCAAATGAAATTACCGTTAAATATCGCAATGCAGGCTATATCTCTTCGAAAGCTATAGTACCGCCACAGAAAATTAAGGATGGTAGGATCAAAATAGAGGTTATAGAAGGCGGCGTTGACGAAATTATTATTGAGGGCGATATCTCCGGCAATAAAGATAGAATTACAAGGCTTTCAGATAAAATAAAATCCGGTGGTGCAATGTCTACCGAGAAATTAGAAAGATACCTGCTTCTCATAGAAGACCTACCGGGTGTAACTGCAAAGGCAGTAATCAAACCCTCAAAGAAACCCGGACACTCAAATATTCATATCATTATATCGGAAAATAAAGCTGATTACGCAATTGGTTTTGATAATTATAGCAGTAGATATTTAGGTGAATATAAGCTTGACGGTCAGGCATCTTTTAATTCTCTGTTCGGAGAATATGGAAGAACATCTTTGCATGGAGTTATCACTTCTGAAATCGAAGAATTAAAATATATCGCTGCACAACATGAAATGCAGGTCGGCAGTGAGGGTACAAAAATAATTGGCTCTGCGTCATATACCGATACTGAGCCGGGTCAAGCCTTAGAACCTTTGCAGCTAGAAGGCGAGAGCTTCGTTGCAAGCTTGCGTGCAGAACATCCGTTCATCCGTTCACGTCAGGAAAACTTATTCGGAACTATTGGCTATTCACACAAAGTTTCCGAATCCGATTCTTTCGGTGCGAGACAATATCGTGACGATGTAAGGGCAGTAAGTATAGGCACTTCTTATGATTTATTCGATAGATTCTTTGGTACAAATCAGGCTGACCTGACTTTTACTAAAGGTCTGGATATATTCGGTGCTTCTGATTCATCAGATATACGCTCACGTTCAAATGCCACGGGTGATTTTGAAAAGGTCAATTTCGACTATGCCAGATTGCAGGCAATTCCTGATTATCCTTTATCGGTATATTTTGCCACGTCAGCCCAATATGCATGGGATCCTCTACTTTCTTCCGAAGAATTTGGCATTGGAGGCCGTCAGTTCGGACGCGCCTATGACCCATCCGAAATAACCGGTGATAAAGGTTTGGCCGGAAGTTTAGAGTTTAGATATTTAGCTGACAGCAAAACAAGCATCATCGAAAGCTACCAGCCATTTATTTTCTACGATATCGGTAAGGTCTGGAATGAAGATATTTTTGTCGGAGAGGCTAAATCTATTTCAGTTGCCTCAGCAGGTATCGGTTCAAGATTTAATTTTATACATGATATCTCCGGAGAAATTTTAGTAGCCGTTCCATTGACTAAGAGCATTGCTACATATGGAACACAGGGCGATAACCCTAGAATATTATTTAGCCTGACTAAAAGATTTTAAAATAAAGCTTGCACAAACATTAAAAATAATTAATGTTTGTTGGCAAGATAATAAATGGGATTGGGATATGACAGAATCAAGAATTTTTACGGGTCTAACTGCAAGTATAATGTCGCTGGCATTATCAACAACGGCACTATCAGCACCTGTCGGTGGTGAAGTAGTAGGTGGTAAGGCTAATATTGATAATTCAATAGCAAATGAAACTCATATCAATCAATCAACGCAGAAAGCAGCAATCGACTGGCAATCATTTGATGTAAATAAAAATGAATTAGTACAATTCCACCAGCCAAGTTCATCTGCAATTGCTCTGAACAGAGTTGTCGGTAGTGTTAATCCGTCTAGCATCCTCGGTACATTAAAAGCAAACGGACAAGTTATATTAGTTAACCCTAACGGCGTATATTTCGGCAAAGATGCGGTTGGTGATGTTTCCGCACTTATTGCCAGCACGGCAAATATTACTAATAAAGATTTCATGGACGGCAAGATGAATTTCACTATTGCCGGAAACCCTGACGCTAAGATAATCAATGACGGTCAAATTAATGTAGGTAGCGGTTCTGCCAAAGAGCATGGCTTGGCAGCTTTGGTTGCACCGACAGTAGTAAACAGCAAAACCGGTGTGATTCGCGCCAGATTAGGTAAGGTTCAGCTTTCTTCTGCCGATACCTTCACGATTGACACATATGGTGATGGTCTTATCAACTTCTCGATTGACGGCGACTCACGCGTAGGAACACAAGTTGCAAATGCAGGTGAAATTGCTGCCGATGGCGGCTCGGTGTATATGACCGCAGCAACGGCTAGTAGCGTTCTGGATGAAGTTGTAAATATGAGTGGTAAAATTTCTGCCAATAGCATTGAGGAAGTAAATGGCGAAATCATTTTGGGTGCCGGAAACGGTACTGCAAAAGTATCAGGAAAATTATCTGCTAAGGGCGGTAAAGTTCAGGTTACAGGGAAGAATGTAGTTTTAACCGAAACTGCACACATTGATGTTTCTGCCCCTCAAGGCGGAGGCGAAGTGCTTATCGGCGGTGATTATCAGGGCAAGAACTCAGCCGTACAAAATGCAATCACAACAACCGTTATGCGTGGCGCGATCATCAATGCCGATGCTACCGATAACGGCGATGGTGGACGTGTTATCGTTTGGGCTGATGAAGATACAAAATTTGAAGGCTCAATTTCAGCGCGTGGTGGTGAAAACGGCGGTAATGGTGGTTTTGTAGAAACTTCAGGTAAAAAGAATTTGCTTTTCAACGGTCATGTCAATGTAGCTGCCAGACAGGAAGATTTTGAAAACGGGCAATTATTATTAGACCCGGAAAATGCAATTATTGATAACCTGCCTGAAGGCTCGCAAGCCAATGACGCAGAAATCGGTGATAAAACAATCTTAGCTGCCGATGGCGGATTAGCTGATTTCTTCATTTCTTATGAAGCTTTAACTGCTGCCTTAATGACAGGTAGTGTAACCATTGAAGCTAATAACAGCGTTTCATTTAGAGATAGTGCAAATGCCGGACAATATAATAGTGGCTCAAGCTCCTCTCTAACTCTTACAGCTCCGACTGTTGAGATATTAAGAGAGATTCTTCTCAGTAACGGCACAGTATTTGGCAACGGAAATATCTTTTTAAGAGCTTCCACACTAAACCTTGGCGCAAGATTATATACACCAATACTTAACTATAGCGAATTGAGTGTAGTAAACGTCCTTAATAACAATGCTGTTATTCAACAAGCTATAGATCAGGTATCTTTCGGTGGAAAAGTGAACATAGCAGACGGAATTTATAACCAGACATTTTCAGTAAAGCAACCAATCACGGTTTCAGGTGAAAGCGAAGAAGGAACTATTATAGCTCCTTACACACCAATGATAGCCGATAACGAATTTCTCACTAGCTGGAATGGAACTGCTGTTCAATCTATCATTCAAGTGCAAGATACTAATGCGACTATCCAGAACCTAACAATTGATGGATCTAATTTTGATGTAGCCTCTGGCGATATATATATGCCGCCACCGCCGCCACCTGTGGACGATCCTACGCTTCCAATAGATATGCCAATGCCAATGTTCTTGAGCTTTGCTACTCCAGCCCCTGCTGAGGCAGTTGTAGCAGGTATTGGTTTTGATAACGCAGGCGGTACAGTACAGAATGTTACTGTTAAAAATATGGCCGATACAAGTTTGGAAGGTGGAACAGGAATCTTCGCCGATGTTGATAGCAACCATATGGATTTTGCCCGCACGCTGGATGTTAAAAATTCAACTATTCTGAACTCTCAATATGCAGGCATTCACTTCAATGGTGATAGTTTATCAGGCCTTATTGATAGCAACACTGTAACCGGCAATGAAGATACATATGTAGGTATTGCTGCCACCGATCTTAAAAATTCTGAATCTTCCGAAACTGTTGTAACAGAAGGTGAAGTTACAATTTCAAATAATATGGTTGATGATCATGATTATGCCGGAATTTTAGGACTTAATTTTGCCGATTTGAATATTAATAATAACACTCTTAACGATAACTACACCGGAATTATCGGCAGCACTGCCAATAATGCGATGATAAATATGAACGATATTTATGGCACAGCGGCTGAAACTTTTGGTATCGACCTATACGACACTTCCGGAGCAACTGTTGATGACAACTATCTAGCTGATCATGAAGACGGTATCTATTCCCAGTTTGGAATGAATAATACCATTTCAAATAACACAATAAATAATGCCGAAAGCACTGCTATTTGGCTATGGCAAGAACAAGGCACTAATGTCTCCGACAATACTATATTCCAATCCGGTTCATCTATGGATGAGTTTGATAAAATCGGTATTTTCGTTGAAGAAAGCGGCTCAGATATAACTGTAGATAACAATACACTTAACTATACTATTCTTACTCCGGAAGAGCCAAGCTATTACTATTACACTAGCAAATACGGAATATGGGTTAAAGACACAGATGGTGTTGATGTTGACGGTAACTTTGTTTCCAAATACCAGTATGGAATTTATGCAGATAGTTCCGACAATACGAATATTGTAAATAACAATGTTAATACAGGCGATGACCAAATACCTGTTAGCACAGGCATTACATCAATACTTTCTGATTCAGTATTAATCGATAATAATACAATACAAGGTTCTAATACCGGAATAATAGCTTCAAGCGGCCTTATGAAAACGGGTTCCTACCTTGTAAACATAAGCAACAACACTGTTTCCGAATTTAGTAACTACGGTATTCAAACTACTGGGCGTGATCTAACAGCTAATATCAATGGCAACACAATCAACCAAACTGCCTATGAAGGCGGAAATACGGGTATTTATATTAATAATAGTGATGCAACTATAAATAATAATACAGTTACAATTATTAACCCTGACTATCAAAATGCAGGTAGTACAACATCATTGATCAATTTATTATTTGCCCAGCCAGATATTTCTATCAATAACAATACTCTTACCGGTGGTAATGGCTTCGGCACTGGTGTTTACATAACCGAAACTGCTGACGTAACCATGTCTGGCAACACTATCAACGGCAACCAGACAGGTGTTGTACTTGACGGCATAGGCCGCAAAGAAAAACCTGCCATAGAAGCCTTTAAAATAAAAAGCTTTGATGAAGAAGAAGGTCCTATCGATAGGGAAGAACGACTATCTTCTACCAGCCTAACATTCACAGGACCGAACAACTTTAATGGTAATGTTTTCTATATTGCGCTAAATCAGGGCATTATGACCGAAATGGTTCTTGATGCTAGCGGCTCATTCTTTGATGGCGTTCTTGGCTCAAATATGGATGCAGCAGCAGTTGCAGCAGCAGAAGATAAAGCTGTTGATGTTGAAGACTTCCTGCCTGAAATCACCCGTGGTGATGTTTTCTTCGGTGATGGCACAGGTTCCACAAATGTAGGAACAGTTCCTGATCAGCAAAATCAGCAAGTAAACTCTGATTTTAGCGATTTATTCTCCTATACAGGGCAGACTATTAATGTTAACAATAATTACAACTCAACCCAATTTAATCTATTAGGCATGAATTTAACTATGCTGGCCGGTGGTGGAAACTCTAATGCCGATCTTGCAAGTTTAGAACCTGCAGCAGGTGATGAGACCGGTGGTAGAGGGAATGATGAAAGCTGCGGTAATAGCTTCCTCAAAATGGGTTGGAAGTTTAATTCTTCTGGTTGCCAATGAAGTTCATTTTACCAACATTTCCCCTTCTTTTTTCTTAGTCTCTTTTACCTCAATTGAATCTCGCTGCACTTTGCCATTTGGTTCTGCACCTTCAGCGGCTTTTAGTTCCGCTATTTTTTCACGGAATAGTGCGACCTCAGATTCATGTATGCAGATTTGGCGGGTAATAGCTGCACCATTCTTCCGGCATGAGAATCTGCTGCTCCATCCGGAAGAGCTTCATCTTTTCCATCTCTTAAAAATACATCATCAACATTAGAAGTTATGTATCCATATGCCGGTAGGAAAATAGCTTACTCCGCCAACGGCAATGCGATGAGTATCAATAAAACTAATCATGACCAGACACTGATACGTGCAATAATCCGATCATATAAATGGAATAAAATGCTGGATTCCGGTGAGGTAAAATCTGCTAGGGAAATTGCTGAAAAAGAAAATGCAGAGCGAACTTACGCTAGCGATCTCTTGAAACTCAAATTTCTAGCACCGGAAATTATAGCCATGATCTTGAATGGCACTCAGCCTAGAACCTTAAACCTCACAAGTTTGACCGATCAGAAGATCCCTATGTGCTGGAGGCAGCAAAAACAACTCCTCAATATTGCCTAAATACCCAACTATGTGGGTGCCAAAACTTTGCAACTGAGATAATATAGCAAAAAGCCTGATATTTTCTCTGATTTCCCTTCTCTAAATAGACAGTTTTCAAACCCAAGCCCCGCCAACAGCGCCGCTCTTGCGTATCGTCTTAAAAACCATGGGGTCGAACTGGAATTAGTGGTGGTGTAAGATGACCGCACTTAACAACCATCTCACAATTCCCTGATAAAGCCCAATTTATAGGGAGTTTTCTCAAAATAACAGGGAAATGGTCTGGTTTATTGATTATACCTTTCTTATAGAGCAGAGTTTCAGGGGTTTTTAGCCAAATTCCCTAAAATTCATAACAGGGAATTTACAGGCAAAGAAGCTATTAGTTCAACTTCCTGATAATAAATTCTTCAAATGAATTTACTGCCGGGTTGTCTGAACTATGCTTTAAGATTGAAACATGAGTATCTTGCAGCTTTGGAAGACGCTTTGATTTTAGAGTTTGAAGTTCTTTTGGAATCATGGGTCTTGGCAGAACGGTTATACCCATTTCTGCCTTTACCGCTGCGATAGTTCCTGCATAGCTTGGGCTAGAAAATACTAAACGCCATTTCTTTCCTTTTTTCTCTAGGGCCTCCAGTGCACTTTGACGATATACGCAAGGTTTAGGTGAAAGAACTAGTGGTACAGTTTCCTCGTTATTATAGTCCTTATTTCCTACCCAATCTAAAGGCTCTGATAGAACTTCCTGCCCGTTCGGGAAATCTTCCGGTCTGTTCATCTTCACAAGTACAAGGTCAAACTCTTTCTTTTTGAATCTATCAAATAAATTCAAAGTTAAATCACATTCTATGTTCAGCATCACTCTTGGATGAATTCTGCTGAAATCAATCAGCACGTCAGATAAATACACACTAGCAAAATCTTCGGGCAATCCGAAACGAACCTCGCCTTGCAGCTCTGGTTCTTTGAAGCGGTCTATTGCTTCACGATGCATGGAAAATATCTGCTTGGCATAACCTAAGAATATCTCACCTTCTGATGTTAAGGATAAAGCTTTACCCCTAATAAAAAGCTCTTTATCCAGCAAATTTTCTAGCTTTGCAATTTGCTGGCTGACTGCGGATTGAGTTCTACCAACTCTTTCTGCTGCTTTTGTAAAACTATTGGTTTCTGCAACTGCAATGAATATCTGCAACGTGATTGTATCTATACTCATAAGTTTTTCTAATACCTGATATTAGAATTATGCGTTTTTCTTATAGCTAATGCAAGTGTATAAACTTCAAAACTTAGAAAAGGATACAAAATGGAAATATTAGATTTATTTATACAAAACTTGCTTTCACCGGCAATTTTGTTTTTTGCACTGGGCATTATTGCGGGTTTCATAAAATCAGACTTGGAAGTTCCTGAGAGCATTAGCAGGTACTTAGCGATATATTTGATGATGGCGATAGGATTTAAGGGCGGTGTTGCAATTGCTGAAACTCCAGAAATTAACGGCGA
>Ga0066649_10001601_pt1 | contig 13948 bp, 9 predicted proteins | sample CryGey132114_all_FD_59538 | JGI IMG/M metagenome (GOLD analysis project Ga0066649, IMG submission 59538) | Groundwater microbial communities from aquifer - Crystal Geyser CG22_combo_CG10-13_8/21/14_all | ecosystem: Environmental > Aquatic > Deep subsurface > Groundwater | place: USA: Utah: Grand... | reverse complement strand
GAGGGGCCTTCGTATCCCTTGATAGCAAATTTACCCTTTTCAACTTCATAGCCTTCGCAGTCAGGATTATTACCACAAATATGAAGTTTTCTCTCAGCATCAATTAAATAACTTTCCATCGCGGTTCCGCAAATAGCGCAACGATGTTTAGCTTTTAAATTGAGCATTTCGGCATCTTCAGAATCACCTAAGGCAACGGCTTCATCACCCGGCGTGAGATTAATGGTCTTTTTACATTGTTCTGCTGCAGGAAGACTATATCCGGTACAACTTAAAAAGACGCCCGTTCCCGCTGTTCGAATGGCCATCTTCATTTTGCCACATGGACAATCAATATCCGTTTCTACCGTTTTATTTGGGCGCATTCCGCCTTGTTCGATATCCGCTTCTGATTTATCAAGGCGCAATTGTAAATCAGCATAAAAATGATCTAACACTTCCAGCCAATTTTTTTTACCTGAGGCCACCAAATCCAAAGTTTGTTCCATATCAGCGGTAAAATTATATTCCATAAAATTATCAAAGTTTTCGGATAATCTATCCGTCACAATTTCACCGATTTTCTCAGCGTAAAATCTTTTATTCACCAAGCCCACATAACCACGATCTTGGATAGTGGAAATAATATTGGCATAGGTAGAGGGTCGGCCAATGCCTCTTTTTTCCAGCTCTTTCACTAAACTTGCTTCGGTAAATCGAGCAATAGGCTTAGTGAAATGTTGATTGGCTTCATTTTCTTTAAGGTTTAAATACTCTCCCACTTGAATATCGGGTAGGGTAATTTCATCTTCATTACGCTTTGCTGGTGTTTGCACTTTGGTATAGCCATCAAATTTCAAAACTCGACCTTTGGCGCTGAGTTCATAATCTCCTGCAGCGACCTTCAGATTGGTAGAGAGGTATTGCGCAGGCGACATTTGGCAAGCCACAAATTGCTTCCAAATGAGTTCATAGAGTTTTTCGGCATCTTTTTCTACCTCTTTCAGTTTAGTAGGTAGTGTATTGACATCGGAAGGTCTGATAGCTTCATGCGCTTCTTGAGCACCTTCTTTACTGGAATAAATATTCGGTTTGTCAGAGAGATATTTGCTGCCGAAATTCTCAGCAATATATTCTCGACAAGCATTGAGTGCATCTTCACTCAAATTAGTTGAGTCGGTTCTCATGTAGGTGATGTAACCCGCTTCATAGAGTTTTTGCGCTGCCATCATGGTGCGTTTTACCCCAAAGCCTAAGCGTGTACTCGCCGCTTGTTGTAATGAGGAGGTAATAAAAGGTGCGGTAGGCTTGGAGCTTGTTGGACGGTCTTCTCTTTTACTGAGCTTAAAATCAGCGGCATTCAGCGCATTTAAAGCAATATGAGCTTCTTTTTCGTTTACTGCTTTGAAAGGTGAATTTTGATACTTGGTTAGTTGAAACTTAATGGCATCTTTTTGCTTCGTAGTCAGATGACTGAAGATATCCCAATACTCTTCTGGCACAAAAGCACGAATTTCGCGTTCACGCTCAACCACCAATCTTAAAGCAACAGACTGAACTCGACCGGCAGATAGCCCTCTGGCCACTTTTTTCCACAGTAGGGGAGAAACCATGAACCCCACCACGCGATCTAGAAATCGCCTGGCTTGTTGGGCATTCACTCGATTTAAATCAACTTCTTCTGGTTTAGAGAAAGCTTCTTGAATAGCTTTTTTGGTAATTTCGTTAAAGGTCACTCGTTTGAAACGGCTATCATCACCACCCAATACTTGCTGGAGATGCCAAGCAATAGCCTCTCCTTCTCTGTCCATATCCGTTGCCAGATAGATGGTTTCAGCGGTTTTGGCGCGCTCTTGAAGCTCTTTAACCACTTTTTCCTTACCTGGTAATATTTGATAGTTAGGCTTCCAGCCATGAGCAGGATCAATTCCCATTCTCGCAACCAAACTCTTATAACCCTGTTCTTTTTTGTAAACAAGTTTATCTTCAGGAGACATTTTTCGTGTTAATGCAGCTTGTTTTGCACGCGCTTTGGGATCGCTGGGGGTATTGCTGCCAGAAGTAGGGAGATCTCGTATATGCCCAATGGAGGACTTGACAATAAAATCTTTACCCAAATATTTGTTAATTGTCTTCGCCTTAGCGGGAGACTCCACAATAACCAGTGATCTTGCCATAAACCTTTTTGAATGCCTTTTATGAATGATTTTTACTTAAAAAGTATCTCTTATAAGAAGCAATAAGCGACTGAAGTAGATAATGCAACTAATTGGTGCATATATAGAGGCATTGAGTGTGATGGTCAAGTACCTAGCACAAAGAATTTTGTTTTAAATGGGGATTTTTGACGTTTTCAAGTGAATGTTAAGGATCAGTACAGCTTAAAAACGTCTTAGAATAATATCATAAAAAGTGATGATTAACATAGAGTTAAATCAAAAACAACCCGTTGAAAACAAATACTGATAGACAGTTCACTCCCTATAAAAAATATTTTCACGCTTTTCTTCGGAATTTTTTTGATAAAATCTCTACTTTGCTACTTTAAAGAAATTCAACCTGTCTCCTTTAATAGAAGCATGGGGGATTGCTGAGTCAATTTTCGCGATAGCGGAATTGCACTTAAAAACAGTATCAGAATGGCAGCAATAGGCATAATTATCCATAATAAGGGGTGGAATTTCCACTCCAGTTCCAGCAGACCCGCTGCAATGCCGTTATATAGAAACTCGGTAAGAAAAGCCCCAGCAAATCCTGCGGCAGATCCCAGCAATAACCATTCAATCCACATCATTCGAAGTATAAATTGATTCCCTCCACCCACTGCTCGAATGACCAGACCTTGGAATAACCTCTCTTGGTAAGTGGTCAATAGCACACTGAAAACGAGTACCATAGAGAGTAAGGCCAAGAACACCATACTCGCCTGTACAATCATACCAGCTTGAGCTATTAAAGCGGATACCTGTTCTAATAACTTTCTAGTGGCTATCACCGAGACTGTTGGAAATTGCCTTAAACTCTCTTCGACAGCTGCCGTCTTTTGCTGAGGTATATAAAAGCTACTGAGGTAGGTCGTTGCAACCTGCTCCAAGCTTTTTTCAGGAAATATAATAAAGAAATTGGGACGAAATGAGTCCCATTGCACCGTTCTTAAACTGGTGATCACCCCATCTACATAGAGAGACCCCACTTGAAAACCTAATTGATCACCCAGTTTCAGATCTAGCCTTGTAGCCAATCCTTGTTCCACTGAAATACCATTTTCAGTCACCTCATTCACCATAAAAATATTGGGAGGCCACTCCCCCTCAACAATTTTATTGTCTGGTGACAACTGCGTCGTCCAAGTGAGATTAAGCTCTCGTCTTAAGGCACCATCTTCACTCGCCTCTGAGCGAATCGCATCACGGATAAGAACACCATTTAAGTGCGTTAAACGCCCTCGTACGATGGGATACCATGTTGCTTTATCAATATTGAGCGCTGTCATATTTTGATCAATGGGTTCGATATCTGGTTCAGAAACGTTAAATAAAAATAAGTTGGGCGTATTTTCAGGCAAATCATTCTGCCACTGAGATAATAAATTTTGACTCGATAAAGAAACCACACCAAAAAGTCCTAACACCAAACTAATCACCATCAGCTGTAAAGAGGATGTTTTTTTCTGAGTACGCATAAGAGAAGAGACAACGGCTAAAACACCCGTTCTATTTTTTGCTAGTTTTAATGAAACATTGATCATTAAACTGCTTAACCCTTTAAGTAAAAAGGATAAAATAACAAAACCGAGCCCAAATCCTAACCAGAATTTTAAACTTGAACTCCAGTAAGCGGCAATCCCCATCACACAGAGAATACCTGGAGCCCAATGACTAAATGGAATTTTTAAGGTTTGAAAAGTGCAACGAAGTACCGCTAAAGGGGGCTGTTGGATGCTCATCAAAATAACTGGAAATAAAAAGGTGATAACCAAAAGCATACCAGAGAACAATGGCATGAAGAGCATTTGTAGCCGCCAAACAGAATCCCCTAAGGGAATGGATTGTTGCACCAGCGTTAAAACGCCTTGCCCTAATAGAAGGCCCAAGAATAAACCCAGCAAAGATCCTACAACAGAGACCCACAAGATCAATTGGCTATAATTTCCTAATAATTGAGATCTGCTGGCCCCCATACATCGCCATAAAGCCACTCTTTTACGTTGTTGTTGGGCAAATCGATAACCAGCCATGGCAAGTGTGGCACAGCCCATAATCAAGGCAATTAAGGTAATAATCGCCAAATAGGCACGTATTCTTTTCAAGATTCTTCCCGATGTTTGCTCATCATTCGGGTTTTTCCATTGCTTTTCATTCTCAAGCTTAGGTGCCAGCCATTGATGAAACAATTCCAGATCTTTTTCCGTACCCCCCAATAGCCAACGATATCCCACTCGACTACCTGGCCTAATGAGCCCTGTGGCATCCAGATCTTGATGATTAATTAAAGCTCTAGGCGCAAGTCCGACTAAACCGGACACATCACCGGGTTCCCTTAAAATAATAGCGGAAACTGTTAAAGGTTTTTTACCCACGATGACTTGCTTGCCAACGTCCACCTGCAAAATTTTGGCAATTTTGGGTGAAAGCCAAATCTCTCCCGCATTAGGATAATTAGCCAAAGTGCCTTTAGTCTGAGCGAGGGCCTGACTAATTAAAACCTGGCCTTTAATCGGATAATTATCCTCCACAACCAGCAAATTGCTGAGTTGAAAAGCCGATTCACTGGCCAACATACTGTCTAATTCGGTGATTTGCGTCTGTTTTAAGCCCATCATTTCGGCTTGAAGTAACCATTGACTTGGAATAGGTGATGATTGGGATAACTCTCTATCAGAACCGACAAGTTGTGACACACGATGGCCCAAGCTGGCTTCTAATTGGCCAAATAGCTTTTCACTGGCAGAAAAACTGGCGACCACTAAAATTAAGGTGAGCAAAAACAACTTGAGTTGTCCTGTTCTCCAAATATCCAAAACCAGTAGATTTTGTTTGAAAAGGTTATGCATTACTGTGAAGTTCCTTCTTAAGCAAAGCTGGCGCAATGGTTCCATTGTTAAGAAAAAGTCGTCTATCACAGAGCTGGGCCAAATCGAGATCATGAGTCACAAGGATTAATGTCGTGCCCATCAGCTCATTTAATTCGAAAATCAGATCTATGATTTGAGAACCTGTATGTTGATCAAGATTACCCGTTGGCTCGTCGGCAAATAAAATTTTAGGTTGTGTGACAAAAGCTCTGGCCAAGGCAACTCTCTGTTGCTCTCCACCAGAAAGCTGTGAAGGGAGATGATGGATCCGATGAGCGAGTCCCACCTTGGTTAAATACTCAAGTGCACGGTCCTGAATATTCTCCTGTGAAAGCACCTGCAAAGGTAACATGACATTTTCCAAAGCAGACAATCCTGGGACTAAAAAGAAATTCTGGAAGACAAAACCAACACTTTGTGCCCTTAAAGCAGCCCTTGCGTCCTCATCTAATAAGGTCACTTGCTGACCATCCATTTCAATTTCTCCTGCACTGGGTGTGTCAAGTCCAGCTAGAATACCAAGAAGTGTTGATTTTCCAGATCCGGAGGCTCCTAAAATAGCCACTGTTTCACCTTGATCGACACAAAAATTCACATCATTCAGAATCTCGATTTTTTCTGTCCCAGACTCAATCCACTTACTGGCGTGTTTGACTTCTATAATGGGCATACCAACTCCTAGTTATTAGCTATCACCCTTTATCGTTCATTTTGAAAACTGAGAGTTACAACTGTTTTTTATTTGATAATATATACCCATAATCATGCAACATGCAGGTTTAAATGGAATTTAAATGCGCTTGGATGAGACATTGATTGTAGTTAAAGGGTTTCATTCCCCTTGCAAAATCAATAACAAAGTATAAAGTGCATTTAAACCCATCGAATAAGCGTATGAGCTCTTCCCCTTCATTATTCCTGAACTCAAAAGGGAATCCACCTTCTTTCATCCATGCGCCTATGCATGTTGAATGATAATGGGTATATTTGCTACGATGGATCCACATCAATTTAACCAAACTCACAATGAAAGCCATAAAATTTATCTTTTGGGTGATATTCTTTATTTCAAGCCCTAGCTATTCCCAAGAAGCCAACGACATTTCTACCAACAATGGCACATCAAAAATACTGATCTTAGGGGATAGCCTAAGCGCTGGCTATGGATTGCTCTCAGGCGAAAGTTGGGTGGATTTGTTACAAAATTCTTTTGCCACCAAAAACACATGGCATATAGAAAATGCCAGTATCAGTGGTGAAACCAGTGATGGGGGGAAACGCCGAATCCCTGATTTACTTCAGAAATATCAACCACAAATTGTTATCTTAGAATTAGGCGCTAATGATGGATTACGTGGTTTTGCCCCAAATATCACCTATAAAAACTTAGAGTTCATGATTCAACAATCCCAACTCAGCGGTGCAAAAGTTTTGCTTGTTGGCATACACTTACCCCCAAACTATGGAGAAATTTATGAAAAGGATTTTTATAAGAACTATGTGGATTTAAGCCAAAAATATCACACACCCTTGGTGCCCTTTCTTTTGGAGAAGGTAGGCGACAACCCTGAACTCATGCAACAGGATGGGCTTCATCCAAAAGCCAAAGCACAACCCCTTATATTAGAGAACGTTCTACTCTATCTTAAACCCTTGCTTAAAATTAAATAGGAAATGAGGGGCGATTAGTCCAAAAGGTAATAAACAGAAAATTTGAGCCACATTGACTATACTCTGAATATCCTTTTGAATTTTTTTGGGTCTTATGTTTGCAACAGCAGGAAAACTCCGACAATTCCTATTTCAGAGCCTGAAAGATATAGCGCCTATAATTTTGGTGGTGTTTTATTTTCAATCCATGGTGTTACAACGGCCGTTGGAAAATGTTCAGGATATGTTGTTGGGTTTAACCTTTGTGATATTAGGACTCACCTTTTTCATTCATGGATTAGAACAAGCCTTATTCCCTATGGGAGAATCTCTCGCCCATGCGTTTGCCAAAAAAGGCAGCTTATTTTGGTTGCTACTCTTCTCGTTTTCTTTGGGTTTTGGAACAACAGTAGCAGAACCGGCACTTATCTCCATTTGCAATGAGGCGGCAAAGATTGCTGGCGAGGGAAAAGTCATTGGCAATAGTTCTGAAGAAATTCAGCATTTTTCCAACAGCTTAAAATACACAGTTGCTTTATCTGTTGGTATTTCACTGGTACTGGGTGTTATTCGCATTTTAAAGGGCTGGCCTATTCGCCACTTTATTCTTTGGGGATATGTTTCAGTCATGGTATTTACTTTTTTCGCTCCCAAAGAAATTATCGGTATTGCCTATGATTCTGGAGGCGTAACCACGTCGACTATTACTGTCCCACTGGTTACAGCCCTAGGGGTAGGGCTAGCTTCCTCGATTCAGGGAAGAAATCCCATGACAGATGGTTTTGGACTCATCGCCTTTGCCTCTCTAATGCCCATTATCTTTGTCTTGGTCTTTGGGATCATTATGCTATGAGTCTATTATCACAACTTTTTCATACCTTTATTAAGACTATTTATGACGTCCTGCCTATTTTAGGCATTATCGCTACTTTTCAATTTTTGGTGATCAGAAAACCGCTCCCCAATCTCAAAAAAATACTGATCGGTAGCGGCTTCGTCATATTGGGCTTAACATTATTTTTAGTTGGGCTAGAGAAAGCTTTATTTCCTTTAGGCAGAGAAATGGCTTTGCAATTAGTGAACCACTCTCAAGATAATGCCATCGATCTGCAGGGACAATGGCAAAATTATCTTTGGGTATTGATCTTTGCCTTTTGTATCGGTTTTAGCACCACCATTGCAGAGCCTTCGTTATTAACGATTGCCATAAAAGCCAATGAAGTATCTGGTGGAAGCATTGGTATCTTAGGACTCCGGGTAGCCGTGGCTCTAGGAGTTGCTTTTGGTATTACCCTAGGTTGTTATCGTATTATTGTGGGAGAGCCCATTCAATACTATATTTTATCGGGTTATACTTTTGTGATCGTTCAAACTTGGTTTGCCCCCAAGTTGATTGTTCCTCTGGCCTACGATTCTGGCGGCGTCACAACCTCCACCGTGACGGTTCCTCTTATTGCTGCACTTGGTTTAGGCTTGGCAGAAACAGTCTCTGGAAGGAACCCCTTGATTGATGGCTTTGGACTCATCGCCTTTGCCAGTTTGTTTCCCATTATTTCAGTGATAAGTTATGCCCAACTGTCCGAAGCAAAAATATTTTTTTCACAGCTCAATAAAAATCGTCTCATAAAACGAAAGTTAAAAATGCAACAACAATTTGATGAACCATAAAAAAATAGAGGTAATAGTATGCACTTTAAAATGATCATCGCATTTGTCGATGAAAAGAACACCGATGATGTAATGGAGTCGGCACGCAAGGGTGGAGCGACAGGGGTCACAGTGATCAGTAATGCCAGAGGTGAAGGTTTAATCAAATCAAAAACCTTTTTAGGTCTCACTCTTGAAACACAAAGAAATGTATTAATCATGTTGGTGGAAGAACATTTATGCCGCCATATTTTGGAAGAAATTGGGAAAGTGGGACAGTTTGATGATAAACCAGGCGCAGGTATTGCCTTTCAAATTGATGTAGAAGACGCCATTGGTGTCAAAAATCAAATTCAAAAAATCAGCATAGAATTAGAGGATAAATTATGAGCCAATTAAAAGTGATTAGAGCTCGTGACATCATGAAAAAAGCTTATATTGAGGTCGATGGCATGATGACAGTAGAAGAGGCATTGAACGCTTTAAAACAACAAAACTCCAATGTCATCATAGTGAAAAAACGCCATGTAGATGATGCTTTTGGCCTAGTGCTGCTTTCCGATATTGCTCATCAGGTGTTAGCTAAAGATCGTTCCCCGGATAGAGTTAATTTATATGAAGTGATGACCAAACCTGTAGTCCATCTTCCACCCGATATGGATGTACGTTACTGTGCCAGATTCTTTGAGCGACTCAATTTATCCGTTGCACCAGTGATTGAAAATGATCTCATTGTTGGCATCGTCAGTTATGGAGAATTAGTGTTAAGAGGCCTATACAAGCTATATCAACTTGAAGATGAAGGAGAATAAATTTCTTCACAGCATATTATTTACTGGTGAATGTATATGAACCATCCCAATCATCACCAGGATCAAACAAGCGATTTCGAATAATGCGATGAAGGTAAATATTATATAACAAATGAGGTGATTCATCATTTAACTGCGAAAAAATTTTCTCGGCCTCATCCCAATTTTTTGATTGATAAAGTCTCAGTGCTTGATGATAAAATTGTAGATTTTCATAAAAACCCTTCTTAGAAATCAAAGAAGGATGTATAGGCTCAAATATTTTGACAGCTTGGTTTTTACCTTTCACCTTCACTAAATCTAACTGACGATAACAAACTTCTGGTGTCAGTTGTGCTGTTAACTCTCCAACAATAATACTTACCCCATAATTTTTGGTGAGACTTTCTAAACGTGATCCTAAATTAACTGCATCTCCCATAACCGTATAAGCCATTCGGAATTTTGATCCCATGTTGCCAACATTCATTTGTCCTGAATTTAAACCGATACCGACTTTAATTTCAGGACGTCCTTGTTCTTTAAATTTCGCACTAATTATTTCCATAGCCTCTATCATAGAAAATGCAGCCTGAACTGCATGTTTAGCATGCGCTTTATCGGTTAAAGGGGCTCCCCAGAATGCCATTACAGCATCTCCCATATACTTGTCTATTGTTCCTTTTTTTTCATGAATTGCGGCAGTAATTGGCGTCAAAAATTCATTCATAAATTGCGTTAAATCAGATGGATTGAGTCCCTCTGATAAGGTGGTAAAAGATCTCACGTCAGAGAAAAGAACCGTCATTTCCCGATTTTCCCCTTTCAATGACAATTCAGCTTCTTGATGGTCCATTTTTTTAACAATTTCTGGCGGCACATATTGTCCAAAAAAACTACTCAACCGTTTTCTGTCTTTATTTTCCACAAAAAAACTATAAAGAATATGTAAAAATGTTGTACTAAAAATTAATATCAGAGAAGAAGCAAGTGGAATAATGAGATTGGCATCCTGCCAAACCCAATAGTTGATGCTCATGGTAACAACTAACACAAAGCTGAGTACGATTAAAATACTAGACGGTTTAGCTCTGGGTATTCTCCATAAAATAAATAAGGAAAGAACTAATAATTGTAACAATTCAATCATCAGCATATAGGCAGGACTTTGCTTAAAGGTTTGATCTAATATGCCGCTGATAAGGTTAGCATGTACTTCTACCCCTATGTAGCTTTCATCAAAGGGGGTAGCACGTAAATCAAGCAGACCTGGGGCGCTTGCTCCTACAAGTACAATTTTATCCTTCAACAAACTCTCTTTCACTTTGCCCGTTAATACATCAGTCGCTGAAATATATTCAAAACTCCCTTGTTTTCCCCGATAGGGAATGTAAACAGAAAGCGATGAATCAACCGGAATTTTTTTATCCCCAAAATCTATTGAGGCTAAATTCACACCATTGCGATTATTATCAAGAGCATTAAAGGTTAATTTAATTGGTTGGTCACCCAACGCTATTCGAGCTAGAGAAAGTGCCAGTGACTCGTATAAAGCACCCTCATAGAGTTGAAGTATAGGCACTTTTCTAAGCACATCCTCTTCACGAGGATAATCATAAAACCCCGCAGCTTTAGCGTTCTCTTGTAGCAAAGCTAAGTTACTCGTATAACCCACAGGACGATAAGCATCCAGTTGTATGCCATTGAGTTGAGAGGATGAAATAATTGGGTTGGGTAATAAGTTGAGTGTGGCATTTTGTAAATGGTCAAGATGATTTTTAAAGATATAACCCAGCACCACATCACGAGCAATTAATGATTCTGAAAAGCGCAAGTCTGTTTGCCATTGATACTTTTGTGTTTTTAAAATATTTTGGGTGACAGTCTCTTGAAACTGACTATCACCGAGTAGCTTATCCAGCACTAAGTCTGCACTTACATCATCTTCTTCAGCAAAGACCATATCAAAACCTAAGGCCTTGATTTGATAATCATCAAATAATGCATTCACCAGCTTGGCTAGCTTATTGCGATGCCATGGCCAACGACCTTGTTTCTGGATACTTTTTTCATCAATATCTATGATGACAATTCTAGTATCTTTAGTGTTTTTTAGGGTTAAATTCAGTCGTACATCATAGAGAAAATTTTCAAATGAATTAACAAAATCTAAATCCACTTTCCCCGTAGTATTTGCTGCCAAAATCAAAAACACCGTCAAACTTATCATAAAACGATAATGCTTGACGGATAATTTTCGTTTGAATAAATTAAAATGCATTTGATTACCCTAAAGCATGATGAAGATCACAAGGAATTTATCATCAAAAATTAGGGTACAGCCAAACTATTGCGATGTTTTATGTCACGCCCCTTCATTGGCCAATCTGTTGTCGCTAATCCACCGGATTGTGTGAAGACAGAATAAAGATTTCCATCTTGAGAACCAATCAATAATGAACCATCACTCAATAGAACTGGTGAAGACAGTATAGGAGCATTCAGATTTAAGCTCCACAATACATTTCCTGCTGAATCTGAAGCATATAAAAAATTATCCTGCGAGGCAAAATATACATTCCCGCTCGCGCCTACAGCTGGCGTAGAAGTGACCGCGCCAGATGTAGTAATTTTCCATTTCTCTACACCGCTAGAGGAGACAGCATAAAGATTTTTATCATTCGAGCCAAATAGCACAGTACCATCTGGCGCTATAATCGCCGAACTTTCAATGGGTTGAGTTGTAGGGAAAATCCATAATGTGGTTAGTAACGGAGGTTGAGTTCCAAGTAAGTTATACATATTATTATCATCAGAGCCTACAATAATGTTGCCATTAGGTTGTAAAATGGGGGCAGAATGATTGGGCATACTTGAAGTAGCAAAATTAAACGCAACATTAGGTGATGTACCCAAAAAAGTCACCCCATAAATAAATCCATCTTCTGAACCCACGAAAACCATCCCTTCCGATGTTACAGCTGCCGTGGTCATATTACCTGGAGGGGTTGTGAATACACTAATTAAGTTACAGCTAAAATCGAACTGATAAAGACTGTTGGAAGAACTCACATAAAATCTCTGCAAGAATTCATCAACTGCTATTGAGTTACTCACACCACTAACTAATGGGCTTGTTCCACACCCACTCAGATTATCTTCACCCCGCACATAAACACGGCCATCTGCGGAACCAAAAAATACGCTATCTAATCCGTTACTATTGACAATGGCAGGATCTCCTTGAATAGCTCCGGAAGTGGAAAATCGCCAAACTTCTGTACCACTAGAATCTAACTTATAAAGATTACCATCATCCGATCCAAAATAGATAGAACCATCCCTACCTATTGCAGGAGAAGAATTGACAGCACCGCCTGTATTGAATAGCCATTTAACAGAACCCCTTGTCTCACAAACAGTTGGTAATCCCAGAGAAGCCGTTGGAAAATTAGCACGTATGGTGTCCAATTGTGCACAAGGAATCATATTATTTCCAAGTAATTGTATGTCAGTCAAATTTGCCAGATTGAATAAGGCACTCACATCTGTGATTGAATTAAAACTCAACAAAGCAGCAGTCAAATTGGTCAAAGTAGTGTAAACAGAAATATCACTAATTGAATTGTTACTAAGATCTAAAAAGATTAGTCCTGGATGAGATGATAAAGAAGAAATATCGGTTATTAAATTATTGGACAAATCTAACCAACTTAATGCATTGGAATTAGGTAATGATAAAATAGAAGCAATTTGGTTACCGGAAGCATCAAATGTATTCAGTAGGGGTAAAGCTGAAATTGGGCTCATATCGTTGATGGAATTATTTTCTATTTTCAATTGAGTCAACATCTGCAAATTGCTTAAAACTGAAATATCCGTAAGTAAATTAGTACTTAAAATCAATCGATTTAAATTCCCTAAACTGCTTAACAAACTGATATCTGAAATTTGATTATTCGCAATATTTAAATCTCGTAAGTTTGTTAACCCTGAAATAGGCGTTAGGTCAACAATCTGGTTTGCTGTTAAATCAAGCGTCAATAAATTGAGCAAAGCGTTAATAGGCGACAAATCCGTTACCATAGAGCCTTTCAACGTTAAAGAGGTTAACAGATTCAAGGTGTTAAGGGGGGTTATATCAGTTAAACTTGATGTAGAAGCGCTAGAAACACCTAATGATAGCAATTGCAAATTAGTCAGTTGTTCAATACCCACCAACGAAGTAATACCAGAACTACTACAGGTCAAACTGATCACCTCTTCAATAAGGGTCCAACTATTACTGGCCGCAGTGGTTTGTACACAGTTATCTATCACCGAGTCAGGGAAAATCACTAAGGATAATAAAGTCTTGTTGGGTGTCACTGTAATAATCACACTATCCGTTGCACTAATACCTGCACTATCCGTTGCCATCAATTCAAACGCTAAGACATCAGGCGTAGAAGAGCCAGTATTAACTACTTGGGGTGCTGTAAAAACAGGCGAAGCAAGATTGGGATCTGATAATGTCACTGGACTACCTGATATTTGTGTCCAGAAAAAAGTTACCGCTGTTCCATCATCCGCAATACCTGAACCAGATAATTGAACCAATGATTCACCAACGACCGTCGTATCAGTTCCCGCATTTACTGTTGGCGGAATGGGATTCACGGTAATCACCACATTGTCAGAAGCACTTGCGCCTTGATCATCTGTCACGGTAAGGGTAAATGTCAGAGCAACCACATTGCTGATTGTCGGTGCTGTAAAACTGGGCGTCGCGGTTGCTGCATTATTCAAGGTCACCGTAGGTGAACCT
>Ga0066649_10001524_pt1 | contig 14298 bp, 13 predicted proteins | sample CryGey132114_all_FD_59538 | JGI IMG/M metagenome (GOLD analysis project Ga0066649, IMG submission 59538) | Groundwater microbial communities from aquifer - Crystal Geyser CG22_combo_CG10-13_8/21/14_all | ecosystem: Environmental > Aquatic > Deep subsurface > Groundwater | place: USA: Utah... | reverse complement strand
TAATACGATTTAATAGAAGTTCCTTTTTGTTTTTATAGTGCTGTTTTTCTTGTTTATCATACTCTGAGCCATAACTAAGAAAGCTATCTGTTAGCTCGAAAAGCTCCCTGTTTTTAAATTTAAGCTGCTCTGATAATGATTTATACTGAAACTTTGCTTGTACCCATGATTCCTCTAATGCCTTCTTAAGGCCAATCTCAATTTTCTCTTTATTAGCTCCATTTAAAGAAAAACCCTCATCTAGAATTGATGTAATGGCATTGATAATTTCCTTTGCTCTTATGCTTTTACCTTTTTCCTCACAATCTTCATTGTCACACCGATAATATAAAAAGGTGTTATTCTTACCTTTTGAAGCACCTGCAACCCTTGGATGATCACATTTATTGCAAATCACTAAGCCTCTAAATGGGAAGTCGTGCTTCACCGCCTCTTTAAGATAGTTTTTACGCCTTTTTTGTATTGATATGAATTCCTCTTCGGTAACAATAGATTTGAAGTCATAGATGGTAAATAAATCGATTTCTAGATCTTTCTGTTTTAATAAACCATAGTAAAAGCTGTCGCCAAACATTTTGCTAATTTTTGATTCGCTCATATATTGCTCCTTGTTAGTTCGTGGAGTTTTTTTCTTTAGGACTCTTTTATATCCTGAATTATTCAGCATTTCGACTATTTTACTGTCGGTTTCTTTATCAAGCTTCATTTTCCAAGCTCTCTGAATGAGTTTAAAGTTTTTATTATCTGGGAAGTAAAGACCAGTATCATCGTCCCTTCTATATCCTGGCTTATACTGACCTGAAGATTTACCTTCTGCTAAGCTTTCTACCATTCCCCTTTTTACGTCCTGAGATAGTTTGTCGCTATAATGCTTCGAAAGAGCAAATGTTATTCCCAATAGCATTTTTCCACTAGCATCATTGATAAATGTATAAGAACAAAATTGCATGTCTAGCAATTTTCCATCATCTACCATATGGATAACACGCCCCCCATCAATCATATTTCTTGAAAGCCTATCGGGATGCCAAGAGATAATTCCATTTATCTCACATTTATCAATCATCTTCATCATTCTTTCAAATTCAGGCCTTGCGCCTGGCTTTTGAGCTGAAAGTTTTTCTACTATGGGAGCACCAATCACCTTTAGTTTTAGCCTTTGAGCAAGCTTTTTACATTCAGAAATTTGATCGCCTAATGATCTCTGTTGCTTTTCATCAGCATCAGTTGAGCGTCGAGCATAGATTACATATTTGGTGGCGAGTGGTTTGGTCATTTTTTTTGACTACTTAATATGATAACGGTAATGTTTCTTGTGTTTATTAGTTTTTCATCATTTTTTTTTAAAATCAAACTTTAATGCACTTAAAGATAAAGTTACATCGTCCTATCTCTGGATTTGCCGTTAGTAATGCTAAGGCTGGTGAGAAAGTTAGTGTACAAACAAAATTAGCTATTACATCACAGAATCCAAAATTTGAACACTATGCTAGACAAATTTATGATTTGATCATTTCAAAAACTGAAATAAATTCTTCTAATATTTCAAAGTATCTAGTGCTTATTCATAATGACTCTAATGCAGAAATATATATCAATGATTTTGAGGTAACTGTAAAATTAACAGTTAAAAATGATAAAGAAAAAGGTGATGCGCTTGATACGGATGATATATTGAAAATAAATGAGGTATCCTTTCCTGGTATTGATATTTTAGATACTGATACCATCATTTATTTTGAAAGAATCAATCTTCAATTTCTTTTATTTTTTGACGCAAGTGCTCAACAACAAGGTCATCATGATAATTCTTATAAAGAAACCATTGCATCGCTTGTAGAACAGCTACATATGAGAACCTTGGCTTCTGCAGTACAAGAAAAGTTAAATAAAAGTAGTAAAGGGAATACACTTATTATAACAGAAGGAAAAACTGACATTGACCATTTAAAAGCTGCTCAAGATAATTTAGGCATACATGATCTAAATCTAGAATTTATTGAAGCTAATTACGATGATGGTGATGAGTCTATATTTCAATTATGTAGGGCACTTGCTGCTGTGGAGCAAGCGCAAACGTTTATTTTTATATTTGACAGTGACAATCCCAGTATATTAAAAAAACTAGAAATACGAACTGAGGTTGGAAAACAATATCAAATTTGGGGAAACAATGTATACTCCTTGGTTATACCTTTACCAGATCATCGCACAGATTATGATAAAATTTCTATCGAACACTATTATACAGATGAAGATCTAATGACTACAGATGAAAATGGGAAAAGACTACATTTTCATAATGAGTTAAGAAAAGAAATTTTGCCAGATAATACAACAAAATATCGTACAATAAAGCCTTTTGTTAGTCTCGATAAAAATAAGAAAGTTTATTCTGAAAGTGCAGAATTAGTTATTGATGATGAAGGTAATTCAGTGTGCATATCAAAGGCAAGGTTTGCTGAAAATGTTAAAAATAAAATACATCCATTTGATAATTTGGATTTTAAACAGTTTCAAAAAATATTTGATGTTATACGTGAAATTCTTTAAATTTCAAACTCTATAAGTTTTCGCAAGCCAATCCATCACCATCCCTATCTAAATCATGGATGTCTGTTCCGACTTCGGCTTTGCAATATTCAAAAACAGATTGAGCTTCATTGTGAGTGCTAAAATCATCGCAGTTGTAAACATTGCTACTACAAACCAAAGGTGTTGAAATGATTTCGACAGTTACTTGCCTTGATTCTCTTTTTGCTGTTTTCTTAGCCTCTGTTTTTGCCTTAGGAGCTGTCTTAGCCTTTTCGCCATGTATGTGATACTCACCTAGTTCTAGACCCCATTTTGCACAATTGGTTTTGCAGGTGTGGCCACCGTTGGAATCTGTTTTGCCAGGATGAGCAAATGCCGTTCCTGGAAAAATCATCATAGAGAGCATTGCAATAGAGAGAAGCCTTTTCATTAGTTTATTGTTAATCCAATTACAAATCCAAAAGACAGAACCACTGATGCAACAATTATTGCTACTCCGATGTTACCTTTTTTAATTTCTTCCCACTCATTTATTGGTGTAAGCCAATTATACAGTTTCAAACCAATTCCTAAGGCAACTGCCATAGAGATAGCACCAGTAAATGCCCAACCAAAAGTAATTAAATATTCGTTTAAGATTTGCATATATTGTTTTTAAGTTATGTTTAATTATTGATGTTTTGGCGGGCATTGTCAACTTATGCCCTATTCACATTTATCTACACGCCCCTTACTACCATTACATGTAAGGATTGTTGAACCGTTTAGAGTAGCAAAAATGGTAACGTGGCTCGTTCCAGTGTTTTTAATCTTGAAGTTTGAAAAAATTGCAGTGTTGCTACGAATCACTAATTCCAGATCAGGAATTAGCGTATTAAAATTAAAATACACTACTGAATCACACCTATCATCAAAGCATGTAATGCTATCTAAAGACCCATCAGTAAATGCAGCGGCAACCGTATCAAACCTCTCTCTAGCAAGTGCTGAAAAGTCTTTCTTTACCTCTACTACTTCTTTAGGTTCTGGCTGTTTCTCAAGAGCCTCTTGCTGCTTTTTTAGCTCTATATTTTTCTTTGCTTCGTTCATTTGATCCTCACTCAGAAGCATAGAAGGTAAATTGATGATAAAAAATAACACTACAAATGTAGTAATAATTGGGTGCTTCTTTATGAATGCCTTTATTTTTGCCGTTTTTGTCATATTTTGCGGGGTTATTTATTACAAAAATGGGACAACCTAATACTTGGTCGCCCTTACATCATGGCTCACGTAGAGACAATTCAGAAGGCAAGCATAAGTTGCCCCATAAATGCCTGAATTGCAAAATGACGTGAGTGTTCTAAATGTAAGAGCGACATGGCGATATTACACCAAAGATGTTTATTTTCAAATTAAAACTACCTAAAGATTATTTATGCTTGCCTTCAAAATCGTAGGTAATAACATTACCATTTCCATCGGTCATATGAGTTGCGTTTGAAGGGTGGTTATTGTCTGAGTTTTCAACTTCTTGCTCAAGGCTAGCTAAATCAGAATATCCATCCTTTTTTCTCCCGTATTTTTTACTGATTTTTTCGAAAGCTTGGTCTACTGATTTTGTAAGTTTATCTATATTCATTTTTACTTATTAGGGTGTGTACTTTTTTGTTCTTTTTTGTGCCTAAGGACTGTGCGGTTTTGTGCGGTTTTGTGCGGTTTTGGACCTAAACGTGTTCGGTTTTGATAGAAACTTTTAAATCTTTTGTGCAACTATTCCTGCCCTTTTCCATATGTCATCTATCATAAAATCAACAAACACTTGATCAAATTGAGGTGTGAAAATTTTAGATAGCTCATGCCCCATATATGTTAATATTACTTGGCCTGTATTTAACATATTTTCGTCCTTTGGAAAAACTAAGCTATACATACTGTTTTGGTACCAAATTTTACAATTCTTATTTACATTTTTAATAGTATAGTGAGCTAAAGGATTTTCCTGAAAATGAATCAACCCTATTTTATCTAAGTGCTGTAATTCACTAAACGTAAGGTTCCTCTTTGAGTAAATCTCATTTAGATGATTATGAATAAAAGGCCTATACTCTTTTGTATCCTTATCTATCATCCAATTATATGTGCATAAATCTCTAAACAGCTCTGCTTCATGTTTCTCTAATGCTCCAAGAAAATCAATAGTCCTTTTAGAGAAACTACCTGGTTGATTAGATTCACCTGCTAGAATTTTTGACCAAAGCATCTGCATATCTGTATCTGAAACGTGTTTTGCTCTGTTAAAAAAGCTAGCTATCCAATCATCTTCAATCTGTTCTGGCCGTCCATTTGGTTTTAGTTCTGGTATTGAGTTGGTTACTATATTATCTATGTTGCTTTGTTGAGTGACGGATTCCTTCAAAACCCTACTTAGAGATCTTTGCTCGATCCCAGATAATTCAGCATTAAGTATTATTTGTGAATATTCTGCCTCTGCATGAGCCTTTCTTTTTAGCAAGGACGGCTGAACATAATCATTTACCAACCTTAAAAGCTGTTGTGCTACCTTTGCACATTCACCTGTGCAGTTTGCTATAGCTGTTATGGGGTCATCGCTCATACTGATTGAATTATATTCTGCCAAAGTAAAATACTCTTTTCCTCTGCCAGTTCAACGTAAAATTAGATAAAAATCTTCTGAAAAATTTCAGAATGTGCGCTTTTGGATAAAATGATGCAATGTTATTTTATTTTTTCAAAAACATTTAAAACTTTTTCAAACAATGACTCATCTGGAATAATTGATTTTAGATCTTTTATTATTTTTACAATATCATGAGTGCTCAAATTGCCTTTCGTTTTTTTTGATTTTTTTTGATTTTTGAAAGATTTTTCGATATTTTCAACTCTTTTATCCAAGGACCCGTCAGATGAGTATGGTTCCTTATATATTGTTGAAAATGTATTTTTAGAAAACTCTATAATTTTCTCGTTAGAAACTGAGAATGTTCTAGTTAGAAATTCAATATGGCTTCTTATTGCCGCAGCCGATGAAGCTTTAAACGCATATTTCTCTATCAAACTTCTATCGTTTGTATACTGAAGTCCAGAAAAAATAACAAAACCAACCAAGGGAGATGTAAGTAAAAGTCTCTGCAAAAAAGCCGTAATTACATTACTCTTATCAATGTCTACTAAAGTTGTTTGAAGAATAATTACCACAACAGCAAGTGCGATAGTGCTACCTATGAACCAATTACGCCAAAACTTTATATCGCCAAGGATCTGCAACCTTCTTCTTTCAAATGTTTCAGAAAATGAAGTATCAATAATCAAACCAGTGGCTTCAATGATTTCTGCCTTCCTTTCGTTTGTGTATGCTAGATTTTCAGAAATTTTATTTTTCAATTCATCAGACTCCTTTTTTGCAGTTTTAATTTCCTTCATTAAGTCTTGGGAATCATCTCTAAATGACTGAATTTCAGCATGAAGAGTTTTAGATTTCTCATATATTCCGCTTACTAGCTTAAATACAGCAGCTAAACCTGTTTTTTCATCATCAAGTTTCGCTTTAATTTCCAGGAAGGCTATATGAGAAGTCTGCATTTCCTCAATTTTTTCTTGTACACTGATCAGTGAATCCTTAATTTGTTGAAGTGTAGTCTGTGCATCGTTTTTTATTGTTATAATGTCATCATTCAACCCTCTTATACTAACCATTACACCTTCTACTTCTTCACCTTTTGCAAATACATTGCCTTTAATCTCAGAAAACTTACTAAACGCAGCATCCATGTTTTCAATATGATCCTTTATCCTTATCAAATCATTTTCAAGGGATTCTAATTGTGTTTGCGCTTGTGCTTTGTATGTGTCTATTTCAGACTTTGTAACTCTTGATGATTCAATATTCTTTTCTGATTCAATAATTTCAGTATCAAGAGTTCTTTTTAGCATTTTAAACTCCTCTTCATAGCTATTGATTGATTCCAAAATAACCTTAGCCCTTTCATACTCACTTTTTAGATTTTCAAAATCATCTTTTATTTCCTCTAAAATAGCATCTTCATTTTCCATGACAGTTTTTTAATTGTTTAAAACAATGCTATCATTTCATGTCAAATATACAAGTGATACTTTTACTGAATTCTTGTCTGGTTATACAGGAATTATAAGTTTACAAGATGAAACAGTGCTAAAGTTAGTATTTAACCCCTTCGGAAAACTCCTCGGGTACTTGCCTACAACTTGTGCTTAAATTCACAAAATCGGCTAGTTTTGTGTAGAGGTTCTGGTATTCTATAAATGAGGCAGCGAGGTGTTCAAGATTTAGTCGTCTTGCCCCACCACTATAACCATGTTATAATGTTTAAATTCAGGATTGTTTTTGTGGCAGGATTGTTGGCGTTTTTGGTTGTGGTAGGATATTTTATGAATTCAAGTGGTGACCTTTTTAAAGGGATGAGTTATAGATTTCGTACTGAGCCTACGCTAGAACAACGATCTATCCCACGTTCACAGGACAGAGTGATATCAGAAAAACCAATTATTGAACTGGATGGTCAAAAATTTGATTTAAGAGCTTTCCCAGATGCGTTTAGTGAGGCTTTTTTGCCTAAAAATGGAACTGATTTTTTACCAAGTAATGCTAACAGTTTTTTTCCATCAAACTTTTACATTAAGCCCTATGAGGAAACTTTAGTTGATGATGGAAACTGTGCAACTTATCACGAAGCTGGAACGTATCAACTTAGGCCATGTGATAAGGCAATTTGGAATCAAAATCAGTATGTTATGGAGGTTACCAGTGTTGGAACAAACTACATGTGTTACTATTTGACGATGAATTTTAAAGGTGGAACGAAGAATAGGTATTTTTTGTGTAGCGGCAAAAAAAAGAAATTTTGGGAGATTACAGATAGTGCGCAGTTACCTCATGGAAGCAAAAATAATGAGCTGGGCCCATACAGTACCAGATATGGAAGCAACTTTTTGGTAAAGGATTATAGTAATGAATATGCAACAGTAAGTTTTTATAATGACTGTGATGAAATTTATAAATATTGCCAGGATAATGGTGGATATAATTGTGAATATTCTTGCTTCTACAGGGATATTCCAAAACTTAACACTCATGTTGAGGTTATAGAAAAACCACATATTGCGTTGGTCATCGATGGTTCACACTCGACCTGGGGTAAGGTTATGGCGCAAAACGCTGAGAATTGTTATGAGAAGGAGTCCAGTGAAACTGGGATGGAAGTGCCAACAAAAATTCCAATCTACTACTATGAACTAATATTGTATAATCCTAAGTACGGAAATATTAATGATGCTTTTTGCACGTATGGGGATTATGATGGGAAAGTTGTTTGCCGAATTTTTGCCGGTGGATATGATAATAAGGACATTTATAAAAATGAGAAATACAATAACCTAAAATCAAAAGTAGATGCTGGTGAATGCGTAGATGAAGATCCTATGGGAGTTCAATCTCATGAGATTGGACACCAATATAGCATACTAACTTTTGATCAATTGCTTGGATTTTTGTCTGAGCCTATTGCACAGTACCTAGGCGATATAGCTAATTACGGAACTTTACAGCATGTATGTTTTGAGGATGTTTTCTATTGGAATAATTATCCAGGGGAATTTATTAAACACTACCCTTTTGGGCCAGCTTCATATACTGGTGGTTCATGTTTATTGAGGGATTTGAAGGATATTTATGGAGCACAAAAATTTAAAGAGTTTTTTAATTTCGCCAGTAAATTACAAATACCATCAAATAAATTGAGCAGTGATGAAATGGATACTTGGCTGTTTAAAGATGTTATTAATCCTGTTTTTGGCGATGATGTATTGACAAAGTTTCAGGGCAAATATGGAATTAAAGAAGATATTTCAGATGTTATAAACTCGGATCACCCACTCTCTAACTAAGAGGCTTCCTCCTCTTTGCTTTGAGCAATGTATTCCCTCTCTGGCGCTTATAAAAGTGATAAAAATTAGTTTCGACTGTTCGAGCCTAAGGCAAAAGGCCCACCAAAGACTTTCAAAAATACTAAATCTATTATATGGTAAGCTCCATTAATTTTTTTTGGTATGAATGAAATTGTGCAGCATGATGTGAGTAGAGAGGGGCTTTCGATGGCAAAGGTGCGTCAGTTGGGGCGGCTGTTTGTGCCGAGTCTGAATCATGCGATTGTAAAGGTCAATGTGTTTAGGAATATTAATGTCGCAAAGATTAATGAGCTTTTGGGGACTAATTTTAGAGGGATTATTTTAGATATTGATGAGTGTGTGGCGCCGCATCATGGTGAGATTTTGCCTGAAAATGTAGACGCTATTATGGCGATGATTGCCGATGGTGTTAAGTTGGTGATTTTTTCTAATATGAAAGCCAGTGACAGATACAATGCCGTGATTGAGAGAGCAAGTAGAGAGTTTGGTTATGACATCAAAGTTATTATGACGCCGCATGGGAAGCCGGATGAGCGTGGATTTGAGGCTAGCTTGAAGGAGCTTAAACTTGCTGCTGATGAGCAAGCGCTAATGATTGGTGATAATCTTGTGACTGACGGTGGCTCAATTTCGGCAGGTATCCCCTTCGTAAAAGTTAGACCTCTTCAGACTCCTGGGGAAAGTGGATTTAAGCGAGCTAAAAGAGCTTTTCAAACGAGTTCAAGGAGTTTTTATGGCATTGTGTCGAACCTATATGACACAGTGAGCGGCAGAAGAGTGTTGAGGGATGAGGATTTTGAGTAAAGTGATATTTTTAACAAATTTGGGCACCCTTGATTTTTTTCTCTATCTATGTTAATAGTTTCCTCTCTTTTCTGGCTTTAGGGAAAGGTTTTTCTTTCACCGATATGCTGAAAAGAGATGATCTTTAACAGTTAGGAAACGGATTTTAAAAATTTTAATTCTTTGAGTAGGTAGGATTTGTGGAGCTCACGAAAGTCGTGATTTCCTTGATTCTACCTACTCTATCCCAATTCGCCCGCCTTCCGTAAGGGGGGCGGCTTTGGACAGAGTAGGAGGATTATTTCCTTCTACCATGTGCGGCGGAAGTCGCATAATGGAGAGTGCCACATGTCGCAAGACGAATGGCAGCCTGACGCCCAAAGTCAGGAACCCGGTGCAGGGGGTCGTCCTGCACGGAAGAAGAAGGCAGAGTTCAGCAAGACCGTCGCCAGCCTGGTGACGGGCGAAGCTGATGCTCATGAAGTGATGGCCCGTGACGAAGAGAAGGTTGAGGCTTCGCAGCCGAAACCTGTATTCGCTACCGCAGTCGATGCGTTCCTGACGAACTTCTTGGGGGACGCCCCCCAGTGGTTCACTGGGGCAGTCATTGCCTGTCTCATCATCAACCCCATCCTGCTCGCGCAGGCTGGCCCGTTCGTGGCTGGCTGGGCGATCATCGTCGAGTTCATCGCATGCCTCGCGATGGCGCTGAAGTGCTATCCGCTCCAGAGCGGTGGCCTCATCGCCTTTGAGGCTGTGCTGCTCGGTCTCACCAACCCCAACACCGTGTACCACGAGGTGCACTCCAACTTTCCGGTGATCATGCTCCTCATGTTCATGGTTGCCGCGATCCACTTTGAGCGGGAGTTCTTGATGTTTGCCTTCACCAAGATCATGGTGAAAATCAAGCACAAAGGGCGCCTTTCACTCACCTTCTGCTTCATGGGCGCTGTTCTCTCGGCGTTCCTTGACGCTCTCACCGTGACGGCTGTTGTCATCACTGTGGCTACTGGTTTCTACGCGATCTTCCATCGTGTGGCCAACGGCCTTAGTCATGACAACACTGATCACGATCACGAGGAAGATGGTAGCCTTTCGGAGAAGGCCGCCTTGGATCTCAACAACTTCAGGGGTTTTCTCCGGAACCTCATGATGCATACCTCCGTTGGCACCGCACTGGGCGGTGTCATGACACTGGTCGGTGAGCCTCAAAACCTCATCGTCGGTGAAACCATGGGCTGGCACTTCGGTGAGTTCTTCATGCGAATGCTGCCGGTGACGGCGCCAGTGTTCGTCTGTGGGCTCGCCACTTGCCTGTTCGTCGAGTGGAAGGGGGTTATGGGCTACGGTGTGAAAATGCCGGAGTCCGTGCGTGAAGTTCTGGAGCGTGCCGAACGCTTTCAGGGCAAATCGCGAACCCCTACCGTCTACTCTCGGCTGGTCGTTCAGGGCATTGGAGCAATCCTGCTCATCTGTGCTCTGGCATTCCATGTCGCGGAAGTCGGCCTCATCGGGCTGGGGCTTTTGGTCATCCTCACTGCCGTCAATGGCGTGATCAAGGAGGGGCAAATCGGCCACGCCTTCGAGGAAGCACTCCCCTTCACTGCTCTGCTGTGCGTGTTTTTCACCGTCATTGGTGTGATTCACGATCAGCACCTCTTCGCCCCCATCATTCACTTGGTGCTGGGTTTTGAGGGTAAAGGCCAACTCGAGGCCTTCTACTGGGCAAATGGTAGCTTGTCTGCCATTTCGGACAATGTCTTTGTCGCGGGGACGTACATCTCCGAGGCGAAGAAGGCGTTCGATGAGGGGCTCATCACTCGCGATCAATTCGAGAAGATCGCAGTTGCCATCAATGTGGGGACGAACATTCCCTCGGTGGCAACTCCCAATGGACAGGCCGCGTTTCTGTTCCTTCTGACGAGCGGCCTGGCGCCACTGATCAAACTGGGTTACGGCCAAATGGTGAAGCTCGCGCTTCCCTATACGGTCGTGCTCAGCGTGGTTGGCTGGCTGGGAGTGAAATTCCTGCTCTAGTCGCAATTGGGCGACGACAGCTCTGTCCGACTCAACATACCGAGTCATCCAAAAGTCCGTTTCCTCGCTGCTTCTCGTGCTTCCGGTTCAATCCGGTAGGCTCGAGGGAACGTAACTGAGCCATTGAAAGATGTGCTCAAAACCCGGCCGGTGTCGTCACGACGACACCGGCCTTTTCCAAAATCCTCTTATATCTCCTTCAAAATCTCAATTAAATCTTCAATTCGCTCCTTTTTGTGGGCGGATAGGAATACGGGGTTGAACTTTTTGTATTTTTTGGAAAGTTTTTTTGGGTGGTCTTTGATTGACATGAATTTGCGGTTTTCTATGTCTGAATTGTGCCAGCCAAGCATTTTTGCGGCTTTTTCTCCTGCGGGTAAAATCCCTCCTGGTCTTTCTAAATAGGCTTTGTGTTCTTCATCTAAATCTTCTTCGCGGGGTTCAAAGTGGTATGGGCTGATTAGATCAGTTTTGTTGAAAATGTAGATTTTTGGCTTATCAGAAAGCCCAAGCTGCTCTAGCACTTCCTCTACTATGTCTATTTTTTGGTGGATGTCTGGGTCGGTTATGTCTATTACATGGAGGAGGAGGTCGGCATCAACGGTTTCGGCAAGGGTTGATTTGAAGGCTTTAATAAGGCCTGGGGGTAGGTCGCGGATAAAACCGATGGTGTCGGCAATAAGGATTTCTTGGCTTTTTGCGTGATCAAAGTCTGGTGATGGAATGTATAGTTTTCCAACTCTGGTTGAGAGGGTGGCGAAAAGTTCGTCGGCAATATAAACCTTTTTCCCTGTGAGTGAATTAAGAAGCGAGCTTTTGCCAGCATTGGTGTAGCCTACGAGTGCGGCTGTTTTGTAGTTTTGACGCTTTCTTCGTTGGCGATGACCTTTATTTATAGTGTCATAATGCTCGAGCTTTTTTACAATATTTAATTCTTGCTGGCTCAAATGGCGTTTCATAAGCTCAGTATTACTTTCTCCCTGTCCAGCACGAACACCCATAGCACCTGCCTGCCTGGAAAGTTCAATACCCATTCCAAAAATGCGCGGCCCCATGTGTCTAATAGATGCAAGCTCAATTTGAAGCTTGGCCTCAGTTGATTTGGCGTGTTTGGAGAAAATTTTGAGAATCATATCCACTCTGTCCCAAACTTTAACCTCCATTTTTTGGAATGCTTCGTTAAGCGCATAAATTTGGCGGGGCTTGATAATGTTATTCAATACAACAACATCGGCACCAAATTCCTCTACATATTCTTTAATTTCTGTAAGTTTACCTTTACCAACATAGGTTTCATAGTCTGGCACTACTCTTTGCTGGATTGTTTTAAGAACCACAATCCCACCAAAGGTTTGAACTAGACTTTCCAGCTCTTCTAGGCGCTTTTGGGCTTCTTCTTTGGTTGTTTTTGGATCTATTACATCTACCAGTACTGCTTTGAGTTTTTTGTTGTTTTGGTTCATTGCTCGCATGATAGGAGCAAATGATTAAAAAGGGAAGGTTTTCTATTCCTCTATTCCGTGTGATTCTAAAAGAGTTTCAATAGTATTACCATATGCATCTATAGCAGCGACAGTTTCATAATCTTTTTTTTTCTCGGCAACTTCTCTGTATTGATGGTACTTAGCTAAAGCTGGATTTTTTCGAACAATTTCGCCAATATTTGACTTAGTTTCACCATTCCTATGCATTTCCATAATTTCACCAACAAGATCCTTAATTCCCTCATTAACTTGAGTTAATTCATAATTTTTTGCTGCAACCTCATCCAGTTTTAATTTGGTAATTTCTTCAAACTCTTCCGATGAAAACACTCCTTTCTGAAATAAATTTGCCATGTCAATATTTTCTTCACGTAAATTTGGAAAATTTCTTTTATAGGCTTCTTCTATTTTTTGGTCACCTTCCCACTCATATTCTTTCATCTTTGCTTTTTCAAGAGCAGAATCTTCTTCTACTATTTTTTCAGCAGGTCTTTTAAGACTGTCTTCAAAATCGCTATAAGTAAATCTGTATTCTGGTAGTGGCTTTTCGCCATATTTCATTGGCTCACTTTTTAGTATGAAGCCTGTTTCATTTTTGTATAAAATATATGGCTTTTTCACCTCATAACCTGAAATAATCACAGGAACAATTTCACCTGCAATCATTGGATGTTCTAGGATTTGCTTGTCTGAAAGTTCAGGATATTTATCTTTGATTACTGGTAAAATATCTTTCTCTACCGTTTCTCTGGCTCTTTCTGAAATCTTATTTTGTTTGCGTTGTTTTTCATTTTTTTCTGTTTCGTTTTCCTGTTTTGGATTCGAAATAGACTCAGCCGTTGCCTCTCCAATTTCAAACCACTTTATCTTACTGCTTCTCAAAATACGATCTCTCTCTTTAATATAATTCTCTTGTTGTTCAACACTTTTTGACTGAGCTTCCGGTTGTAGATTTGGTTGATTTCTTTGTTGTGGCATATTTTGCTTTTATTTTTGTGTATTATAACATAAAAATTGCCTTTATGTAAAGGTTGTAGGTATGTTTTTTTTCTGTATAATTTGTTACATGAGAGCCTTATTCCAAAATTTTAAAAATCATTTCTCTTTTTCTCTCCTGAGCTTTGTTTTTTTGTTTGGCCTTTTTAATCCGGTTTTTAAGAAGTTTGATTATGGTGCTGGTTGGCCTGTAGTTATGCTTTTGGCTGTAGCTCTAATGTTTGCTTCGTTTTATGACTTTAAAAAGAAGAGAGAATTTCACTTACATGAAACAATTTTTTTGGGTGTTTATTTAGTTTTTGTAGGTTTATCATTTGTTTTTTCGAGTGCAAAAAATGTTGGACTTAGTGAAGTGGTGGCAACTTTTAGCGTGATAGGGCTTTATCAGCTTTATGCGTATAGCAAAATTGATTGGATGGAGAAGTTTTTAAAGGTTGTGGTTAGTGCTGCGGTTTTGAGTGTAGTGATTGGATATTTTATGTACTTTTTCGAAGTTGAAGATAGGATGTATGGCCCTTTC
>Ga0066649_10001522_pt1 | contig 14301 bp, 12 predicted proteins | sample CryGey132114_all_FD_59538 | JGI IMG/M metagenome (GOLD analysis project Ga0066649, IMG submission 59538) | Groundwater microbial communities from aquifer - Crystal Geyser CG22_combo_CG10-13_8/21/14_all | ecosystem: Environmental > Aquatic > Deep subsurface > Groundwater | place: USA: Utah... | reverse complement strand
CTGAAATTTATGAAATGCAAGCAAAAGCGATTTTTGAAGCCGCAGCAGAAACCGGAGCAAAACCTGAGATTATGATTCCGCTTGTCTTTGGCCGCAAAGAGTTAGACATCCTAAAAGCAGTAATCGAAAAAGCGCATGCAGAAGTTGGGCAGGGCGTTGAATATCTGCTCGGTACGATGATTGAGCTGCCACGCGCCGCATTGCGTGCCGGAGAAATCGCCGAAACTGCTGAATTCTTCAGCTTTGGCACGAATGATTTAACCCAAACCACATTCGGCCTCAGCCGTGATGACTCCGCCGGATTTATTGATGATTATAAAGCTAAGGGCATTGTTGAGCATGACCCATTTGCCGTGCTTGACCAAGATGGCGTTGGTGAATTGGTGGAAATTGCCAGCGAACGTGGCCGCGCTACTCGTCCGGAAATTAAGCTGGGGATTTGTGGTGAACATGGCGGAAACCCGCAATCAATCGCATTTTGTCAAAAAATCGGGTTGGATTATGTTTCCTGCTCGCCATATCGCGTGCCGATTGCCCGCCTTGCCGCAGCGCAGGCCGCATTGGCGGAAAAACAAGGGAAGTTAAAAGCGGCTTAGTTATGATGATTGAAGGACAACAAGAAAACTCCCAATGGAGACAAGAGCTCTTATTGAGGCAAATTCATGATTTGGACATGGAATATGGGTTGAGGCACTCATGGAGAGGTGTTGAGATAGCCAGAAGAATCGCCAAAGAAGTCAAAGCTGATAAAAGCGGCATTGTGTTCGGTGATTAAGCAGATTCATTATTTACTGGATGCGTGATGGATTTCGTCATACGCCGAAATGACGTTGGGGAAAATTGGAATCCTCGCTATAAAACTGAAATTAGTATAATAGATGAATTAACGGCTAGCCAGAAACTCACGCTCGGCTCGGCTAAAACCACCCGTTGGTTTCTCAGGACGATTTTGCACATTTTCTCTCAATGTATCAGCGCGAGTTCCTACTGCATCTTGCATATCCCGCCATTTGTGTTCAAGACCTTTGGCGGAAGCACGCGCTAAGGCAGCGCCATCATAGTCGCCCGCTTTCTCAAATTCAGTAGCTCTTGCATTTTCACGTGCAACCCATGTACCAACATTTTTTTGCCAAACTTCAAACTCGTCGGGTGCTTTAACTTGGTTATCATATCTGTTTATTGTGCCCGTCATCTTATTCTCCAATTTTGTATATTACGAATTTTATAGTAAAAACATTAATTAAAGTCAATATCTTTATAGTCGGGGCAAAATATTGTATTCCTAAGATAACATAGATTGTCATTGCCTGAATGCGAAAGCATTCTAGGGCAATCTATATGCTGCAGATTCCCCTAGAATTCCTGCGGAATTCAGGGAATGACTGAAAGAGCTAAGCCACCAGCTTTTTGTTGTCTTCAATAAGTTGCTCGACAATTTCCGGATTTAGCAGCGTTGATGTATCACCGATGCTCTCAGATTCGTTATTGGCAATTTTGCGCAAAATGCGGCGCATGATTTTACCACTACGGGTTTTTGGCAATTCCGGCGTAAAATGTATTACTTCCGGTTTGGCAAATGAGCCGATTTCTTTTTTCACCAAATCATTCAGCTCGGCGCGCAAATCCTCGGAAGCATGTGCGCTGCCATTCAAAATCACATAAGCATAAATCGCCTGCCCCTTAATATCGTGATTATGCCCAACCACCGCCGCTTCGGACACATCCTTGTGCAGCACAAGTGCGGATTCCACCTCTGCTGTGCCGATGCGGTGGCCGCTAACATTTATCACATCATCCACACGTCCGGTAATCCAGTAATAACCATCTTGGTCACGTTTTGCACCATCTCCGCACATATAATAGCCCTTATATTGGCTAAAATAGGTTTGGATAAAGCGCTTATGGTCACCATAAACCGAGCGCATTTGCCCAGGCCATGAATCCTTGAAGCATAAAATCCCTTCTGCTTCGCCCTCCAATTCTTTGCCGTCCTTATCCAGAATCACAGGCTGAATACCAAAAAACGGCTTGGTTGCCGAGCCGGGTTTTAGCTCAGTTGCGCCGGGCAGGGGAGTTAGCAAAAAGCCGCCAGTTTCGGTTTGCCACCATGTATCGACAATCGGGCAGCGTGAATCACCGACAATTTCATAGTACCAGCGCCAAGCTTCTGGGTTTATCGGCTCACCAACACTACCCAAAACGCGCAATGATTTTCGGCTGGTTTTAGTAACGAATTCATCCCCACGGGCAATTAATGCGCGGATTGCAGTGGGCGCGGTATAAAATTGAGTGACTTGGTGCTTATCAACAACCTGCCAAAAACGTGATGCATCGGGGTAGGTCGGCACGCCCTCAAACATCAACGTGGTTGCGCCATTGCAAAGCGGGCCGTAGATTATGTAGCTATGTCCAGTTACCCAGCCAATATCGGCGGTGCACCAGTAAACATCATCTTCACGCAAATCGAATGTGTAGTCATGCGTGATTGCAGCAAAAAGCAAATAACCTGCCGATGTGTGGAGTACGCCTTTCGGCTTTCCGGTTGAACCGCTAGTATATAATATGAATAGTGGGTTTTCAGCCTCCATTGGCTTGGCTTCATGTTTTTCAGAAGCATCTTTGATCAAATCCTCATACCAATAATCGCGACCTTCAACCCAATTGATTTTTCCGCCTGTACGCTTAACCACAATTACAGAATTTATCTTATGGCCGGATTTTTCTATTGCCGCATCAACACTGGCTTTTAATGCGATTGATTTTCCACCGCGCACACCTTCATCGGCAGTAATGATATAGCTGCTATCGCAATCGGTGATGCGTCCGGCCAAGGCTTCGGGCGAAAATCCTCCAAATACAACGCTGTGAATCGCACCGATGCGCGCGCAGGCAAGCATGGCATAGGCCGCTTCGGGAATCATCGGCATATAGATGGTTACGCGGTCACCTTTTGTGATGCCTTGCTCTTCCAGCACATTTGCGAATTTGCAAACTTCTTGGTGGAGTTGCTTATAGGTGATTTTTTTGGAGTCATTTGGATTATCACCTTCCCAAATAATCGCAACTTTATCGCCACGCTCTTTCAAATGACGGTCAATACAGTTTGCAGCAATATTTAGCTCGCCGCCCTCAAACCATTTGATTGATACATCGCCCGAAAAATCCGTGTTTTTTACCTTATCCCATTTTTTTGTCCAATCCAAGCACTCAGCCTGTTCTGCCCAAAACTTATCGGGATTCGCCACAGATTCGGCATACATCTCCTCATATTTCGCCGGAGTGATTTTTGCATTTTGAAAATTCGCGGGGATGGGGTATATATTTTGCATGATGTGATTATATGAATTTGAGGATGCAGGTCAAGCGCTCCAAAATCAATTGTTAATACCATCTCTAAAAGACATAAGAAAATAGCAATTTGCGCCAGTGGTGGGGCTATATTTCCAATGAGTGCCGCTAGCTGTATAGCAAGAAGAAGAAACGCTAGAAGTGCTTATTAACCCTGCCGTATATAATGTCCAATTATTTACATAAGCATAGCCATCATCAATTTTGGTGTCTAATGCGAACATATCAGCAACTGCAACAGTAGCAACTGAAGCTGTTGTTGAGATATTAAGATTAACGCTAGAGCTAGCTTCAAAATTTGCGAGGTAATATCTATATCTTGGATCTCCAAAAGTGGTTCCATTGCTGGCATATATGGCGATTCCGGTTTTTCCGCCCCCTATTATAGCTTTAGGGAAGTGAGTTCCAACATGCGCTCCAGAGGATGCGTCATTAGAAAAAGTCCCATATTCTTTTGTCAAAAAACCATCTTGTTGAAGATGTGGCCAAAAATTTGCTATCTCATATGTATAAGATGGTGTGCTGTATGTGATGCTCCCTGCATTCATAGGCGTGTTTTCTAGCTTTCCATCACCATCGCCCGCAGCGCTGTGATATGGCGAATCTCCTGGCAAACGGTTATATTTTAATTCAAATAGCTTAATTGCAGCGGTCATCTGCTCAAACTGACGAATCTGTGATTGGATTTTTGTCGCCTCAATCATGCTCTGCGCGACCAGAATCCCGCCAATCAGCAGCCCGATAATCACGAGAACAATGGATAATTCTACTAATGTGAAGCCGCGTTTCATAAAATCATTTCAAATTACTTCATAGATATTATACATATAAAATATGCAAATACTAATCATAACAGCTATCTCCTTCCTAATCGGGTCAATTCCGTTTGCAATTGTGATTAGCAAATTGGCGGGGCTTGGGGATATCACCAAATTTGGCAGTGGCAACCCCGGTGCAACAAATATGGTGCGCTTCGGTGGTAAAAAACTTGCTGCCGCAACATTGATTCTGGATGCGCTCAAAGGAGCTCTCGCCGTTTGGATTGCCTCTCAATTTGGCTTGCCTGCATTGGCATTTGTGGCGGTGATTTTTGGGCATTGCTTCTCAATCTTCCTGAAATTCAAAGGCGGGAAGGGGGTGGCGACAACTTTTGGAGCGCTGCTCGTTTTAAATTGGGTGGCGGGGTTAGCTGCGCTCGGAATTTGGCTTTGCACCTTCTTGATATTTCGCATTTCATCAGTTGCAGCATTAACCTCAATCAATCTGATGGTGATTATTTCCGGCATATTTTGGTATGAGGAATTTTTCTGGGAAATGCTGGCTATTGCTGTTCTGGTCACAATCCGCCATCACAGCAATATCCGCAAATTGATTAAGGGTGAGGAGAAGTAAAATGCCTCACATTGTTATCCGTCATTCCCTGAATTTGCTTGCAAATCCTAGGGGAATCTAGATTCAAACTTAGCTCAATGAAATTGCCCTAGAATCCTTACGGATTCAGGCAATGACGAACTTAATTTATCATGATTATAGTAGTTTTATTCAGCAGCAGGTGCGGCTTCTAAGCTTGCGCCAACTATTTTATCACATGTGCCTTTTGGAAGAAAAATCCAAGAGTCCGCAAGGCCATCTTCAGTCGCCGAGCCGGCACATGAGCCACCGCTCCAACCACAATCATTTTTTCCGGATTTGGCGATGCCATAGCATTTTTCCTTTTCCTGCTTTTTCGCTTCTTCAGCATTGGCTTTGGTCACAAATGGTGATGCCGCAATCGCGATGATTGCTGCGGAAGTTGCTATTGTAAAATTTCTTTTGATAGTCATAGTCGCTCCTTAATTGTTTATAGGTTTCGTGTAGGTTTCAATAGAGATAATCAACAATCAGCCAGAATCAAGCAGTCGGACGAGTTAATAGCGTGAGCGTGATAATACATTCCCGCGCCCGCCATTTGATGAATGCCGTCCGGCAGATGAGCCATCAAAATTCTTATAGCCTGAGCTCCTGCTAGCTGATGGATATCTGTTATAATTGGCAACGCTTCTCTGAATTCCGCATTTCAAATTTTCGGGAGAAATTGTATTGCAGAATTGCTGCGCTTGCCCATCATTAACAAATGGGCCGATTTGCGCGGAATAGTAGCCATTTCCTCTCAAGCCCATAACAGCTTTTGCGGATAAATCATCAGGAATTTGATAGGTGGATTTGACATGATTCCAAAATCCGTAAGTAACTCCTGCGGTTTGGAAATAGTCAACCTGAACCCAACGATTGCGGGAGAGCAAAGGAGTTGGGGCAACATAACGCTTCCCAAATCTGATAACCGGACGAGAATCTTGCGGAGTTGCGGCATCAACACGCACAGGCTTCGCAACCTCAAATTTATCATCATCCGCCCTAGGCTTGACCATAGAAGCCAGTAAATCCTCATCGGGCTTGGAATCCGGATTATTCAGCACTTTTGGCTCTTCATTAACTTTCGGAGTAGGGGCGCTTGGCGCACCAGACGCGACAACAACCGGCACCGGAACAGGCCTTGGCTTTGGCTCTGCTATTACTGCCGACTTCACAACTACTTTTTTAACTGGCTCCGGCTCGGCTAATTTTGGCAAATCAGATGCTTTCTCACTCGCAGTTAGGCTGCTCGGCAATATAGGAATATTAGACTCGCGCTCCTTAGCTTCTACAGGCATATTCGAAGCTGGCTTTGCCGCAGGAGCTATTGCAGCTTCTTTTATAGCCACGGCTTTGGGCGGAGCTACTGCCACAGCTTCTTCAACTTTCTCAGCTTTCTCAGCTTTTTTCGGAGCAGAAACAATCGGGGCTGGAGCTGGGTATTCAATCGGCTCTGCTTCCTCTATTTTTTCCATTTCCTCAGGCGCAACTTCAGGAGCCTTAGAGGCAACTAAGCCACTTGCAATATTAACCGGTTTTGCAGAGACCTTCTCCTCAGCATTATCTGGAGTTGGAGCTTCCTTTTCATGCTTCTTTATCAAAGCCGGATTTGCCTCTCCATTATCTTCTTCAAAGATTTTTGCGATAAAATCTTCAAGCTCATTTTTCTCTTCTTCAATTCCCGCAATTTTTTGATTTGCAATTTCCGTGCTTTCAACAGTTTCCATTCCGGCGATTTCCTGCAAAGACGGCGCTTCAGCCTCTTCATCAGACGCTTGCTCAAGCGGAGCTTGGGTAACAGCAACCGGAACAGATGGCGTGATGCTCTCGACCACTTTCTTTTTCACTGGCTTTGCAACGGCTTTTTCGGCAACTTTTTCGGCAGCTTTTGGTGCCGGAGATTCAACGGCAGCAACCATTTCCTTTTTCGCCAAATCGTCACTTGCCGCAGAAGGGGCGGGCAATGACGGAACGGCAGGAGGCTGTGGCAAATCAATCAAATCTTCAATTGACTTAGGCGCAGCATTTGCCGCCATTTCCTTTGCAGGCGCAGAAGCAGATGAAGCAGATGAGCTTATATTAAATTTCTGGAATTGATCGGAAGTTATCAAAGTCGTTTCAACCGGACGGCAATTCACACCTTGCGCAACAAGCTTTTTGCAGATTGCAAATGCCTCATTCTTATCACTCAATATCCCGCCATTAACTACAAAATTGCTACCCTTTTCTATCACGGCAATTCCGATGTCGGCTATCAAGTCACCATGCTGAGATTTAATCTCCGCAGCTTTCTTGTCGGCAAAAACCTTGCTTGGGAAGCTGCCGAAATCAAGCAGAACATATTTAGTGCCCGCCTCATAATTCTTAACCGCCGCAAGCTCAAAAGCTCCCGCCGCTTCAAAAACATCTTTCAGACCATTTAGCCAATCTTTTGCAGGCTTCTTTTTAATCGCTCCGGCTTGCGCTAAATTAATTTTATTTTCAGCCTCCAGGCGGTGGAATATTTCCTTACTATTAATCTGCGGTTTAGCGCTTGCTGATGCAAGTTGAATTGGAGCAGGTGCGGCTTCCATCATCGGCGGCACACCCTCTTGCGTTGAGAATACCGGTTGTTGCGGAGCTGTTTCCGCGATACTGGCAATCATCATCTCATTGCCTTTTCTTTGAGCGATTTCGGCAGGACTGCTACCCTCTTCATTAACAATCTTAATTTCAGCACCTTGAGCAAGCAGCATATCAACCGAGTCATAATCATCAGCTTCGGCGGCATAAAGCAGCGCAGATTCACCCACATCATTTGTGTCATTAACCTTACCGCCATTAGAAATCAACACAGCAACAATAGTGGTATTACCCTTAGCTGAAGCACGCATAAGCGGTGTGTTTCCTTCATTATCGGCAGCATTCACAGACGCGCCATATTGCAAGAGCATATCAACAACGGCTTCATGCCCTTCACGGGAGGCTACATGCAGAGGTGTTGCACCGCCAATATCTGCGACATTGGGGTTAGCACCACTTTGCAGAAGCAATCTTACCAAATCAGTTGAGCCACGATATGCAGCACGAATCAGGGGAGTTGTTCCGAAATCGCCGCGCTCATCCGGATTAACGCCGTTACGCAACAATGACTCAACACGGTCCTTGCTGCCATACTCAACAGCGTCAACAATATCGCTATTAAAGCTCGTATCTTCATAGCCGAATTCGGCATGAGCGTTAATGGAAAGGCTAAGTGCCGTTGTGAACGTTAAGGCAAGGGCTGTTTTCTTAGGAAACATAATATAAAACTCCCGTTTTTATTTTTAAATATTAGAGGCTAAACCCCATAAGGAAAAGCAAAAAAACTATTATCTCGCCAAATATTAATTATTTCAGCAACTATTGTTACAATGTTACATTTTAGGAGGCTTTTGGGCTAGCTGGAAGGTTGCTCGTAATGTTTTTTATCTTTTTTGAGCCTGCGCAAGATTATATCACGCTTGATTTTTGAGATATAATCCACAAAAACCTTGCCATCAAGATGGTCAATTTCATGTTGTAAACAGGTTGCGAGCAACTCATCCGCATCAATTTCCTGAGCTTTTCCATCATAATCCAGATATTTAACTTTGACATATTTCGGGCGCTCAACATCGGCAAATTGGTCGGGAAAACTCAAACAACCTTCAGTATATGTATTGGTTTCATCAGAATGCTCGGTGATTTCCGGATTGATGAAGAACATCGGCTTTCTGTCGCCTTCACGTTGGGCAATGTCCAGCACCAAAACACGTTTTAAAACTCCCACCTGCGTAGCAGCCAAGCCAATCCCATGTGCATCATACATTGTTTCGAGCAAATCATCCATAAACTGACGCAGCTCATCATCCACCTGCGTAACAGGTTCGGCTATCATCTTCAGGCGCGGGTCAGGCGCGGTAATTATGCGTAATATTGCCATGTAGGTATATTATGACAATTTATTTTGAATTTTTCAACCTTTTCAAGCTCTCATCCTTTCCTAGCGCGTTCATCACATCAAAAATTGCCGGAGATTGCATAGTTCCGGTTAGGAGCGCACGCAGGGCAGGGCCAACTTGGCCGAATTTCAAACTGTTTGTTTCCAGAAAATCATGGAAGGCTTTTTCGAGATTTTCTTTATTCCATTCCTGAACAGTTTCAAACATAGCAATTACTTTCGTCAAAACTTCTTTATCGGCTTTTTCCAACATCTGGCGTGCCTTGTCGTCCAAGCTATAATTCCACAACCATTTTGCATCATCATATAGCGCCAGCAGCGTATTTGAGCGTTCTTTCAAAAACGGCATTGCTTTTATCAGTAATTTTGAATCGGGGATTTGTATATCCAAGCTTCCGATCAAATTCACCAAATGAGAATCATCTGCTTGTTTTATGTAATGCGCATTTAGATTGTTGAGTTTATCAAAATCAAAGCAGGCTGGGGATTTGCCCACACCTTCCAGATTAAACCACTCAATTGCTTGGCTATCAGAGATTATCTCATCATCGCCATGCGACCAACCAAGACGCAGCAAATAATTCCGCATTGCCTCAGGCAAATATCCCATTTTCTGATATTCCTCCACACCCAAAGCTCCGTGGCGTTTGGAAAGCTTTTTGCCGTCTGCCCCATGAATTAGCGACATATGCGCATACCTTGGTGGTTTCCAATTCATTGCGTAATGAATCATATTCTGACGGAAAGTGTTTGTTAAATGGTCATCGCCACGAATAACGTGGGTAATGTTCATATCATGATCATCTACCACTACAGCTAACATATATGTCGGCGTGCCATCGGAGCGGAGTAGAACCATATCATCCAGCTCTTCTGCCTTAACGGTAATTTCACCCTGTATCAAATCGCGGATTTTGACTTCACCGGAATCAGGCGCGCGGAGGCGAACTACATACTCCCCGCTGCCGCTTTTGCCATCACGATATGGGCTGCGGAATTTTTTATGCGGGTTTTCTTCACGCCATTTGGTCAACTCATCAGCAGTCACATAGCATTTATAGGCCTTACCATTAGCGATTAATTGCTCAGCAACTTCTGCATGGCGTGGTGAGTTTTTAAACTGATATACGGGAGCTTCATCGGGAGATAAGCCCATCCACTCCATGCCACGCAAGATTGCGTCAATAGCTTCCTGAGTAGAACGCTCACGGTCTGTATCTTCAATACGCAGCAGGAATTTGCCACCCATATTTCGGGCAAACAGATAGTTGAATAATGCAGTACGCGCACCGCCAATATGCAAATATCCGGTGGGAGAAGGAGCGAATCTGGTTATAATTTCTGTCATCCAGCGCTTATATACTCCATTGTTTCATCATATTCAAACAAAGATAATAATAATCGCAAGTTTTTGCCGCGCGCGCTCAGCAGTTTTGGGTCGGATTGCAAAATCTTGCGCGCCTCTTCCCGCGCTTGGAATAAATCTTCCTGTTGTTCGGGCATTTCGGCAAATTTAAATTCCTTGAAGCCACTTTGTCTTGTGCCCATAATTTCCCCTGCGCCACGGATTTTCAAATCCTCTTCAGCAATTTTAAATCCATCATTATATTTCTTCATAACCTTAAGCCGCTCTTCCGAAGCTTGCCCCAGCTTGCCCGCATATAACAAAATGCAGGTGGATTTCTTGTCGCCGCGTCCAACCCGCCCGCGCAACTGGTGAAGCTGCGAGAGCCCAAAACGCTCTGCATGTTCGATAAACATTATCGTTGCATCGCGCACATCAATTCCCACTTCAATAACGGTTGTAGCAATTAATAATTGATGCTCCCCATTGATGAACTTCTGCAAAACTTCGTTTTTTTGTTGTTCCTTCATTTTTCCGTGCACTAAGCCAACTTTATTGCCGAAAATCTTACTGAAGAATTTGTACCTTTCCTCTGCGGCAGCTAAGTCGGTTTTTTCAGACTCGCTAACCAACGGGCAAATCCAGAAGATTTTCTCACCGTTGGAAATTGCGCGTCTAAGAGCCGATATGATTTTGTCATTACCCCCCTCAATCCCCCCTATAAGGGGGGAGGTTTTTCGTGTGTCCCCCTCCTCATAGGAAGGGTTAGAGAAGTCTTTGTATTTCCCCTCCTTATAGGAGGGGTTAGGGGAGGTTGTACTTTGATTGAAAGGCATAACCAGAGTTTCAATCGGCAATCTTTCGGCAGGCTTTTCAGTTATGCGGGAAATATCCATTTCTCCGAAAAAAGCAATTGTCAGAGTGCGCGGAATCGGCGTTGCCGTCATCAACAAGATATGTGCCTGCTCATTTTTCTGCGAAAGTTTGAGGCGCTGCAAAACTCCAAACCGATGCTGCTCATCAATTACAATCAAGCCCAAATCGGCAAACTCTACCCAATCCTGAAACAAGGCGTGCGTGCCCACCAATATATCAATCTCGCCGCTTTTTAGATTTTTTAAAATATCTGCGCGTTTTGCGCCCTTTTCATTTCCCGTCAATAATTCTGTGCGGATATCTAAGTTTTGGGTGACGGATTTAATCCAATTGAGCTGCTGGGTTGCCAGCAAAGTTGTCGGCATCATCAAAACCGCCTGCTTCTTATTTGCTACCGCCGCGACCATAGCCACTAATGCCACTGCAGTTTTACCGCAGCCAACATCCCCTTGCAACAAACGAAACATCCTATTGCCGCTTTGCATATCGGTGAATATTTCGTCTATCGCCTTATCTTGCCCGCTTGTCAGCTTGAAGGGTAGGGCAGTTATTAATTTTTCTATTAAATTTTCTTGCCTAGGTTGAATCTTTGCGCCGGATTTTTTAGTAGTTTGCTGATAAACCAGCCCTTGCGCTAATTGCCCTGCCAGCAATTCGTCATAAGCTAAACGCTGCAAGCTCCCTTCTATATCATCTTCGTTTTCTGGGGAATGGAGTTCTAGCAGGGCATCCTTAAAACCTAATTGCGGAGAATCCTGCCATTCAGGCAAATCGGGCAGGGTGGCCAAAGATTGCGAAATTGTCGCCCGAATCTTCTTTTGCGTAATTCCTGCGCTTAGCGGATATTGCGGTTCAAGCCGCAAAACTTTCTCTCTATCTTCAGGCTTAGCGATTATATCAGGATGGGAAATTTGCTTTTGCTCGCCAAAGTTTTCCACCACACCGCTAACAATTCTTTTTTCGCCAACTGGCAGGCTCTTTAACAATGAATCAGGATAAGCATGGAAAAATACGAGATTTAGGAAACCGCTCTCATTACGGCATAAAACCCGATATGGCAGCCCTTTTTTGGGAGGCGGTTTATGTTGCTCAATTTCAACTTCAAAGCTGGCGATTTCTCCTTCCGGCGCGGTCATAATCGGCGGGCAAATCCTGCGGTCAATAAATGAGGTTGGTTTTAAGGAAAGCAAATCCCAAACCTTATGCCCGCAAAGTTTTTCAAACCGCTTTGACAGGGCAGGGCCAATGCCTTTTAGATATTGCAAATCGGTAAATAGTGGATATAGCAAATTTGGGCGCATATGCCCATTATACGCTATGATTCAATTTTTACAAAGATTCTGCGAGTGATTTGAGTTGGTCTTCAACTGGTTCTGAAGCGCAAATTGCTCTGAATTCAACATTTGATTCAATTTCAATCAGGTGAGTTTTGCTATCAATAGTGATTTCAAACTTGTTATTTTCCAAACTTCTTCTCAACCTATTCACCGGAACTGCCGTGTTTTTACTTGGCGTTTCGGTTAGGACAATAGCAAAAACTCCGTCTTCATAAACACCAACAATATCCTGCTCGCGCTTATTAGACACAATTTTATCAGCTACATGTTTGAGAGTTTCCTTCCTGCAAACATCGCCGCATTTCGCAGTGATATTATCTAAATTTGAGATTTTTAGCATTGCTATTGAAGATTCAAATCCAGTCTTATCGGAATAAAATGCCACCATTTCCAAATCTTTCACCAGAGATTTCTTCGCAATCAAGCCGGTAGCCGCATCAAATATTTCATCCCCACGCAGATTATTGCGATATTCCTCACGGTTTTGCTCAATATTTTCAATCAAACTATCATCATTCAGAACTAACTGAAAGCGTGGCAATTCATGGGTTGAAAGGCTTCTGATAATCCGCAAGCGAAGTGGCAGCACATCGCCGGAATGTGTTTTCATCCGAAAGCGGCGAGTGCGTTTCAGCACTTCATCGAGATTTTTGCCATTTTGTGCAAATTCAATATATTCTTCAATATCTTCCTTGGCATGGTCACAAAGAAAATCACGCAAATCATGGTCTATCAATAATTCCTGCGGGTAGCCAAGCATATCAATCGCGGTCATATTTGCCGCCTCAATTTTCAAAGTTTTAGCCAGATTATCCTGCGTAACTATGATGATTCCGTCATTGAAGCGTTGCGCTTTCGTGGAAGAGGCTGGTTTTTTCGGAAGCGATGCCTCTTTAGCTTTTGTTATAAATCCAAACATATTTCTTGCCACCCATTTAACCTTTCTATACTTATATTCTACCTGTTATTCACTAAGAAAGAGTTAATGTTAGTTATGAACCAAGCATTTAAGAGAAAGCTGTTTTTCCGAAGTAAAAATCGCGGATGTAAGGAAACCGACATTCTCCTCGGCAAATTTGCCGATAATATGCTAAATGCTCTGCCAGATGATGAAGTTATGCTCTATGCTGAATTCCTCGATGAAGATGACGGGGATATCTATAAATGGCTAACAGGAACGCTACAACTACCTGAAAAATATAATAATTCTCTAGGACGCAAGATTCTGGGGTTTGATTTCCACAAAGACCATAAAGATACTAAATGCAATTAGATAAAGTCAAAATACAGAAGAACTTTGACCGTTATGCGAGCTTGTATGACGAAAATTCACGCCTGCAAAAACGCGTTGCGATGGAATTATGCAGCCGCGCCAAATTTCGCGGAAAAGTGCTGGATATCGGCGCTGGTACAGGATTTATTAAAAATCATACAGGTTGGGACATTACGAATCTGGATATTTCACCAAAAATGTGCGAATTAGCAGGTGAGGGGGCAATTTGCGCTGATGCAGCCGCAATTCCTCTGCCGGATGAGAGCTTTGATAATGTAATCTCATCCCTGACAATTCAATGGATTAGCGACTTACGTCCGGTTGCCGAAGAGATAAAACGCCTATTAAAACCAAATGGTAATTTCGCAATTTCAACCTTTGTAAATGGCAGTTTGGAGGAGTTAAAATCATCTTTTTCATTTTTGGATAATTCCGAACATGTCCTTGAATTTGAATCACCTCTGCGTTTATTTGCCGTATTAAAACAGGCTGGCTTCCATAACATCACCATGCATTCGCAAAATATTACCTATCACTACAACTCGGTGCGGGAAATCCTAAATTCAATGAAATATATCGGCGCTAGCTATCAAAATGAGAGCATGCCCAAGGGATTGCGCGGAAAGCAATATTTTGAGAAATTAGAAAATGTTTATCGTGCTAAGTATGAAAAAAACGCTAAGCTACCCGTAAGCTGGGTGGTGTCATATATCACCGGAAAGAAATAGATACTGGATTTATGAAAAAATATATAATCACCGCCACCGGA
>Ga0066649_10001505_pt1 | contig 14372 bp, 10 predicted proteins | sample CryGey132114_all_FD_59538 | JGI IMG/M metagenome (GOLD analysis project Ga0066649, IMG submission 59538) | Groundwater microbial communities from aquifer - Crystal Geyser CG22_combo_CG10-13_8/21/14_all | ecosystem: Environmental > Aquatic > Deep subsurface > Groundwater | place: USA: Utah... | reverse complement strand
ATAAATGTGCGGGGAACCCGATTAGACGTGATACGTCAATTCATTGAGGTGAATTCTCAACTTCCTTGACTTTGACTTCAACTCTGAGTTTTTCATTGCCGCCGCCTTTAAAAATAGTTCCGCTGATAGGAGTCGCGTCTCTGTAGTTTCGTCCACAGGCGGTGCGTATGTGATCTTGCGAAACTATGCAACCATTGGTTGGGTCAAATCCACGCCACCCTAAATAGGGGAGGTAGACTTCTGCCCAGGCATGAGAGGCATCGGACTGTATTTTATTTTCATAATTTCCGCCCGTATAAATATAGCCCACCCGATAGCGAGCGGGTATGTTTAACAAACGGCAGAGACAAATGAACAAATTGGCAAAATCCTGACAAACACCTTTTCGTGTAGAGAAAACATCGAAAGGTGTTGTTTCAAGATAGGTGCTTCCTGTCACATAAGAAAAGTCTTCAAAAATTTTCTTATTGATATCCAGTAGTGTGTCAATCAGATGCATGTCGTTTCTCTTGACAAAACTCATTGCGTAATCCGTCAACTGTCGGAGTTGCGTTTCAGGCAATTCAGGTGGAAGCAAATAAGGAAGCATCATCTGACGTTGCCATGGCATCCATGTGAGAGGAATCTGGGAGCGACGCATGACTGGATTGTGATCGTCTTGTGGACGGGCATAAACCTTGACCCGGCTTTTCATTTGGATCATCAGCTTGGTATAAGTACTGGTGATATCGTAGTAGAGTGCATGATTTGCAAATACATCTTCAAACGACAACATCTCTCCATCGACTGAAATTTCCAGTGTCGCACGTTCCACCTCCTGCACAGCATCTTCTACAGGTTGCAAACGAAAAAAATGCGAGCTGTGTTCTACAGGAACAGAATAATTGTATTCTGTAATGTGTGAAATATTGTAGAACCGGTAGCTCAGGGGAGCCCCTTCCATATCGTGGGTCAGGGATTTGATGTTGATGGTATTTGAAAAGCTTTCTACGCTTGGAATTGATTCTTCAAAGACCGCATTTACAATGGTTTGAGATTGTTCTTGTTGTTGAATGGCAGAAAATTCTTTGTCAATTATTTGGCTTTCGTCTGGTGTAACCGGTTCTTTAGTCTCCTTAGAAATATAGCTTTCAGGAGAAACATAGGTTGCAGGTGGCTCAAGAGTTGCAGGTGACTCAAGAGTTTCAGATGACTCAAGAGTTTCAGATGACTCAAGAGTTTCAGATGACCCAAGAGCTTCAGAGGCTTCCGTAGCCAGTGGGTCTTCAGAGAAAGCCTTGATTTTCTCTTTTTCTGGAAAGCTGTCCCAGTAAATGGCACCTTTACGAATGATGATCAATCTTCCTTGTTCCATTAAGTCGAAGGGTGTCTCTTTGAACTGGAAGGAGGTGATCATGAAAACAGTGCGCAATGAATCGCGAGGAGTTTCCAGATCGAGCGAAACTATATCGGACTCAAACACAGGAGGTTTTTCGGAAGGCAAAACTCTATGTGTATACAGGATAGACTTTGAATTTTTTCCATGATAAATGGCCATGCTCCTGCCATCACAGATAACAAAGTCGGCACTTCCCATGGCATCGAGTTGCTCAAGCCAGGACAGCAGGACTTCTCCATCCACATCGGTCAACGCTTTGGCAGAGGACTCCAAAAACTTTCCCAGTAAAAAACAGAAAGCCAGCTCAGAATCGGTTTTTCCTACAGGCTCGAAAAGGCCAGATGTGTCGGTGTGGGCTTCTTCAAGAGCTGTGTTGTCCAACTGACCGTTGTGCAGAAAAAGCCAGTCGTACCCCCCATAACTGCGTCGAAAAGGTTGACTGTCGTGCTGGGTGTATTGCCGGCCGACCCCCTTTACCTTACATGCAAACATGGTGGAGCGAAAACTGGAGCCATCCTTGAGTGTGTCTAACAAGGTCTGCGAATCCTTGGCCATGCCATCCTTGACAACAGATGCCCCATAGTCATCGTTGGGGTACCAGCCAAATCCCCAACCAGTAGATTTCAAGGTTTTTGAAGTTTCATCTGATGAGACACAAATGGAAGGGGATCCCAAACAGTCAAAATTAAGTGCTAACAGTTCACCAAACATATATTGTCACGATTACGTGGTTAATAATTTAATAGTAAGGAATTTCTACAGAAATTAATATACAATAGCCAGACTAAAATTATTTTTAATTTAATCAAATAATATTTTTTCAAGGTATCTCTTTGTGTCCATAAAAGTAGCTTTGCATCATTCAACGCAGTATACCTATGACCAAATGATTCGTCTAGGACCCCAGGTTGTTCGCCTGCGTCCCGCTCCTCACACGCGATCCATTATTTCTTCATACTCTCTTAAAGTGATTCCAGAAGAGTACTTCATCAATTGGCAACAGGACCCATTTGGTAATCATCTGGCACGTTTGGTATTCCCTGAAAAAACCAAAAAATTCCAAATTGACGTGGATCTGATAACCGAGATACGTGTGGTCAATCCATTCGATTATTTTCTCGAAGATGCGGCTAAGGATGTCCCTTTCGATTATGAGCCCTGGCTGGCTGAAGAGTTGATCCCCTATCTTGAAATCAAGGAAAAAGGTCCTTTGCTTCGGGAATACATGAAGGGGATATCGCGGAAGAAACAAACTACAAACGATTTTTTGGTTGAGGTCAACCAATACCTGAACCAGTCACTCGCATATGTTATCCGTATGGAGCCGGGTGTGCAGTCTTGTGAAGAGACTTTGCGATTGAAGAGTGGCTCGTGTCGAGACATGGCCTGGTTGTTATGCCAGATCCTTCGACATCGTGGATTAGCGACTCGATTTGCCTCAGGATACCTGATTCAATTAAAACCCGATCAGATGGCACTCGATGGGCCTTCTGGAACGACGGTAGATTTTACCGACTTGCATGCGTGGGCCGAAGTTTATCTGCCGGGTGCCGGTTGGATCGGTCTCGATCCCACTTCAGGATTGTTGACGGGTGAAGGGCATATTCCACTTTGTTGCACTCCCAATCCTTCCAGTGCCGCACCCATCTCTGGATCTATTCTGGATGTCTGCAAATCTGAGTTGTTTCACGAAATGAAGATTGAGCGTATTCATGAAGATCGTCGGGTTTCCAAACCTTTCAGCGACAGTGAGTGGATGGAGATCAATCAGCTTGGTGATAAAGTAGATGTTGATTTGGCACAGATGGGTCTCAAATTGACCATGGGGGGAGAGCCTACATTTATATCTGTAGACGACAGGGAAAGTGAAGAATGGAAAACCGCCGCTTTTGGTGCGAATAAAAGGCGGTTGGCAAATGACTTGCTTTTACGTCTAAAAAACCGATTCTCCTATGGAGCGTTGCTTCATTTTGGGCAAGGCAAATGGTATCCCGGTGAACCCATACCACGTTGGGCATTAGGCTGCCATTGGAGAAAAGATGGCGAACCTATCTGGAGGGATGAAAAATTTCTGGCTAACGCTGAAGAAAGCCATGGGCATACCTTTCAGACGGCAGAGCTGTTCATGCAGGAATTTGCAAAAGCACTGGGTATTCCAGAGCACTTCATCATGACGGCGCACGAGGATTCTCCCTATTACCTTTGGCAGGAGCAAAAGCTTCCGCTGGAAGGAGATATTCTCAAGGCAGACTTATTTGAAAAAACAGAGCGTCAGCGATTGCAAAAAATGCTGGAAAAAAACCTGAATGATCCTGTCGGGCTGGTCATGCCATTACATTTTTCAGGTGCTGAAAATTGCTGGATCAGTAATCAATGGAATTTCCGTACGGAGAAATTGATTTTGGTGCCAGGGGATTCTCCAGTTGGATTGCGTCTTCCACTCAACAGTCTGGTTTTTGTACCGGGTCAGGGTCGTGAACTGTTGAGTGAGCCCAGTCATTTTCAAGAAACAATTGGACTGCCGTCCTGGAGTTCTCTTCGCCAATGCGTCAACCAAAGATTGAAAGTTACACCATCCCATCCGGGACACCCGACTTCAGGTATGGTTCGCACAGCGATCTGTATGGAAGTGCGTAAAGGCACGCTTCATATTTTCCTGCCGCCGGTTTCGTACATGGAGACCTTCCTGGATTTGATCAATACCATTGAAACGGTTGCCGCTAGACTGGCTATCCCTGTCGTTCTTGAGGGTTATGACCCCCCTCGTGATATGCGTGTGAAGCATTTCAAAATAACACCCGATCCTGGTGTGATAGAAGTTAACGTTCAACCTGCCGAGAGTTGGAGAGAGTTGGTAAAAATCAACGAGACTGTTTTTGAGGAAGCTCGTCAGGCGCGACTCACTTCTGAAAATTTCTTAATGGACGGTCGTCGCGTGGGTACCGGGGGAGGCAATCATATTGTCATGGGGGGGCCAACGCCTTCTGAAAGTCCCTTTCTGCTAAGACCGGATATTTTGCGCAGTCTGTTGGCTTTCTGGCAAAATCATCCTTCGTTATCTTATATGTTTTCCTCGATGTTCATTGGGCCCACGAGTCAATCGCCTCGGATAGACGAAGCTCGTATGGCATCATTGTACGATTTGGAAATCGCATTCCAGAAAATTCCCATGAATGGTTCGGTGCCGCATTGGCTTGTGGATCGTTTGTTCCGCAATATTCTGGTCGATTTGACAGGCAACACGCATCGCACTGAAATCTGTATTGATAAGCTGTACAGCCCATCGGGTGAAACCGGGAGATTGGGATTGGTGGAGTTGCGTGGTTTTGAAATGACGCCTCATTGCCAGATGAATTTATTGCAGGCCCTTTTGATTCGTACCTGTGTTGCACAGTTCAGTAGAAATCCCTACTGGAAGAACCTGGTCCGCTGGGGAACACAACTGCACGATCGTTTCATGTTGCCACATTTCATTTGGGAAGATTTTAAAAATGTCATTCGTGAGTTGCAAATGGGTGGGTATCCAATACGGCTGGATTGGTTTCGACCTTCGTTTGAATTTCGATTTCCGCAGTATGGTTCCGTTCAGATAGGACAGATTCATATGGAACTGCGCATGGGACTCGAGCCCTGGACGGTACTGGGAGAAGAAATGTATCAGGGGTCTGTGAGTCGTTCGGTTGATTCTTCAGTCGAACGCGTGCAAGTCAAAGTAGAAGGGCTCAAAGAAACACATCACGTCGTGACTTGTAATGGACGCCGGGTTCCTATGAAACCGACAGATGAGAGTGGTGTCTTTGTGGGTGGGGTGCGATTCAAAGCCTGGCCACCGCCTTCGAGCCAGTACCCGACCGTTCCGGTGCATGCGCCGCTGGTCTTTGATATTCTGGATACTCGATACGAACTGTCTATCGGTGGGTGTACTTATTATGTCAGTCATCCCGGAGGAACAAATCCCGAAACAACTCCGATCAATGAGAACGTAGCCGAAAGTCGACGGTTTTCACGTTTTCAGCCGATGGGACATTACCAGGGATCGATGCGGGTTCCTCCTATTGAAGAAAATCCGGACTTTCCCGTTACTCTGGATCTTTGCCGAGACTATTATTATTGATTTTTAGGGGTGTACAACCTGGAAGGGAAACTACAGAACATCTGACTATCCAAAGCTGAGAATTCTCAGCTTTGGATAGTCAGATCATTGGTACTGGCTTTGACTCTGGTTGTGACTTTGATTGCCGTAACGATTGCTGTCTGTCACCTGTTTGATGGCAAAAAAGTTTTCGTGAACGGCTTCGCCTAATTCGTTCAAGTCTGATTGGACACCATCCAGAAATTGGTGCAATCCGAAATTCATGACTTCTGTTACATTTGTATAATTTAACTTACCTGATAATTTCCCGAATTGTTTTTCCAGATCATTGTTGAAGGTACCGACAGGTGTTCCCATGATTTTATACAAAGCCTGTTCTGCCTGATTGACGCAGAACAAAATGGATCGTGGAAATTCGCGGTCAAAAACCAGAAAATCGACAATGTTTTCCGGGCTTATCAGATTGAATCGTTTCCGGTACATTTCAAAAGAGCTTGTGGATTTTAAAAGTGCAGACCATTGGACGCTGTCCATTGAAGAACCCACATAATCCAGTCGCGGCAGTATGATAAAGTATTTCACGTCCAGAATACGAGAGGTTTTATCAGCTCTTTCAAGGTATCTTCCCAATTGAGCAAAGTGCCAGCCCTCACCACGAGACATCGTAGTGTAAGCAATTCCCATGATCAAATGGCATGCCATTTTGATGTCTGAGTAAAACTTGTGAGGATCTTTGAAGGCTCTTATGCTGGTACCCATTCCTGCAACGTCCAAATAGAGTTTGTTGATTTTTTCCCATATTTCTGAAGGGATGACTTCCCGGATCGACCGTGCGTTTTCTCGGGCCGCTGTCAGACACGATTTGATGGAATGGGCGTATGAGCCGTCAAAAGTGTGAAAGAACATGACATTTTCCCGAGTGGGAGCACCCAATTTTTCTGTAAAGTATTCTTCATCCCCCGTAATATCTACCAGAGGTTTCCATGCCTCGGGATCTTCTCTTAAAGATGGGAGGTCCAGCATCATATGTAATTGAGATTCAATCATCCGGGCGGCATTCTCTGCTCGTTCCAGATAACGATTCATCCAGTAAATTGAGTTAGCAACGCGACTTAGCATTTTATTTCTTTCTGGTTAGTAATTAGAATCTTGTTCAAGAACCCAGGTGTCTTTACTGCCACCACCCTGGGAAGAGTTCACCACAAGAGAGTTTTTTTCCAGAGCAACCCGTGTCAATCCACCCGGTAGTACGTAAATGTCTTCCCCATAGAGCACGTAGGGTCGTAAGTCGACGTGACGTCCTTCAAAATGATCCTTCACAACAACGGGCACGCGGGATAATTGAATAACGGGCTGTCCAATATAATTTCTAGGTTCTCTTTTGATATTTTCAACCATTTGACGCTGTTGTTCCTGGGTAGAAAAAGGGCCGATCAACATTCCATATCCACCCGAACCGTGAGTTGTTTTGACCACAAAGTTTGCAATGTTGTCGATCACATGCTGGCGTTCTGTTTCATTTTCACAAACAAATGTGGGTACGTTGGGAATGATCGCGTCTTCGCCGGTGTAATATTTGATGATTTGTGGAACATATGAATAAATCGCCTTATCATCCGCAATCCCTGCACCGGGAGCGTTGGCCAAAGCTACTTTTCCGGCACGGTAAGAGTTCATAAGCCCGGGAACACCTAGCAACGAGTCTGGATTAAATACTGTGGGGTCGAGGTATTCATCATCGATTCTTCTATAAATGGCATCTACCTTCTCAAATCCCTTGGTGGTCCTCATATAAACAAAATCGTCCATTACGACCAGATCTCGTCCTTCGACCAATTCTTCACCCATCTGTTGAGCCAGGAACGAATGCTCAAAATAGGCTGAATTGTAAATCCCAGGAGTGAGGATAACAATGTTGGGACGCATCACAGAATCGGGTATCAGATGTCGGAGCGTGCTGGCAAGCCGACCACAATAGTCGTCTATAGGTCGAATCGGCATGGAGTCAAAAGCTAACGGCAGTGTATGTTTTAAGACCCTGCGATTGCCGAGAACGTAGGAAACGCCAGAAGGGCAACGAAGATTGTCTTCCAGAACGAAAAAATCACCTTTATCATCTCTGATCAGGTCGATTCCACTGATGTGGCACCAGATACCTTTAGGTGGTTTCAAACCCACGCATTCTTTGCGATAGGCCACCGATGAAAGTATCATTTCTTGAGAAATAACCCCGTCTTTGATGATTTTTTGATCATTATAAATATCGTCAATGAACTTGTTCAGGGCGAAAACCCTTTGCTTGACGCCTCTATCAATAAAGTCCCAATCGCGAGCCGTAATGATTCTGGGAATGACGTCGAAAGGGAAAACTTTTTCAAGCCCTTTTTGGTTTCCGTAAACCCCAAAGGTGATTCCCATTTGCATGAACGCCGCCTCAGCTGCCTTCTGGCGATTGTTCAGCTCTCTCTTGGAAAAGGAGTTGATTCTGTTCACTAAAGGGACTACTTCTTTTCTGGGTTGACCGGATGGCTCAAAAAATTCGTCGTAGAAATGTTCTGGATTGTAGGAATCGAAATTCATATAGAGAAGTGGGGTTGATTAAATAATGACATTATTTGGAGAAAAAAAGTGAAATGGATTGCTTTTTGCTCACAAGTGCCTTGCAAAATTCTAGTAAACACATATAGCCTGTATTTTAACATATAATCAGCTTGATTGTTGAAAAATATAACCATATTTCATTTTAAGTTGAATTTTTTGTTCAAATTTCAGGGCAACCCTTTTACTGAATCTGGTCAGATACAACCCGGTTTCGTCCTGTCCTTTTAGCTTTGTAAAGATTTTCGTCCGCCACGGCAATGCATTCTTCCATCGTCTGGCCTTCTTCATAAACCGATACTCCGAAACTCATCGTGACAGGCACATTATTGCCATTGTATAAAAATTCGTTTTCTTCTATGGATCTACGAATTTTTTCTCCAACGATGACACCCCCATTGATTTCAGTTCCGGTTAAAATAAATAAAAACTCCTCGCCGCCCCAACGAAATACCATGTCTGTTTTTCTAGAATAATTTTTAATGATTCGAGCTGTTTCCACCAATACCTGATCGCCCATATTGTGCCCATAATTATCATTGATTTTTTTGAAATGGTCGATATCTGATAAAATGATGGAAAAGCTTTTCTGTGTTCTCTTAAAACGATTGATTTCGTTTTGGAATCTTTCTTCACAACTTCTACGATTGAATAATCCTGTCAATGGGTCGGTCCAGGACAGTTGCTTCAATTCTTCGTGAGATTCTTCCAATTCCTTTGTTCTCTGCGCTACTTTTTCCGCAAGCAGTTCATTGGCCTCATTCAATTTATCGTTGAGCTCTTTCAGGTTGTTTTTGTCCTGTGCGAGCTCAACCCTCAAGCGATCACTGGTCCGTAGCTCTGCCCTTAAATTTTCTGACAAGCTTCCCGCCCAACCCGACAAAATCAAAAATCCTCCCCACAAAGTAAGATCGATTTTGAATTGAAACTGATCTTGCAAGGCATGGTAAATGGACTGATTTGCCAGTATGAATACCCAGACCAAAAGAACGGTGAAAAACGCGTACAGAATCGCAAGTCTCCTGCCTAGCAGGTAGCCCGAAATCATGATGGGCAGATGATAAAAATTCAGCAGGGATATTTGGAAATGATAGAGATAATGCAGGAAGGTTACGGACACAAGAATGAAGAAGATAAAAATATCAGTTAGATTTTTTTTTATATAATTCATTAGCCTGAGATTAGCTTGCCGAAAATGGAAATGTTTTTGATCAATTCTGATTCAGAAAAATATCGTTGATATGGGGATTTTTCATGTTTTTAATGATAACATTACTTGGATTTAATCCGTAAGAGCAATATTGTTTGACGATCATTTCTAATATCAAGTGTCTGTGGATAGTTTTCAAACTTTGGATATTGCTATATTCATTTGAGTAAACGACGTTGCAGATAAATTTCGACGATGTTTTTAAAATTGCTCGCGACGGCGATATCAGTCAACCCGTCTCCGTTAAAGTCGGCATCGGTGATTGCCAGAACCGTTCCTCCATCAACAACATAGTCTCGTGTGGGATAAATAAAGCTCCCGTTGGGCCGACGGATCACCACTGAGAAACTGCTGGCACGCGAATTCGCCACGGCAATATCGGGAAGCGTGTCGTCATTGAAATTTCCTATTGTAAAATTCAAAGGTCCGCCACCGCCAGAAAAAGCGATTTCATCTTCAAAAGTGCCGTCTCCTCTGGAATAAGACATGAACATATTGTCCCCTTTGGCGGAGGAATATATGAGATCCATGCGTCCATCCGCATTCATATCGTGAAGGGCGATCGCAAGAGGCATCTTGTCTTTTGCGATAGATAGCGGACGTGCGAATGTTCCGTCTCCATTTCCAAGAAATATTTTCACAGCACTCGCGGTAGAACTGCTGGCCGCAAGCGCAATGTCCATTTTACCATCCCCATTAAAATCGTCGGACACTCCAGAGAAAGCGCGCGATCCTGTGATATAGCGTTCGCCGGATTTGAAATTCCCATTGCCGGTTCCGATAAAAATTTCCATTTTATCGAAAGTCAGTGTCACCGCCGCATCCTCGATCCCATCCTGATTGTAATCAGCCAAGATAATTCCCAATGGGACTTTTCCTGTTTTCGTATGGGTGTGTTTTATTCTCAAACCTTTTGGAGATCCAAATAAAACCGTGAAAGAATTTTCACCTCGTGAATTCACAGCAAGGTCGGGGTAAGTATCGTTGTTGAAATGACCCACGGCCATAGTTGTGGGCTCTGCGGGCATAGCAATGTCTATGTTTGAAGCAAAAGTACCATCACCTTTTCCGAGAAGAAGCGTGATCGTGGAATTTTTGGCATTGGCAGAAACGATATCCTGAAATCCATCCTGATTGAAATCTTCTGCTACCAGAAATGTGGGGCCGATGCCAACAGGAATGACATTGTACTTGTAAAGAGTGGCTGGGGGAGGGGTCGGCAATTCAAAATCGCATCCAAACAAGAGAGACATGACGACACCCGCGCAAATTGATTTTATGCAAAGTTCTGAGGAACTGAACCGCAAACCAAATAGATTGTTCATAGAAAGCTCTCAGCATTGAACATAAATGATTTCCTTAAATGTAGGCGGGTGGGTGAAAATACCTTGTGATGATTCTATCATTATGCAGGTGAATTCAGACCTGCGAACTGAGATTTTTTAAAAGGGATATTAATGAACTAAATCGTTTTTAATATTAAGGTAAGTGGGGGCGAGAAGAATATTTGTGGAGGGAGATGTCGTTCGAACTAACGGAAGGCTCCCAACAGGGATGCCTTCACCGTTAATGGAGTGGCTTAAGCATAGCCAATCACTATCGCTTGGAAATTACATATTGTTCATGATTTTTGTTAATTTTTTAGAGGCATCTTCATAAGCATTTTTTTCACCATCGGCAAATTCAAATTTGTAATACTCAAATTTGTTGCCTGCGGATAATCTGCGTTTTTCAGCTTCTCCAATCAAATGTGTGAAATTGTCAATCAATTCTTGAGTTTGTTCTTTCACGGATTTTGTAATGACGGTCAATTTTTTAATACCCTCCATTTAAAGTTAAGTAAGTATGATTTCCCAGTGTGTTTTACTGAGATATCGAATGACGGCCGATAATTTGATCAATTATTTTTCAAGCAATTGCATTGAGTGCGACTAATTTCAATACCCAACCTTGCAAAGAAATCGAGATCGCTGAAAGACTTACAGGGATCAATGAGTCGGGGCGATTCAGGGAAATTCCTAGTACGATGAAATTTGAGATCATCGAAATTACCAGAATATAAAATGCCTGATTTTCCACTTTGTTCCCCTGTTCTTAAAAGTTTTTTTTGATCTCGAAGTGTACCCGATTTCCCCTAACTCTGATTGGTTTTCGGGGGTTGTCGCACAGGCCGTTTGTTTTTTAAGAACACTGAAGGCGTTGCCAATTGTTTGTTTGATCTAATGTTGAGCATTCTTTTAGTTATGATTTTTTTTAAATTTCCATCACGATCGTACACTTTAACTTCATTCATATTATGGCCTCAATTTAACCGGTTATTCTTACGCCAAAAAAAAACACTCCATAAAGGAGTGTCGAAAACATTGAATCCCTTGCTGAATTTCAGGTCTTCCTCACGTAGGTAAAATAGAGGAAGGAGGTCATATCTAAGCTACCATGTCCGGCGAGGATAGCAAGGTAATTAGAATTAATGATTGTTAATAATTCCTGGAAACCCGCATTTAAGGCTGATGTTCGTTGAATTCAAGCTTGTTAGAGTCAATATGAAATATTTGTAGTTCACTACAAAAAATCAATTTTTCCGTCAGGAAATTTGAATTTAACGATTCTGAAATCGTTTGTAGTGCAAAATTTTCAGTAAAATGATCAAACGGTGGGCAACATCAAGAGGTGGGTTGCTATTGCTCGGAACTGCTATTGTGGGAGCATTCAATGTGAAATAATATTGGACATGGTTCTAAAATTATATAGTGAAATATATTTAGTTTTAGGTTGACCCGAACAACGACGCTCGTTAAAGTGGGGATTTTCCCCACGACTTGAATGGTTGAGTGAGGGAATTTGATTTCACTTTTTCGAGATGATTTGTTTATGAATTTAACGCCAGAAGATAAAGCGTTGATTGAGCAAGAAGAGATACTTTTTCAAAAAACTCTCGATTCTCTATACGAGCAGCTCCCACACGCTCTTTCTGCCAAGCTCTCTGCCCGCAATGAAGCGAGGGAGATGACGAGCCGAATGGTTAATGAATGGAATGACGAAGCCCGACAAGCCCTTGTGTCGGATGAGGCAGTCGCTCATCGTATTTCATCGATTCGTAATGATCAGGATAAAATCCTCATGGAGCTGGTGAGAGAGCCTTATTTTGGGCGGGTGATGACGAAGGAAGAGGACGGTCATTCGGCTAATTTTCTAATCGGAATTCGTGGCAACCCCTCTGCCGGTATTGTTGACTGGCGCAGTGGCCCATTGGCGGCTTTGTATTTTAATTACAAGCAGGGTGATGAATTTTTTGAGGTCATCAACGGTCGTGAAAGGGTCGGGCGAATAACGCTTCGTAATTCTTTTAAAACTGAAAACGGTCAACTGATTCAAATTGAAACTTCTGAGGGTGTTTTTCAACGTAAAGAAACGGGGTGGATGAGGCTTGATGTCGATTCTGAAATTGAAGCCATGCGTTCGCGTTCTCCACGCACGACGGAAAAACGTTTGCCTTCGATTTTATCGCTCATTACACCCGAGCAGTTCGAGATGATCACTTCCGACCCACATCGTCCCGTCATTGTTCAGGGCTCTGCCGGTTCGGGCAAAACCACGGTGGCATTGCATCGTTTGGCCTGGCTTCTGCATGAAAACAATTCGTTTGCATCTCCTGATAACACGCAGATCATAGTCATGAACAAGTCGCTACAGGTTTATGTGGGGGCAACGCTTCCTTCTATGGGGATTCATGGAATCAAGGCGACGACGTTTAATAGTTGGGCGTTTGCATTCTTGAAGAATGTCGGGATGCCGGATGCGCGTTTCAAGTATCAGGAATTGCCTTTGGGTGTCGAAACCATCAAATGTTCTGAAGAAATGCTCCCAGCTCTGGAAGCTTATGTAAAGCGACAGAAACAGAGATTGGATTCGGAAATCACGGGCGAACTTCAACCCTTTCAGGAACTCGTTGTTATTTGGAAGAAAGACGTTGATCGACCCCTGATAGAACGTTTGCGAGAGTTGGTTCGACAGCTTAAAAATACTGAATTGACAGCCGAAGTCAAAAGTTTGGTCACAGATAAAATGCGATCCTTCGCGGCAAGGTTGAATGACTATCAAAAGGATATCTATGAAATTCTGACCGACTCTCGTTTTCTCAAAGGATTCATACCAGCGACTTCGCAATTAGAGAGAGATTTGGGTTTCCTGCAACGCAGAACTGAGAAAAACAGGCAGGATCAGGAATTGGACTATTTCGATTTATCGTTGATATTGAGGTTGATTCAACTCAAACATGGCGGGCTTCCAGATAAACGCGGCAATAAAATGGCTCTGGATCATTTGGTTGTGGATGAAGCTCAGGATTTTGGTCCGATAGAGTTTGCGGTGATGATGTCAGCGGTTAAAGACAAGCGGGATGTTACGTTTGTTGGTGACGTTGCGCAAAAAATTGTATTTTCCAGAAAATTTGTCGGCTGGAATAAATTAATGGAAAGTCTGGAGATCCAAAAAGACGAATTGATCCAATTGGAAATTTCCTTCCGATGTACTGCGCCTATAATGACTCTTGCACGCAAGGTTGAAGGAAAACCGGGTGTCGCAGAAGGTCGAAAGGGATCGGACCCCAAATGGATCAAAACACGAGGTCGCGGCGAAATGCTGGTCCAGCTTGCGGAATGGGTGCAAAAATTACAGACGGACAACCCAAATTATTTGATCGCGTTGATTTGCAGAAGACCCAAGCAGGCTATGGAACTGAAAGAAGAAATGAACGAATGGTTCCCAAAAATTCGCCTGGGAAAAAGAGATCAATTTTCTTTTGAACCCGGAATCATCGTCACGAATATTCACCAGGTCAAAGGATTGGAATTTGATGCGGTGGCCCTTGTGGATGTGGATGGCGGCAATTATCCAAGCACCGAAACTGAAAGTAAAAATATGCTGTATGTGGGTATCACTCGTGCGGAAGATGAACTTGCTCTCTGTGCAACGGGTGCTTTCAGCAAAATTTTGACAGGTTGATTAAAAAATATTGAAAAAAGTGGTTGCGAAATTTGCAACGAGACCCATATTAAGAGTGTGGTTCAGGGTTGAGTAAAAGGGGTTAAACC
>Ga0066649_10001496_pt1 | contig 14409 bp, 10 predicted proteins | sample CryGey132114_all_FD_59538 | JGI IMG/M metagenome (GOLD analysis project Ga0066649, IMG submission 59538) | Groundwater microbial communities from aquifer - Crystal Geyser CG22_combo_CG10-13_8/21/14_all | ecosystem: Environmental > Aquatic > Deep subsurface > Groundwater | place: USA: Utah... | reverse complement strand
TGCATGATCTCTGCCATTTCGTGGTAAGGGGTAATAATTCCAGTCACATTGGAGCAACCAGTAAAAGCACCAATTTTGATAGGCCGTTGTTCAAACTGTTTTAATATGCGTTTTAAATGGTCTAAATCTGGCAGTCCATTCGCTCCACGTTGGATAATTTGCAAGGTTATCTCACATTCTTCCCAGGTTGTCTGGTTTGAATGGTGTTCCATATGAGTCACTATCACCAATGGTTTTAAGTTTTCATCCTTAGGACAATGAGTCTGTAAATGCTCAGGAACCCTTAACCCCATCATCCTTTGTAACTTATTAACTACGCCCGTCATACCAGAACCAGCGAGAATAATGGCATCATTAGCATCGGCATTCACATGATCTTTGATGATTTTTCTTGCTTCAGCATAGGCCTCTGTCATTGCATTGCCAGTTAATGTACTTGATGTATGAGTGTTAGCTACATAAGGCCCCAAGATTTGCGTTATATAATCTTCAATAGGTTGATACAAGCGGCCACTGGCGGTCCAATCGGCATAAAGAACAGGAATAGCGTGCTCTCCCCTTCTCAATTCAAGCTTGTTTCCAACAATATTTTCTCTAAATTTTGAAAACCATTGGGTTAACTCTATTTGTTTAGATGGGTCAAAATGAGTTGATTGCTCTATTTTCATGAATTTTTTTAAGACGGTGATAACTGTAGAAGCACGTTACCTTGGTTTCACATTTTAAACAAGTCGGACAAGATAATTTCAGGTGGGAGAATCAAATTTTCACAAATGATAGCTTCACATGTTAAACTTCGCGGATGAACATTAACGCTCAATAAAATGATACTTTGAGGTGAATATTTAGTGATTATCGTTGATCTAATGCTACATGCACTGTGGATTATTCCAGTGGAAGAAGATGGCAGAATGCTGCAACACCATTGCGTGGTGATCAAAGGTGAAAAAATTATTGATATTTTGCCCAGCGAACAAGCAAACACCACCTACCACAGTCCTAAAACTTTTAACTTGGACAGTCATGTTCTTTTCCCTGGCTTAATTAATAGCCATGGTCATTCTGCCATGAGCCTTTTAAGGGGAATAGGTGATGATCATTCATTGATGGATTGGTTACAAAATTATATTTGGCCAGCAGAATCACGTTGGGTAAGTTCTGAATTTGTTCTTGATGGCACAGAACTCGCCGCTGCTGAAATGCTGCTTTCAGGGACAACCTGCGTGAATGATATGTATTTTTTTCCAGATGCCTCGGCTCAAGCCTATGCCAAGGTTGGCATGAGAGCCAATGTGGGATTGATTATTATTGATTTCCCCACCAACTGGGCAAATTCTTTAGATGAATATTTTAGTAAAGGCATCGCCGTTGCCGATCACTTTAAATCTCATCCTTTAATCCAATGTAGTTTCGCTCCTCATGCTCCCTATACAACGTCGAACCAAGGACTGGAAAAAGTTGCTATGTTTGCAGAGGAATTAAATATGGGTATTCATATTCATGTTCACGAAACAGAGCAAGAAATAGCAGAAAGCCTTAAAAACCATAAAATGCGCCCCATGGAAAGGCTCAACCAATTAGGTATTTTAGGCCCATCAACCCAAGCAGTGCATCTGACTCAGATCAATACTGATGACATTAACTTGCTAAGTAGTCAGAAAGTCCATGCGATTCATTGTCCTCATTCAAACTTAAAATTGGCCAGTGGCTTCTCCCCTATCCATGATTTCTTGCAAGCCAATATCAATGTTGCTCTTGGCACAGATGGCGCTGCCAGTAATAACACTTTGGATATGATAGCGGAAATGAAAACTGCAGCTTTATTAGCCAAGGCAGTGAGTCAAAATGCCAGTGCTGTTTGTGCTAAAACCGCACTGGAGATGGCGACCATTAACGGTGCCAAAGCTTTAGGTAGAGATCATGAAATAGGCTCTCTTTCTCTCGGAAAAAAAGCAGATATTGTGGCCTTAGATCTCAATCACATTGCCACTCAACCACAGGATAATCCACTCACACAATTAGTCTACAGCGCGGGTAGAGATCAGGTAACTCATGTGTGGGTCAATGGCAAACAGCTTGTGAATAATCGACAGTTGGTCACTATTCATCAAAGTCAAATTATCGAAAAAGCCAATCAATGGCGAAAAAATATTAATCAGGTGAGCTAATATGCTAAATAGCAATGTTGATCAGGCTGAAATAGCCAAATTTGAAGCCCTTGCCAGTCGTTGGTGGGATGCCCATAGTGAATTTAGACCACTTCATGACATTAACCCCCTTCGCTTAAATTATATTTTAGAAAAATGTGGGCCTTTAAGAAATAAAAAGATTATTGATGTTGGTTGTGGTGGAGGGATACTCAGTGAATCACTTGCCAAAACTGGTGCTAAGGTGGTGGGTATTGATATGGGTAAAGCGCCATTGACCGTAGCGAAATTACACCAATTAGAATCAGGATTAGAGATTGACTATCAACAAATTACCGCAGAACAAATGGCCGAGCAAGAACCTGAACAATTTGATGTCGTCACTTGTTTGGAAATGTTGGAACATGTTCCAGATCCCAGTTCAGTTATTCAAGCCTGCTACAATCTAGTAAAACCTGGTGGATATGTTTTTTTCTCCACCATAAACCGTCATCCTAAAGCTTATTTATTCGCCATAATTGGTGCAGAATATGTACTCAATCTTTTACCCAAGGGCACTCATGATTTTGCTAAATTTATTCGCCCTAGTGAGCTCACCAACTGGGCTAGAAAAACGGGATTAAAACCTCAGCATATGACAGGTCTTCTCTATAACCCTATCACAAAAGCTTACTGGTTAGATGAAACAAAACTGGATGTAAACTACATGCTAGCCTGTCAAAAACCTGATGGTGACGCACATTGACAACACTTGGCATTCTCTTTGATTTAGATGGAACCGTTGCAGACACAGCACCTGATATGGTGGCTGCTTTAAATGTTTTATTGACTCGCCATAATCGTCCTACTATAGATTATAAACTAGCGCGCACCCAAGTTTCTCATGGGGTTAAAGGCATGCTTAAATTGGGATTTAGTCTTGAACCTGAGCATTCAGATTACCCCTTGTTAGCCAAAGACTATTTAGCTATTTATCAAGAAATGAACCATGCGAACAGTCGCTTATTTCCAGGTATGAAATCATTGATAACCAAGTGTCAACAGCAGCAAATTGCGTTGGGTATTGTGACCAACAAACCAAGATACCTCGCAGAACCCTTATTGAGGGTTTTAGAAGTTGATCAAGACTTTTCCTGTTTAAATTGTGGTGACGACATACCTGAACGAAAGCCTGATCCAAAACCATTATTCAATGCTTGTGACACTTTACAAGTTTCAGCGAATATGTGTATTTATGTGGGAGATGCGTTAAGAGATATTGAAGCAGGAAAAAATGCCGGCATGAAAACCATTCTCGTTTCTTGGGGATATTTTGATGCGAAGGTAGATAACATTCAGGATTGGGAAGCAGATTTTTTTGTCGATAACTGCGAACAAATACTCTCTATTTTAGCGCACTAAAGACGGCTAGAGTTTTTTAAGTTCTTAGCATTACCGCCATCTTAATTAAACTGTTTGAGAAGTGAGTAAGTTTTACTCATTTCTAATGGATAAGATAAATAATAACCTTGTCCAAAAGGGCAGTCAATATTTTTCAGTAAGTCTAATTGAATTTTATTTTCTATACCCTCGGCTATTACTTGCATATTTAAACTATGCGCCAAAGTCATAATGCTATTTACAATAGAACTTTCCGATAATTTATCCCCCATATCTTGAACAAAACTTTTATCAATTTTTAAAACATCAAAGGGTAACTGGTGCAGATAACTTAAGGAGGAATATCCCGTTCCAAAATCATCCAATAAAATTCTCACACCAAGTCTTTTAAGTTTTTTAAGTAGTACTATCGCCTTGGCGATATTATCAATTAAAATTCTTTCTGTGACCTCAAGACATAGAGAGTTTTTGGGTAATTGATAAAGTTGTATAATACGTTTTACCTCATGATAAAAAGATTTATGTGAAAATTGTCTGCCAGAAATGTTCACACTGACATATAAAGGCTTAGTAAATTCTCTACGCCACTCAATCAATTGCTTCACTGCCATTTCTAAAATATAAGAATCAATCTGCAAAATAATATCACTTTCCTCAACCACTTGAATAAAACTTGCTGGCGTTAATAAGCCTTTATCGGGATGTTGCCACCTAAGCAATGCCTCAAAGCCCACCGGTTGATGGTTTTGAATATCCATCACTAATTGGTAATAGAGTATCAGTTGTTTTTTCTCCAAAGCGACACCTAATTCATGTCGAATTTTACGGAAATTATTATGCGTTGCATTTAAATCTTCATCAAAAACAAAGTAAGTATTCTTGCCTGCATTTTTAGACTGATACATCGCCAGGTCGGCTTGCTTTATCATAGCCTTAGCATCAAGTGTTTCAGCCGTTGACAATGAAATACCAATAGAAACTGAGATAGAAATCGGAATATCATTAATAAGAATTGGTTCAGCCAGTTTTTTGATAATTCTTTTAGTAATGGTCACAGCTATATCATCTTGAGAAAGATCTTCTAACAAGATAGTGAATTCGTCGCCACCAAGACGGGAGAGTGTATCAGCATCCCTTAATTCAATTTGGATAGTTTGTGCAATTATTTTTAACAGTCGATCCCCAACATGATGTCCATAACTATCATTGACAGTTTTAAAATTATCTAAATCTAAAAATAACACCGCTATTTTTTGCTTGTCTTTACGACTGATGATGCCTAGAGCATGATTGACTCTATCTTCAAACAATGAGCGATTTGGCAAGCCTGTAAGTCCATCATGTAAGGCTTGAAAATGTAATTGCTTTTGTTGCTTTCGATAGCGTATAGCTTCACTTAAATGTTGAGCAACATATTCTAATAAACGTCTTTCACGAAGAGTTAATTTGGCACCTGGTCGCATACTTTGCACAGCCACAGCACCACAGTGAGATTCATTGACTTCAAAAGGAATCGCCAACCAAAAACTGGGTATGCCACCGTAGGTAAGTCCCCTTCCTTGTTTTTGTAGAGCAATCAGTTGCTTTTTATCCAATTGCAAAGGTTGTTGAGTTTCCAGAACGCGAGCAATCAAGCTCTTCTTTAATCCTGCTTGATTCGATTCTAGAATAAAACTGGAACCATTATTTTCATCATATAAATAAGGAAAGCGAATTTCACCAGAAAGTTTATCCTGAAGACAGATAAAAAAGTTTTGCGTATTTAATAAGGGAATTAATTCTTGATGTAACTGAGCATAAAAGTTATTTAAGTTATTCGACGTGTGCGCTAAAGCAGAAATTTTATACAAACTTTCCTGTAGTTTTCGAGAGTATTCAAGCTCTTCAATGGTGGTCTCTAATCGGCTAATCGTCGTGCAATTGACAATTTTAGTTGCCAATACCGATACAATCGCCCTCATCATTTTAATATGATAAGGTTTAAAAAAATGTGCGCATGAATGTCCCGAATCCAAAACCCCTAAGAGTTTGTCGTGATAAACAATGGGCATGGCTAGTTCGGAAAGTCGCGCTTCATCATCTACAACATAACGCTTATCTTCTCTGGTGTCATTCACCAAAACATATTCTAGGTTTTCAGCGGCATGCCCTACAACACCTTCACCTATCCTCAATTTAATTGGGTTCTTCACTCCGTGTTTTCTATCATTTTTTGGACCATAAGCGGCCTTTTGATAGAGGCTTTCTCCATCAGGATCCACCAGATAGATCACACAATCCTCAAAATTCATCGATTCTATGGTGTGATTAACTAATTGATCTAAAACCTGCTCTATGGTGGTTGATTCAATGAGTGAGGAGGTAAATTCTAGTAATGCCAACAAAAAATCATTGTGTTTTTTAAGACTGATCACTCCATCATGGAATTGAGTGTTGGGATCAATATCGATGGGACTCGCTATGTATTCATTCATATTATCGGGATGACTCCGAATTCAGCGGTCATTTTAAAAAATGAAATGACACGCAGAAACAGACCAATTATTAATCAGTATAGACAAATTTTGTAATAGAACAGGAAATCTGAGGTGAAAAACTGAATTTTTCAAGAAAAATCTAAAATTCTGCTTAAAATTTTGGTGTTCTGGAGATTATTTGATGATGTTTAGGTCATGGATTCAAGTTTATCGAGAGCTTTCCAAACCCGATTGGGCACATCTAATCGTACCTGTTGAGTCGCCTCTTTGATGGCAAATTGCATGGCAACAATATCAGCACCGCCATGGCTTTTAATCACGACTTTATTTAATCCTGACAAACAAGCACCATTATAACGATCAGGGTTAATTTCATCTCTTAACTTTTTTAGGGAAGGTTTCAGCAGCCAATGCAACAACAGACCTCTAAATCCAGAGAGTAACTTTTCCTTAATTAAGAGGCCGAAATAATGAGTAATGCCTTCGGAAGCCTTTAATACGGCATTGCCGACAAACCCATCGCAAACAATCACATCGATATTTCCACGATAAATCTGGTCGCCTTCAACAAAACCACAATAATTAATCAGATCGGAGTTATCCAATAGTCTAGCAGCTTGTTTTACCTTATCATTGCCTTTAATATCCTCGACACCTATATTTAAAAGCCCAACTTTAGGTTTATCAATGCCATCAATAGCTTGAGACATTACAGAGCCCATCACGGCAAAATTAAATAGGGTTTCAGAATCACAGTCAACATTCGCCCCCAAATCCAACACTCGGGTAAATCCTTTTTCACCAGGCAAAACGGTTGAGATGGCAGGCCTGTCTATACCGGGATACATCTTTAACCAATATTTACTGAGTACCATTAAAGCCCCAGTATTGCCCGCGCTGACACAACCTTCGACTTCACCTGCGGCGACAAGAGACAAGGCAATGCTCATGGAAGAATTGAGTTTCTTTTTTAGGGCACTCGTAGGCCGTTCGTCCATAGTAATAAATTCATCAGTATGAACAATTCGATATTTTGTAGAAGGGATTTGAGGGAATTCGGTAGAAATATGTTGAATATCAGCCTGTTTACCCACTAGAATGAGGTGTAAATCAGCATCTTTCAATAAACTTTGAAATGACGCTCGAATCAATACATGGGGACCGAGATCGCTCCCCATGCAGTCAATTGCAAGTTTGACAGTTTGCAAAGCTTAGATAACTTTACGACCTTTGTAATATCCATCTTCAGTCACATGATGACGTCTATGGATTTCACCTGATACTGGATCTTCAGTGAGTGTAGGTGCTGTTAGGGCATCATGTGAACGACGCATATCGCGCTTTGAACGTGAAACCTTATTCTGTTGAACTGCCATGATTTTCTCCTGATAAGTCTAAAAATAAATCTATTGTTGGCTATCATCTGTTTTATGACCAGATAACAATGCCTTTAAATTCGTAAATGGCTGGATCATCGGTTGCTCTTGATCATTCCAGCGCTTCTCATCAACTTCTTCAGTTAATGGTATAAAACTTTGATGTTCTTGACACATTAATTTGGTCTCATGTACCGGTGCCAAGGGAAGAGATAATAACACCTCCTCTTCAACCACTTTCATAATTTCAATTGTATCATCTTCTACAATCAAAGGTTCATGATTTTTAACAACTTGCTGTGCTTGCTCATCAGTTAAAACCACCAGTAAATCAAAATGATGATTTAAACTGTGTTGCATAGGTTTTAAACACAACTGACAGGTCAACCAAACTGAACCATCAATATCACCATGAATGTGAACTCTATGTTGCTCATCCTTTGAAGCACTCAAGCCAACATTTAGAATTCCATCCGAATCACTTAACACATCACATAAATTAGACATTTTAGCGACCACGAGAGAACCTTCAATAAGGGCTCCAGACTGAGCAATACGCCTTGGATGTAGTGTTTTAGGTAAGGGTGAGACTTTCATAGGCGCGCAATAATACCGATTAATTGCTAACCAGTCAAAGAAAATGGCTGAATTTATTAAAATTCATGGTTAAAATAGCCTTCGTTTTCAAAAAATGGGTACTTTTTCATCTTATGCAATTAATTTTAGCCTCATCCTCGTCTTTTAGAAAGGCGCAATTAGAAAAACTTGGCCTTCCTTTCTCTCAAGTTTCACCTGATGTAGATGAAACCAAACTGGATCAAGAATCCTTGCCCGAAATGGTTTTACGCTTAGGCATAAAAAAAGCTCAAGCTGTTGCTAGACTTCATCCCGATGCGCTGATTATCGCATCGGATCAAGGCGCACAATGCGGCCAACATATTTTGTGCAAACCCGGCAATCACCAAAATGCTTGTAACCAATTGATGATGATGAGTGGACAAAGTGTGTTTTTTTATACCTCTTTGGTATTATTGAATGCTCAAACTGGACAGGCACAAACAGATACCATTAGAACCGAAGTAAAATTTAGAACATTGGATCAACAACAGATTGAAAACTACCTCAACAGAGATAAACCCTATCAATGTGCAGGCAGTTTTAAATCAGAAGCTTTGGGCGTGGCACTCTTTGAGAGCGTTGAAAGCACTGATCCCGATGCATTAATCGGATTACCCTTAATTCACTTAGTAAAATTTTTAGCAAACGAAGGCAAAGATCCTTTGTCAATCTAACCCCAAATAATGTTCAATCAGTTCTGGAGGATAACCTAAGGTATTTAACAGTCGATTAAATTCTTTATCGAGTGGAGCTCTAACCTGATGCGTTATTTCATTGAGTACAAACTTCAATTTCGCAGCATGTAACATCAATCGGTTAACTTGCCATTTTTGTTCTTGCTCTTGCAGATATAGAGAAGGCAAATATTTAGGATCTCCAACTATTGGAAATCCAGCATGTTGACAATGCACCCTGATTTGATGCGTTCTTCCCGTCACAGGCTCTGCTTGTAGTAGAGTACTGTGTCCATAGCGAGCAATGACCTTAAATTTTGTCAGAGACTCCTGACCGCTTTGAGAGACGATCATAATGCGCTCTCCCCCACGTCCAGATGATTTAAATAAGGGCGCACTCACCTTATACAAATCATCAGGCCAATCACCATGCACCAAGCACAGATATTTTTTTGACATCTTATGTTCACGAAGCTGTTCATGTAACTGTCGTAAGGCACTACGTTTTCTGGCCATCAGTAAAATACCAGAGGTTTCACGATCAATTCGATGTACTAGCTCCAAATAATGCCATTCAGGATGCAAAGCTCTTAACCCCTCAACCACACCAAAACTTAGGCCACTTCCACCATGTACGGCGTAACCTGTGGGTTTATTAATGACCAGCCATTCTTTCGCCAGTTCTAGAATGGTGGTATCTAATTTTTGCACATGATTTAAAGTGGCGTTCACCGCAGGTTTATCGGTTTCATCTAGTCGAAGAGGAGGAAGGCGGAGTAAATCGCCTGCAACTAAGCGATAATCTGCCTTAATACGACCTTTATTGACTCTCACCTCACCTTTTCGCAATAAACGATAGATATGAGTTTTAGGCACACCTTTGAGTAATCCAAGTAACAAATTATCAATGCGTTGCCCAGCCCTATCTTCAGTGACCGTTAAAATCTGAACTTTTTGAGTGTTTTCGAGTTTCATCTCGCGATTGTATCAGCTTGATGTTAAGCCTGCTATAACTTGTTAAGCAATAAGAAGTTTTACTTGATACACAACAACTTAGCTGGTATATTGCCCATTGGGCTAAAACACAGTGATAAATAAAGAACACAGCCTCATAAATAGCACTTAATATTCACCAGCCTTTCTACTGTTTTTTTGTATTAAAGTGCACAGTGAATCAATGAATTGCCCCCATGACAGCTCAAACCACAGATCAAGTGCTTAATGAAAGAACTGTGTCGAGATATCGAGGGGAAGTGAAACTAAAAAGCACGAAAGTGGTGCAAGCAGTACACAAGTAGTACAATTGGTGCAAGCAGTACAAATGCACAAGCAGTGCACAAGCAGTACACAAGCAGTACAATAGAGGCGCAATAGAGGCGCAATAGAGGCGCAATAGAGGCGCAATAGAGGCGCAATAAAATTTTTTAGTTAATGGAAGACCATTAACTTACACCCTTAATTTAATAAATTTAAGCGTGACTTGATAAAGACCCATAACAGATTCGGTACAAACCCCAAGATTACTTGGGGCCAAATAAGATGATTTTTTGACAACAGAAGCATAAATAAGCTCTGTACAAAGCGTGCAATAAGCAGCCAAATAATTGAGTCCGCGGCATTAAACCCCGTAGAAACCCTAACTCAACATCATACCCTGGTTTGCTTTAAGAACTATTTCTTAACCAACCAGCCCAGAATCTCCGGTTAATACCAGTCCGCTATATATAGTGAGACCTATTCAATAATGAAACGCATTTTAATCAATGCCACGCAAGAAGAAGAAGTGCGTGTCGCCCTTGTAGATGGGCAACAACTCTACGATTTAGATATAGAAAGCTCCGGCAGAGAACAAAAAAAAGGTAGTGTTTATCGCGGAAAGATTACCCGTGTAGAACCCAGCCTAGAAGCTGCTTTTGTTGACTATGGCGCAGACCGGCATGGTTTTTTACCCATGAAAGAAATAGCCAGAGACTATTTTCCTCAAGGCTATAGTTTTAAAGGCCGTCCAAACATCAAAGATGTTCTCTCAGAAGGACAAGAAGTAATCGTCCAAATTGAAAAAGAAGAACGCGGCCAAAAAGGCGCGGCACTTACCACCTTTGTCAGCCTAGCAGGAAATTTTTTAGTTTTGATGCCCAATAATCCCAGAGCTGGAGGCATTTCAAGAAGAATTGAGGGCGATGAAAGAGTCCAATTAAAACAAGCAATGAGTCAGTTGCAAGTGCCAACGGGCATGGGCGTTATTGTCAGAACAGCTGGTGTCAGCCGTAACGAGCACGAACTTGCTTGGGATTTACAGGTGCTGTTACAACTTTGGGATGCTATTCTAAAATCTATAGAAAATCGCTCAGCTCCTTTCCTTATTTATCAAGAAGGCAATGTCATTATTCGCGCTATTCGTGATCATTTAAAACCCGATATCAGTGAAATTTTAATTGATACAGAAGCCGCCTTTAAAGAAGCTGTAGATCATATCAAATTAGTCCGTCCCGATTATATCCATAAAGTGAAGTTATATAATGACAAATCCGTTCCTTTATTTAATCGTTACCAGATAGAAGGACAGATTGAATCAGCCTTCCAAAGGGAAGTACGTCTTCCTTCCGGTGGTTCAATCGTTATTGATCCCACTGAAGCAATGATCTCTATCGATATCAACTCGGCTAGAGCGACCAAGGGTTCAGATATTGAAGAAACTGCTTACAACACCAACTTGGAAGCTGCGGATGAAATTGGCCGTCAATTAAGACTTCGTGATGTGGGAGGATTGATTGTCATCGACTTTATTGACATGTTGGTCCCTAAGCATCAAAGAGATGTCGAAAATCGCTTAAATAATGCCTTGTCTCAAGATAGAGCCAGAATTCAAACCAGTCGTATTTCAAGGTTTGGATTATTGGAAATGTCTCGCCAACGCTTAAAACCCTCTTTAGGTGAGTCTAGCCAAATTGTTTGTCCACGCTGTTCAGGCCAAGGTAGTATTAGAACCGTTGACTCATTAGCACTTTCTGTTCTCAGACTGATCGAGGAAGAAGCCACCAAACCAGCAACTTTACAGATCCGCGCCACATTATCTGTAGATGTTGCAACTTTCTTATTAAATGAAAAACGTGTCATTATTTCTCAATTAGAAAGCCGTCATAACACTCAAATTTTGATTTTACCCAATCCACACATGGATACACCTCATTTTGAAGTGGAAAGATTGAAAATGGATGATATTTCTGACAAATACAGTTATGAAACAATCGCCTCTCCAAAAGAGCTCTATTATGAGTCTTCAGGCGCTCTAGCAAACTCCATGGAAAAAGCAGCCATCTCTTCTACTGAACTGGAACAGAACAGCCGAGCTTTACCCTTAAAAAGTCAGCCCCAAGCAAGCAAAACTCAACAAGTTGCAGTTAAAGAAGAAAGAGTGGGTATTTTAGCTGGGCTTTGGCGTTCTTTATTTGGTAAAAAGTCACCAAAGACTGAAGAAGTTTCAACAGTAAAAAATACCTGCAATAGAGATTCAAAAACAAAGAGAAATCCAAAAAACAAAAACAATCCTAGAAACAAACAACGCAATGACCGTGCAGAAAAACCCTCAGCACCCCAGTCAAATGTAGAGAAAACACCTTCTTTTGCTGAAAACAAGCCTAACAGAAACCGCAAAAATGAAACCAATAGTCCTCGTGGCAAACAGGTTTCTCAAGCGGGATCTGCAGAAAAAACAACCACGGCAGAGAAAAGCACTACGCCAAGGCCTCCAAGGAAGAGCCGTGAAGATAGACGCACTAAACCCGCCCCTCAAGTCACCGAAAATTCCATGGTCACAGAGGTGGTTGTAGATTCAGCAAAACCTGAAAAGCCTATGCAACAGGTTGAAACCAAAGTTGCTGCCAAAGTCGAAACAAAGGTTGAACGACCTTCTTCAACAATTGTTGCTTCAGAAAATACAGCTCTATCGAACAAAACCCCACCATTGGTAGAGAAAGCGCCTCCTAAAAAAGAGATTGCCAATGAGGAATCGGCAATGCCAACAAATAAAGATGCCGCACCAAAAATCAAGTCTACACAAGTGCCTCAACAAGAAACGAATTTGGAAACGAGCCACAAAGATCCTCTAAAAGACGCTGCTGAAGCCGTTACTCCCAAAATTGCTCAACCTGAAGCAGTTCGCCCAGCGTCCCTAAATTCTGATAAAAAAATCGAATCGGCAGAAATGACTGCGAATGATTCATCAGAGGCAACTGCACGCAGACCTAGAAGAGTACCTTCTCACTTGGGCGGTAATCGTCATCGTAAACCTGCTTCAAATGAAACATCACAGAGCCGAAGTGCTTTGATAGCGCCTTCTCAAACAGAAATGCCTATCATGCGCCCTCCTCAATCTATCAAAAATGCGGTAAGAAGCGCCATTGTGGAATCTCAGATTCATCAGCTGCAGCAATCGGAAAAAAGTGCGTCTGTAAAATTAGAAAATAAAGCATCGGAATCAAAAGCTATTGAAAAACCAGTGGCAGATAAAGATCCTACTGAAGCAGTTTCCATGAAGATGGAGACATCTCAAAAAGTTGCTCCAGTGACAAAAACAGTGGAGACTAAAACTCAGGTAGAGCCAGTAAACTCCGCCGAAAAGGCACCCATTGAGAACACGAAGGTTTACGTTGCAGCGACCAAACCCATTGCAACAAAAAGCGTTAGTGCGCCAATAAAACCGATGACCAAAGCTGTTGTAAAATCAGCTCCTGTGGCTTCGCCTAAAGCAGAGGCTAACCCCACTGCTGAAACGCTAAGGACTAATGTTCCTTCGGAGAATATTGCTTCGGAGAAAGTAACTCCAGAAAAAGTAGCTTTTGCAAAAGCACCTACAGTTAAAGCCACTGCCGCCAGTTCAGCAGTCGCAGCAAAACCAAGTTTTGTTCCTAAAACCATTGTGACTCAATATGAAAAATCTGAAGTTACCGCAAAAACTACAGAAACAGTGACCAAGCCTGTAGAAATAAAAAGCGCAGAATCTAGTTTTAGTCCTCCATCTAAACCTGGAGCCTAAGTTCTAAATGGCAATAAAAAAGCCCTTAGTTGGGCTTTTTTATTGCCGCTAAAACATCTATACAATTAAGTAGAGAAAATTGCAAACACAAAAACAATTAACCATCCTCATCAAATTAGCTTTTCCAGCAGTTCTCTCTCAGCTGGCTCAAATGGGTATGGGATTTATTGATGTTTTCATGGCTAGTCACCATCATAAACAAACCCTTGCCTCTATCAGTATCGGCAGCAATATTTTTTTCCCCTTAATCATTTTCTTTATGGGCTTGTTTTTAAGCATCTCACCTTTAGCTGCCGAGGCTAATGCAAAAAAACAAAATTTAATCCTGGCTCAACTTCTTAAAACCTGCCTTTGGATAGCCGTTGTTTTATCCGTACCAGTGATTATGACATTACATTATTTTGATCCCATTATTGATTTACTCAAACTTGATCCCGCTATTCATCAAGGAACCAATGACTATTTAAAAGCCCTATCTTGGGGAGTGCTGCCCCTGTTTCTTTTTTTGGTTTTAAGATTTTTTAACGAAGGGTTGTTTCAAACTCGTCCAATTATGTTAATTACCTTATCAGCACTACCAATCAATATTATTCTGAATTATGTTTTCTTGTATCATTATCATTTGGGTGCTGCCGGTCTTGGCTATGCAACATCTATTGCATATAGCTATCTTTTTGTAGCCATTGCCTTGTATACCCTCAA
>Ga0066649_10001409_pt1 | contig 14863 bp, 20 predicted proteins | sample CryGey132114_all_FD_59538 | JGI IMG/M metagenome (GOLD analysis project Ga0066649, IMG submission 59538) | Groundwater microbial communities from aquifer - Crystal Geyser CG22_combo_CG10-13_8/21/14_all | ecosystem: Environmental > Aquatic > Deep subsurface > Groundwater | place: USA: Utah... | reverse complement strand
ACCATTTTTCCATCCAAAATGTCCCGCCATGACAGCACTACCGATATCACCTGGCCGAATACCTGAAACAAGCCACCCCACATTATCTGGATTCTGTGGTACATCCATCGCCCCATCGACAGTAAGACCTTTTGGTTCGACAAGAGCATCAATATTTATTCTTGGAATTCTAAGGTGTTTAGGTGATTCTTTATCTACCACCCCTGATCCTTCAGAATTAATACTCTTTCCGCTTATATCTATAGGAACAAGATATGAATGAAAAAACATAGCGATGGCAAATCCCACCAGAAAGACTAATATCATCTCCTGTATTCGAAATGTTCTATTTTTCATTTTTATAATTATTTCGGAGTACAAAAACCCTACCAAAGTAGGGTTTTTGTACTCGTGAGATTAAATGTCCAAGGATGTCCTACTTATCACCAAAGACAACCGAGCGTCTCTTAAAGAGAATACCCAGGGAAACAATGATCAGAGCGATAAGACCAGCAATCATGATTTGACCCCATGGCATATTTTCACCATCAGGAGATAATCCTGCATTTGGAAAACTAGGTGTGTCAAAATATATCATTATTGGTTCTTGAGTAGAGGCTGTTGAGTTATAAACTGTTGTGGGAATAGAAGTGGAAACACTTGTATTAGGCACAGAATCAGCGACAACTATGCTAGGAACAGATCCTGGTATATCTCCAGTACTACCATCACTTCTGTGACCAGAAGGAGGTTGTGGGGCTGGAGTAGGAGTAGGAGTAGGAGTAGAAACAATCGCGACTACTGAGACAGTATTACCGATAAAAGTAACATCTGTTTGTCCCAATGCTCTACCGACCAATGTCGCACCATCTTGCATTGCTATTGTTGATGCACCTGGACCAGCTAGGATTACACCAGAAAAAGTAGACCCAGGTTCAAGGGTTGTAGTACCGGCCACTACCCAAAACACATTAGAGGCTAGAGCACCTCCAGTAAGAACGACTTTTTTATTCGCACTTATATCGAGAGTACCTGGTATCTGAAATATCCAGACATCTGTCGCGCTACCACTCAATGTCACATCACCTGTGATGATCACATTGCCTGGACCGGAGAAAAAGTAAGTACTAGGAACGAGCGTTAGACCAGCGAGGTCTCCAGCACCAGCATCTGTGACATCCACAGCACGACCAGCACCATCTGTATAAGCTGCTTCCATAGCACTAATCGCTGTACCTACAGTAGTCGGAGTTGGAACACTGTAATCTGCCGCATAAATACTTCCTGTCACATATACTGACGTAGAGAAAGTACCAGAACCGTCAAGAGAGAGTGCGAATCCAGTCATATCAGTCGAGAGGGCTGGGCTTATTCCGAGATCACCTGTAATAGCAGTAACCCCTGTCGTTGTGATAGCTGTTTTTGAAAGAACCACAAAATTCCCTGCTGAGAGCAGATCTATTGCTGCAGGACCTGCAGCAGAAACATTTGTCGATATACCGAGGCCGAGTAACCCAAAAACCACAAGTGTGGTTATGAGTATTTTTTTGTTAAACATTTTCATATATTATTTTGCTATTCTGTTTGATTGATTCATACCTATAAAGCCGTTTGGAAACGGAAACCATTACAAGTCACACTTATTGGTCTTTTATTTTTAATATTTCGTCCTCCTCACTCTCTGTATAACCAAAATCATGAGGTAAATCTTCTATTTCATGAGCAATACGAACGAGATGGTAAGTCGCTATTGCAAAGAGAAATACGATAATGACAATCCCGATAGAAACCGTGAGATAGAAAAATGTCTGAGCAAAGATCAGGGTTGTTTCCATACCCATGGAGACGACCCTTGACAAGGATTATTACAACGAGCTAAAAAATAGATAATATGATACAATAAAAGTCAAGATATTACTCTACAATTAAATGATCACCCTGAAACAAAAAAACGTGCTTCGAGCGCTTCTTACCCTGGCACATAAAGATTACGCAAAAGGTCTCAACACCCGTGCTTTCTTCAAAGTGCATGACAAAACAATAGGTGAAGATATTGTTCAAGATACGTTTCTCAAAACATGGAGTTATCTCCTGAAGGGTGGAAAAATTGTTCTTATGAAATCATTTCTCTATCACATTCTAAACAACCTCATTATCGATGAATATCGTAAACACAAAACCAGTTCTCTCGATGCACTCATGGAAAAAGGATTTGATGCACCAGCAGAAGATCAATCAAAACGAATGTTCGATATCATTGATGGAAAGACAGCAATCATACTCATAGCCCGCCTCCCTCACATCTACCAGAGAGTAATGACCCTAAAATACATGAAGGGTCTATCAATCAAAGAAATTTCTACCATCACAGGGCAGACTAAAAACACCGTCGCCGTTCAAGCTCATCGTGGACTCGAAATACTAAAAACCCTTTATAATCCAAGCTAATAAAAAACACCCTTTTGGGTGTTTTTTATTTCTAGAGTTTGTCTGCTAAATTTACTTTCATTATTCCCCTTACGTCATATTTCTGCCACGTGTCAGACGAGAGGTTTTCTATTGGTGTAAGTATTCCGTGTACTGATATATAACCATCGTAGCTCTGGTAATCGCCTACTATATTTGACATATCGAGACCGTAATAATCACCCTCATCAGTCTTTATACCAAATGCACATTCGAGGGTTTGAGGATCACTCAAATCACGGTGTGGCAGACAAGTCGATACACCTATGAGTGTAGCCTCGTAAGCCTCTTCTAGTACACCTGAAACACGTTCGTTCACGACGATCTTTTTGAATGGATAAAGCCAAAGAATACCCGCGACAACAATGAGTGCCAGGATTACCGCTATTATTTTGTTTGATGTTTTCATATGTACATTCTAACAAATAAAACAAAAACTATTGACTTTTGAGTCCATTGCACACATTATCGAAAACAGAATCTCAACCCTCAAAAAGAAGGTCGAAATAAATGATACTTAAAAGATTAATCATAGTCCGCCACTCCAAGGCTGACATGGAAGGATTTCTCACCGAAGAGGGGAAAATAATCCTTCGTGAGACTTTTAGAGCATTGAAAAAAAGTTTTCTAATTCGAAGAGATGCTGGTGTTATGAGTTCCCCCATACTTCGTGCCACGGAAAGTGGACGGTTCTTTATTGACATATCTGGTATCGAGACAGAATTATTCATCTGCCAAGAATTATTCTCTGATGGAGAAACCTGTGATACTGCCGGAGCATTGAAAGCAATACTCAGGTACGCAAGAAAGACAAAAGTTGAAACACTTATTGTCGTGACCCATTTTGAGATGATTAGAGATCTACCTGATCTGTTCAGAATTAAAGTGCTCAAAGGGAAAACCCCTTTTCTCGATCACAAAGTCAGTCGTGGCCGAGGAGTAATCATCGATTGCAAAAAGAAGATTAGATGGTCTATATACCGATAATCCCGCACATATGTGCGGGATTTTTATTTATCTTAGAGCTTTCTGAAAACTCGACGGACCGTAGGACTAAATTGTTTTGTCGCTGATGAGTCACGTGTCTCTCGTTTCGGACCTCTAGAACCAGCGTGAGCGGGTCGTCCACTATTGTATCTGCGAGGACCTGTTTGTGTAGGACGGCCATTTGGATTAAATGGGGCTCGTGGACCACGACTGAAACCACCACTCCTTCCTCCACGAAAACCTCCTCGTCCACGACGCTCTGGTCGAGCATGGAAATCTATAACAGCACCCTCATGACTAGATCTTGGAATCGACTTTTTTATAAGCCTCTCAATATCTGCAATATCTCGATGTTGGTCAGGTGTAGCAAACGAGACGGCTTTACCCGCCTTGCCTGCACGACCAGTACGACCGATACGATGCACATAGTCATCTGATTGCTCTGGTAAATCGAAATTCACCACGAGACCTATGTCTTTGACATCAATACCACGAGCGGCAATATCAGTCGCTACTAGTACACGATATTTATGTTTCTTAAAACCATCGAGAGCTTCACGACGCTGAGAAAGTGAACGATTTGAATGTATTTCATTTGCAGTAAATCCTGAATCACGTAGAGAGTAAGTAAGATTTTTTGCTCCGTGTTTTGTCCTCGTAAATACGAGTACGGGACCATTAGTCTCAGCAATAAGTTTTGTGAGAAGTGATACTTTTGCACCACGAGAAACGATAATTATCTCCTGTTCCACCTTATCTGCAGTCGAGCCAGCTGGTGCGACATCGATACGTAATGGCAATGTCAGGTGTTCAGCTGCAAGTTTTGCAATTTCATCAGGCATGGTCGCTGAAAAAAGCATTGTCTGTCTCTCTTTTGGAGTTTTCTTTAAAATTTCACGAATCTGTGGAGCAAATCCTATATCAAACATATGATCCGCTTCATCGAGTACGAGAATCGATACATGATCAAGTTTAATAGTGCCTTTTTTAATATGGTCTATGAGTCTTCCTGGAGTTGCGACTACTACCTGGGGGCGATAACGAAGGTCACGAACCTGACGACCCATAGAATCTCCACCGATTAGTACTGCTGTCTGTATACCAAAAGGTTTACCGATTTTTTCGATAGTTTCATTTACCTGACTAGCAAGCTCACGTGTCGGTAGTAATATAAGGCCGAGACCGTCTTCACGCATAATGCGCTCGACCATCGGTATACCGAACCCTAGAGTTTTACCAGTACCAGTCTGAGCGATACCAATTACATCCTTACCAGAAAGACCGACAGGTATTACCTGGTGTTGAATAGGTGTAGGATTTATAAAACCATTTTTCTCTAGTACTGAGAGCATTTTCTCACCAATACCAAGTTCACTAAATGTATGTGCACCGTCTGATGACGGCTTTTTTTCTGTATGTGATGTCATGTGTGATGTGACCCGAGTCCCTAGGAGTCACATGATATGACGAGGATGCGAGACACTGTATCTTCCTGTACGGAAGAAATGATTAGTAGGATGTGATAATAGCAGAGTTACTATAATCTGTCAATTTATATAAAATTCTATACAAAATAGTTAAATCAAACTCGAACAAAAACACATGAATGCTATAATCTACGCAGACTGGTATATTGCCTGTCATAACCAAAAAAACGAGGACCTCCCATGTCTCACGATCATAAACGCGAGAATGCCAAATTCTCGCTCTCGCTCTTTGTAATCAATATCACCACCAGCCTGCTCGGGATATTCTATGTGGTGTATCTCATAAGTCCGTCTGTGTGGAAAGTACAGATTGAAGCTAATATTGTTTCAATAGTAATCATTGGTCTCATCACACACTTGCTTGGTGCGTTTGTGGAATTTTTCTTCCATCGATACGTCCTCCATGCTCCAGTGATACCATTCCTATCCTACTTTTATCGCCAACACACTCATCATCATTCACTAACAAGGGTTACGATGAAGAGAGTGAGTGGCATTGTAGAAAATTACTATCCAATTCTCGAAGAAAAACAATACGAAGCTTCATTCTTTCCTTGGTATTCGCTTCTAGTATTTTCAGGTATTGCCACGCCGACATTCGTATTTTTCCAATGGGTATTTCCGACACTTCCAATACTCCTTGGTGGCTATAGCGGTATAGCCCTATCAATGCTTCTCTACGAAACACTCCACGCTCTAGAACACGTTGATGTGGAGAGATGGAGGCCACTCCTAGAGCACCAAAGATTTGGTAGTTTTTGGAAATTACTATACGGATTCCACTTGAAACACCATGCGAGTATAGGTTCGAATGAATCAATATCTGGTTTTTTTGGATTTCCATTACCGGATATATTGTTTAGAACCTACATGAACCCTGAGTCACTCTACTCTCATGGTAAACATGGTAACCCGAAAGATTTCGCTGCCCCAAGACCATTGTTCTTTATTTGCTGGCTGGATAATCTCGCGGAAATTTTAGTAAAACGTTCACGAGAGAAAAAATGATGATTTGATTCATCCCCCACCAATATTGGTCGGGGGATTTTTATTGATAGTAGAGCTGATGGTATACTTCTTTCTATAAATTTAGAATACGTACATGGAAAATGAAACAATAAAGCCAATAAATCCTACACCAGATAAAAACAATAAAAAAGGTGCCTACACAACACTCGTTGTATTATTAGTGGTAGCTCTCATAGCATGGGGACTCTCTGAGCTCAAAAAACCTACGGATCTAATCGCCTCAAACCCATGCGCGATTGATCTGACTGCAACCGTATATGAAATCGCAACTTCATCAGCGCCACTTACTGAAGTTCAAGCTGCTAGCGCCGTCTTTAATCACTTTTTTTCTGCATACAAAAACATGCCAGATTGTGCTGATTCAGCACTAGAGGATTTCAGAATAATATCAATCGGCACATCTACGCCATTGGCTGAGCCAGGTAGATACACGATACCGCTCACGGTCGATATTAAACCTCTATCAATAACTGAAACAAAATGGGCTTTATCATCACCAGAAGCAACAGTAGATGGTGAATGGATAAGGGGTAAGGAAATCGTCTTATCTATCTGGCATCATGAAAATATCTACCAACTCATCGTCTTTTAATAGATAACCATTATGAGTGTCACAACCAGCATCATCGGCATCATTACATCTCTCTGTGTATTCGTCTTTGCTTTACAAAAATTTTCTAGACAAATACAATACGCCGCCGGTGACAAAATACGTGAGATACTCCACTCACTCACCTCTACCCCTATCCGTGGCACATTTATAGGAGCACTTTTTACCGCACTCATACAATCTTCTACCGCAACAACTGTTATCACTATCGGACTCGTAGATGCAGGGCTCATATCATTTACTTCATCACTCGGGGTTATATTTGGTGCAAATATAGGTACGACAGTCACGACCCAACTCATCGCACTCAAACTCACTGCGCTAGCACCTGTCATTCTAGTTACTGGATTTATACTCGAACGAATAAAAGTAAAATGGCAAAAATATGGACGAGTGTTATTTTATTTTGGACTAGTATTCTTCTCGCTTGCTGTCCTATTACTATTTATTGATCCTATCCGTGAAAATCCAGATCTCATAAGTCTACTTGGCTCAATATCAAACATTTGGGTCGCTATACTTGCAGGTCTTGTAGTCACGGCGGTAGTACAGTCATCTAGTGTTGTCTCAGGACTCGTCGTAATACTCGTCTCAACCGGTCTACTCACCTTTGACCAAGCTATTGGTATCATCCTAGGAGCAAATATCGGTACGACGGCGACTGGTCTCATCGCGTCTATACCACTCCATCTAAATGCAAAACGTGCTGCTGTAGCACATCTACTATTCAATCTCATAGGAGTCATCATAATAATGCCTTTTCTAGGTATTCTCGCAGATCTCGCACGATTATTTGACGGATCAGCAGCTCAGCTCGTAGCAAACGCTCACCTGTTATTTAACATTATTATCACTCTCATATTCTTAGCGTTTATAAAACCATTTGCGAGACTGGTGGAACTTATCGTACGCGAAAAGAAATCTTAAAAAATTAAAATTTTGTTTTTGATTAATTTTAGATCGTACTAATACGTGATACAGCATAAAGGAGAAGCATACCTGCTACAGTCGCGACTGTGGTCCAGCGAGTTGGATGTGAATGATGACTCTCTGGTAATAAATCGGCAGCACCGAGATATATAAAGAAACCACAGAAAACAGCTAATATATAAGACATAAGAGAGTCTCCAATCGGCACAAAATATGCAAATACCACACCAACAAAAGGAGCTACTGCATCAATAATTAAATATCGAATAGCCGAGACTCTTCCACCACCACCTCGAACTACCAAAGAAACAATATTAATACCGTCGGAAAACCCGTGTATCAAAACAGCGAGAGTGACGAGAAGTCCGAGTGACTCTGATACATTAAAAGCAAAACCAATAGCTAGTCCATCAAATATGCGATGTACAACTAAACTCGCAACACCTAGAATGGTGCGTCGATGGTGATGCTCTTCACAATCATCATGACTATGAAGCACAAACATACGATCGAGAATCGCATAAACCACAAAACCGAAACCAATACTCGAAATGGCGTTTATAGAACCACCCGAAAGTCTTACAACCTCTGGCAGGAGTTCAAAAAACGCAACACCGAGTATTGCTCCAGCAGAAAAACCAAGGATAAGATGAAGTTGATCTTTGAACCTGAGGGTAAAAAATCCTCCCAGGTACGTGATGACACACGCTAATGCTGATACGATAAATACCATTATCATACAAAGCTACTACGACTGAGCTCTCCCAGCAAGTCAATTACCAAACGTAAAGGCAAAAGCCTTGAGACCCTTGCCTTTTACAACAAGTTCGAGCGTGTGAGCCGAGATAGACTCTTCTTTAACTATTTTGTATAGCCGAGAGTCACTTATTTTCATATTTGAAACACCGTCTTTTTCTATAACATCTTCACCCGCGAGATGACCAAGAGCCTTGCCATCACGATAAACTTCCACAGTGACAGCTGGAAGCGCTGATGCTACAAGATAGACTTCTTTTGCAGTATATGGATACACGATAACCGTATTAGAATCATCGCTTTCGGCATATTCTTTTGTGATATTCCACACACCCTCTAGATAAAAACGGCTCCTCTGCAATACATCGGGTAATATAAATGTATCAGTGATTGACTGTCCAGGAGTTCCATTTGCGAAGTATTCATTCCTCAATGATCCAAAATATGTTTCAGGACTGATGATACCGAGATTCTGTGTCGATATCTCTTTTGTTAAGGGTGCATCAATATGTGCGTTCTCGCCGAGTATTTTCGCACGTTCTTTGAGTGCTTCCTGTATCTTCTTCTCTGTCTCTTCGTACCCGCCTTCTCCAATATGGTCATATGTAATAAAACCATCTATATCTATGAGATACTTTCTCGGCCAATAGAGATTACCGTATGCATTCCATGTCGAATAATCATTATCTAGTACGACAGGAAACTTGATACCAAATTTTTCTACTGCAGCCCTTACGTTGTCATAATTTTTTTCAAATTCAAATTCAGGTGTATGGAGTCCGATGATAACAAAACCATTACTTTCGTATTTTTCATACCAACTATTGAGATAAGGTGTCGTACGCTGACAATTGATACAAGAATAAGTCCATATATCTAGGAGTACTACTTTTTTACCTACATATTGTCCTATTGATACAGGTTCTCCGTTTGAATTTATAAAACCATCAGGAGTCGTAATCTCTTTCGCTCTCTGATAGAGTTTTGATTTTCGATCTAGACGATCAGATATGTTCTCTTTTTTTTCTCCTGATACCATTACATCTTCTGTATCTACAAAATCTTCTATCGTGGGACCATTTTGATTATCAGAATATTCTGTAGTAGGTAGTGGTACATCTACTACCACGGTGTTTTTTGATGGTGATACTTTACCATACTGAATATATGCGATAGAACCACCAATTACTACAAGTGCTAATACGAGAGATGTGATACGTGAAGTAATCATAATTATTTGAGTAAAAATGTATTAAGTAAATCAAAGCTTGCTACTCGAGCGAGCTCTTGAGTAAAAACAAGCACACCAAGCACGATGAGTATCAGACCAAACACTTTGTTTATGATTGCAAATACTTTTTGATACCGATCTATAAACACACTAGCTTGTGCTGCAAAAAATCCAATCCCAAGAAATGGCAAGCCGAGACCGAATGCGTATGAGAGGAGTAATCCAAAAGCTGAACCTGGACTCGTGGCAGCGAGACCAAGCACCGCTCCTAAGGTCGCACCGACACATGGTGTCCAGCCAGCAGCAAATGCAAAACCAAAAAGAAATGAAGTGACGTATCTCGAATGTTTTTTTGTATCGACTTTCATCGTATGTTGACGTTCGAGAAAGCTGATTTTCAATAAACCCACGAGATAGAGACCGAAAGCAATAATGATTACTCCTCCCACCCTAGAAAGCCACGCTTGTGCACTATACGCGACAGTAGACAATACGGTATTGAGCAATACACCAAGCAATGCAAAAACTACAGAGAAACCGAGAACAAAAAATAGGCTATTGAGAAATATGCCCATTTTGTTTGAAGATGCATTCTCAGGAGTAGCTCCTGCGAGATATGCTAAAAATCCTGGCAATATCGGTAGGACGCACGGTGCTACAAAAGATACGAGTCCAGCCAAAAATGCTATAGGTAATGTAATGTCTATCATTTAATTTATTGCTTTTTCTATCTCTGCTGCATATCGTACCTCATCCCATGATTCTGGAGATTTGAGTATCTGTTTTCCGTCTCTTATGAATATTTTCGTATGTTGGTATGCAATTCCAAACTGCTTTGCGAGTTCTATCTCATCTAAATCAGTATCACTGTCTTTATAATTGACCCTAAACCCTACAACATTATTCCTTAAAAGCGCATCAAACACTGACTGCATCTTTGGAAACTCTTCCTTACAGAGTGGACACCAGTTTGCATAAAAATATAAAACCACCAGCTTGCCACTCGCTACTGCCTCTTCATAATCTGATCTTGTAAAATCTAAAAGTAGAGACGAAGAACCAGCCAATACTAAACTTTTTTTCATCATAACTGATTCATCCAAACCTTCCATGGCGGTCCCATCGATATTATCTTCCATCATATAATCACCGGATCCCATGATTTGTGAATCATTCTTGCCTTGAGAAAACATCAAACTAGCCACAACAATGATAACGAGAATGATAAGTCCAAATACTTTATTCATATTTACGCATATTATATTTGTAATGTAATGTTCTTAGTTTACTTTAGTAAAAAGCATATGTAAAGTCTACTTTACATATGCTGTGGACAATCCATTTAAAAAACTAATTGTGTCTTCGTGAATAACTGAGGGCTATTGCTTTTGCAATCACCATAACAATTAGAGAAGTGACGAGTATTCGCGACACTTCATGCATAAATAAATAATCAGACAATATCCCTATTACAAGGATGACCATGCCGGCGAGAAAACCAAATCTATCAGCCTTGTGTATATGTATCTCCTCCCTCTCATCTTGACCTTTTTCACGCCATGCAAACAGAGCAAATATAAGAAACAATACTGTTACCACAACTAAAAGTGTCATCATTGCCATCGATGGCATAAAACCAAATGGCTCTAGTAGTAATGTTAGAAGCACAACTAGGACTATTGGTATAAGTGTATCTTTTTTCATAAAAATTTTATTTAGAATACTTTAAATATATCCTCTACAGGTGCTTTGAATAGATGGGCTATCTTCAAGGCTAGGAGCACCGACGGTACATAGTTTCCTTTCTCTATCGCGATCACGGTCTGCCTAGTCACACCGACAGCTTTTGCGACATCTTCTTGTGTGAAATTGTGTTTCGTGCGAAATTCAAAAACTTTATTTGATACCGTTTCTCTGGACATGTAGATATAATAACTATTTATCTCATGTAAAACAAACCTTACATTTACCATTGACCGTATACCTTACTCGTTGCGAGAGAGGCTAAAATATGATTTACTATGTTTCTCAGACTAATTTCTATAACCAATTGAGTAAAGACAGGATACGAGTAAATCATTTCATACGAGCAGCAGAGGTCCGTGTCATAGGACCAGCTGGTGAGAATTTTGGCGTGCTTTCCCTACGAGACGCTCTCGAAAAAGCTCACGAAGCAGAACTAGATCTTATCGAAATATCTCCAAATGCGACACCACCTGTCGCAAAGATAATGGATTTTGGTAAATACCAATACGATGAAAACAAAAAACAAAAAGCTTCAAAGGCAAAAGCTCACGTCATTGAGATAAAGACTCTTCAAGTAAAAATTGGTACTGGAGAGCATGATCTCGCCCTCAAAGCGAAAAAAGCATCAGAATGGCTCAAAGAAGGCCATAGAATCAAACTTGATCTCTTCCTCCCTGGTCGTTCAAAATATATGGACCCAAAATTCCTCGAGGAAAGACTCAGTCGTATACTAGCCCTCATCACTGAAAAGCATAAAATGGCCGAAAAACCTCAAAAAAGTCCAAAAGGGCTCTCGACTATTATAGAGAGAGCTTAACCGTCTAAGAGCTGGACAAGGCCATCAAATCTGCTAGACTAGCCCCAATGGCCTTCGGGCTTATATTTTTTCCCAAAAAAGGAGATGAAAACAAACAAGTCATACTCAAAAAGACTCAAAGTAACTAGAAATGGCAAGGTTCTCGCTAGGAGACCTGGTCAGAACCATTTCAATGCAAAGGAATCTGGTCGTTCTCAGTTGAAAAAGAACACCATGACAGTATTTCGTATGTCTAACAAGGAAAAGTCTCGTTTCCTCTCAGGTCTACGATAATTTTCAACATCTAACTACTTACTACAAATTATATGTCACGAGTAAAAAAAGGAGTAAACGCATTAAAAACACGCAGGAATGTCCTCCGTGCTGCAAAAGGTTATCGATATCGCCGTTCTACGAACGAAGCGGCTGCAAACGAAGCGCTCATGCATGCTGGTGCTTATGCATTTGCTCATCGTAGAGATAAAAAAGGTGACCGACGTTCTCTCGCTATCACAAAGGTAAATGCCGCTCTCGATGCAAAAGGTATTTCATACTCAAAATTTATGGGTGCTATGAAAAAGAAAGGTATACTCATAGACAGGAAAATCCTCGCTGAACTCGCACAACACGAACCAGCTACATTCGATCGACTAGTAGCACAGGTACAATAAACAAAAAACCGCCAGAGGCGGTTTTTTGTTTAGATTTCATATTCCTTATTCTTCTCCGGCACGATGGCGTCTAGACCTAGCTCGCCACGGAGACGTTGGGCTAGAAATGATGATGATTTTGTCTCTCCCATAGCCACAAATACTTTTTTCATTTTCGGCTGAGTGTGAGATGCAAACTCAACTAGATTGTTGGAATCTTTATGCGAAGAAAAACCACCAATTTTTTCTATGTGCGCATGTATATCAACACGAGCGCCATCTACAGATACATGTTTTCTCTGTTCCTCTATCTGTCTACCAAGAGATCCTGGCACCTGATAGCCTACTAATAAAATAGTTGATTTTGGATCAGTGAGATAACTACGCTCATGGTGTAGCACCCTACCGCCTACAGACATACCAGAACCTGCGAGAATTATTTTTGGTTCCCTTTGTCTGTCTAGAGATGCTGATTCATCAGGAGTCCTCACGATTTTCAAACCAGGAAAATCAAATATATCATCCCCTTCCATAATTTCTTTCTGTATAGACTCTTTAAATTGTTTCTCGTGCTTCTTATACACACCAGTAATTTTTGTTGCTAGAGGAGAATCTAGATATACCGGTACGCGAGAAATCTTCCCTTCTTCTATAAAATTATTTATCTCATAAAGTATGACCTGTGTCCTCTCTAAAGAAAATGTAGGTATGACGACTGTACCACCACGTCTCACGGTATCGTCTATAACCTGACGCAATTTTGCATCACGCAAGTCTTTTGGTTCATGGTTTCTATCTCCATAAACAGATTCTATGACCATGTAATCAGCATCGGTTACATACTCAGTATCACGAAGAAGCGGTGTCGGCGAATTACCCAAATCACCTGTAAATGCTATCTTTTTTGCCTCACTCTGTATTGAAAGCTCGATGATAGAAGAGCCTAGTACATGTCCTGCATCACGCAAATAAATAGAAATATCTGAAGATAAATCTAGTTTTTCGTGATACCCAACAGTTTTCCAAAGTGATAGAGCTTTCTCGATATCTATTGATTCGTAAAGTACCGGCTGTCCAGATTCCTTTGCCTCACGTTCTATCAACCCTCTCGCATCAGCCAACATGATCTCAGCGATTTCACGTGTCTCTGGTGTCGAATAAATAGTTCCAGAAAATCCCTCTCGCGCGAGTTTTGGTATCCTACCGATATGATCCATGTGTGCATGAGTGATGAGAAGAAAATCTACTTTGGTGACATCATAAGGAAAAGCGTCTCTATTTTCTGACATTGCAAATGATGAACCTTGCACGAGACCACAATCAACTAGTATCGATAGACTACTTGCTTGTAACCAAAAATTTGCTCCAGTAGCATTACCCACCGCTCCACAACATGTGAGTGTCGTCTTAGACATGAGATTTGTTTCTTATAGAAAAAGCGACACATATACCACCTATCGTATCCATAACAAGGTCTAGAATAGTATCTCCCCAATACTCAGGATCTGAAACAAAAGTAAGTCCAAACATAATCTCATATAGCTCCCAAACGATACCGACACAAATAACGAGAGACACTATCTGTAAAAACGATATATGTGTAGGTAAAAAAGAAATTTTGCGAGATGAAAAAATCCACAATGCAAAAAGTGCTACCCAGACACCGCCGAGAAAATGCATCATGATATCGTACCAAGATATAGTCCAATAATAAGCTCGATCTAGGGCAAGATAATGCAAAAGAGCAATAATAATTATTAGAGCAAAAGATGGTACAAAATATCTGTTGAAAAACATGACAAAAGTATATCACGCAGACCAGAGAGATTATTAAAAAATAAAAACACCTACGTTAGAAGGTGTTTTTATTAGGCTATTCGAGATACTGTCCCTAGTAAAAACTAGGTGGGAAATGCAATGCTGGGCCGAAGCCGAGCTTAATACATTATGTCCCTAAAAAAATGTTATAGAGTTAGTATCTCAAATAACCCTACTCTAATTATAGAATTCGCCCGCTGACGAGCAAGGGGTACAACTCGTTGTGACACAAAAAAAATGATGCTACAATAGCCCCTAGAAAAAGTTCTGTCGTGGTAGACTCTGAGATGGTTTTGATTTTCCCAAAATAGCTTCAGAGTCCACTATGACAACAAATGTTGCTGTAGGTAGGGCTATCACAACACACTAATACTGTGC
>Ga0066649_10001402_pt1 | contig 14897 bp, 9 predicted proteins | sample CryGey132114_all_FD_59538 | JGI IMG/M metagenome (GOLD analysis project Ga0066649, IMG submission 59538) | Groundwater microbial communities from aquifer - Crystal Geyser CG22_combo_CG10-13_8/21/14_all | ecosystem: Environmental > Aquatic > Deep subsurface > Groundwater | place: USA: Utah: Grand... | reverse complement strand
TCCCCAGTGTTCCGAGAGTGTGCCGCGGTAGTAGTTGTAATATACAAATGTTCCGATAAACACTACCGAAATCACTGCAAGAGCAATAATATGCGAGGTAGGTAGTTCGCCGCCCAGCCGCCAAGACTTTTCGCTGAATCCGACCGGCACTGCGAGTATAGATGCGCCGATGATCACCTGTAAAAGGTCTTTAGCAAGGAATTCTGTTTTAAGCGGGTTAGTTGCTTTGCCTAAGATTTCGAGCATTTCGTGGTGCACGGCTCGCGCAACATCTACCGGCAGGGTTACTACATCTTTTATGGTGTCGGTTATGGTATCCGCAACTCCGCTAAAGCTGAGAGTGTCGTGGCTATTTTTTGGTTTTGCTTTTGGCATAGTACTTAGTTTTAGTTGCTATTTTTAATACTTTTTACTTTTAAAATACAGGCACAGATTTTCTGTTGGGCCGATCCGCGAGGGAGGTTAACAGAAAATCTGAAAGGGGCAACAATGCGAGTGACGTAGCGTTCTGCCTCCGGCAGAACGCGGAGGAATAAGCATTGTATGACCCGTGGTGGGGATGGAGAGATTTGAACTCTCACAGACTTGCGTCTACAGCGCTCTGAACGCTGCGTGTCTACCAATTTCACCACATCCCCTCTCGTCGGAGTCGTGCTGCGGGTTCCGTATTCGTGCTACGCCCGAATACTCCACCCTCCGCACGCCTCCTCCTCTCAATTTTTTTCTTAACTCGCCGTAGGCTCGCCCAAGAAAAAAATTACAGGAAACTTTAATACATTTTAGAATTGGAGACTTTTTTTGGTTTTGATGTACCAAGTGGTGATGTTTGAGAAGCGGTCTGAGGGGTGGTTGATGCGTTCTGTGCTGATTCCTTTTATATCGCTCGGAGTTAAGTAGGTATACTCAAGACTATACAGGAAAATTGCAGGCACATCCTGTGAAAGTTGCGTTTGGAATTCAATGTATTTTTTTTCACGTTCCGCGATATCACTTGTTTTGCGAGCATCTTCCAGAAGCGCGTCAACTGCTTTGTTTTGGTAGAGTGCAAGGTTAAGCCCTGGGTCGTTTGCTTGGGATGAGTGCCAGAATGGGTATGGATCTGGGTCTTTTCCGATGATCTGGCCAAACAAAAGCACTTCGTACGCGCGCGGCTTGATGATATCTTTTTGTATTCTAGCAAGATCAACAATATTTAGATTAACAGTAACACCAATGCCTTGCCACCTATCCCGAAGCGCTTCGGCTATGGTGATGGATTCTTCGCGTTGGATCGTGGTTAGGGTGAGTTCAAGTTGAGCTTTATTTTTTTCTCTGGTGTATAGAATTGAGCTTGTTTCTTCTGTGCCAAGACTGGTGTTTCCTTGTGTCCGCGCCTCTATAGTTTCAGTAGTTTCCGTAGTTTCGATTCCATTCTCGCTTGGGTAGACTCGTTCCCATCCAGCGGCATCTAGTATTTTTTCCGCTTGTGCTGGGTCGAATAACGTGCTTGGAATTGATTCTGTGTACCCAAGCATTCCCGCAAGAATTGGCCGATCAACGGGAACTGCATCTCCGCCGAATGCAGTATCGATTATTTCTTGTTTGCTCGTAGCTAATGCGAGTGCGAGCCGCACTTCTTTTTCTTTTAGACCTGGGTTTGATGCTTGGTTAAAAAAGAGAGCAGTATATTGTGGAAGCGCGAATTTATGCACTTTTGGTGCTTTACTAGTTGTCTGGGGTATAATTTGTGGCAAAAATCCAATGCCATCTGCATTCCCAGATACAAACGCATCTTGAGCTTCTTCGAAGCTTGAGAAAAATTTTAAGGTGATGGTTTTAATGTATGGCCCTTCATCGCTGTAGTAATTATTAAATCGTTTGAGCGTATACTCTTTGATGTTGCCTTTTTTGTCTTTGGCAAATTGTGAAAATTGGTATGGACCCGATCCCACAGGCTTCAGGTTGAGTTCCGCAAGAATCGCGTGCGAGGGATCCACATCAGCCCAAAGGTGTTCAGGTAGGATGCCGAACGTTAACACTGAGAGAAACGGCGCAAATGGTTCTGCCAGGGTAAAGCTTACTGTGCGATTATCAATGGCCCGCACCTGCACGTTTCGGAAGGTAATATAGAGCGGGCTTTTAAAGTTTTGGTCTTGAATGCTCTGAACCGTAAAAAGCACATCTTGAGCGGTGAGTGGCTCGCCATCGTGCCAGGTGACTCCTTCTTTGATGGTAAAGGTGTATGTGGTTTGATTTTCATCAATCACATACTCTTCCATGAGATCAGGAATAAGGCTTCCTTGTTCGTCTAATTTCATTAAACTAGAAAACACGAGTCTGGTGATATCTTGATCAACGTCGTTTGCCTGCGAGAACAGTGGGTTGATGTATGTTGGAGCGCCGATTACCGCTTCCACATACTCTCCGCCATTTGCTGGTATGCGTACAATATTGTTTTTATAGAGTACTGTTCCGAGCACAATGCTTCCGGTGAGCGCTAAGAAGATTGCAATTTTAGTAATCAATACTTCGGTTTCGCTGTAGAATTTACCAATGTATTTAATTTGAGTGAGACTTGGAATCCGTTTTTCTCTAATAACTTCAAATACAAAATTTTGGTCTGTTTTTTCGGTCAGTGAATACCCGCCTCTGCGAGAGAGTTTTTTACCAATGGTATGGAAGTAATTAATTATGCCAGACACAAGAGAGGCACCAATCATAAGGCACGAAGGACGCGTATGAAGATGAGAGTGGCGCGTCGCTGTCCTCGCACGCGCCGTTAGGGTTATACAATAAATATATCTGCGACGAGCAGACCAAAGAAGATGAGTGCAAACACGATAGTGGCGATATAGAGAACCTTTTCGCCACCGCGTTTTTTAGACTTGTACATAGTGCCGCCTCCGCCGAATGCAGCACCCAAGCCAGTGCCTTTCTGTTGCATTAAGATGGCGGTTATGAGCAATACAGCAAATATAACTTGAAGAATTGGAAGTACCATGAATGGCTTGATAGTAGCAGAAAGAGATTGGTTGTGTCAAATCTTTGTGCGTGCTGCTATTTGTCGCTATACTGCTAGTATGCAAAATTTATTAGATGAACTCAACGAGCGCCAAGCACAAGCGGTGAGAGCAACGCACGGCCCGGTGTTGGTAATTGCAGGGGCCGGATCAGGTAAAACAAAAACACTCACCCACCGGATTGCGTATCTGGTTACCGAGAAAGGTGTCAAACCTCACCAAATTTTGGCGGTTACGTTTACCAACAAAGCGGCGGATGAAATGCGCAAAAGGGCCGCAACACTGTTGGGAGCTAATCCAAACCAATGGAGAATATGGCAAGGGTTTGGTACTGGTCCGGCGTTGGGCACGTTCCATGCAATTTGCGCGCGTATCCTGCGGCAGGAGGCTGGGCGTGTGGGGTTTAAGCGCGAGTTTGCTATTTACGCGGCTGATGAGCAGAAGAGCGCCGTTAAAAAAGTGATGTACAACGAAGGCGTGTCTCCGAAAGACGTAAACCCTTCCGCCATACTCAATATCATCAGCCGCGCCAAGAACGAGCTTTTGACTCCCAAACAGTTCGCCACTCAGACCGACGGCCCATTTGAGGAGACTGCAGCTGCTTTGTATGAGCACTACCAAGAGTATTTAAAAGAAAATCAGGCAATGGATTTTGATGATCTGTTGTTTAATACGGTGGCGCTCTTTAAAAAGCACCCTGATGTTTTAAAATCCTATCAAGAGCGCTGGCCCTATTTGATGATAGATGAGTACCAGGACACCAACCAGAGCCAGTACGAATGGGCGCGTTTGCTTGCGGGAACAACGAAAAATATTTTTGTGGTTGGGGATGACTGGCAGGGCATCTACTCTTGGCGTGGAGCAAACATCCGCAACATTTTAGAATTTGAAAAAGATTACAAAGGCGCTCAAACGATTCTGCTTGAGCAGAACTACCGCTCCACCGCTCCAATTGTAGCGTTAGGGAATGCGATTATCTCGGGTAATGCCACGCGGATGAAAAAAAAGCTCTGGACCGATAGAGCTGAGGGGCATACGCCGGAAGTGTGGCAAGTTGCAAACGAGAGCAGGGAAGCGGAAAAGGTTTTGGAGATAATTTGCGAGTTAGAGAATAACCGTCATCCCGACCGAGCGTACTCGCAAGCGGAGGGATCTCGTGAATCAAGCTCTGGCGCGGGCGATGTAGACCCTTCGACTTCGCGAGTACGCTCCGCTCAGGGTGACGGGGGTGGTGAAGAAATCACCTATGACTATGCCGCCGAAGGCGGAGGTTCGGGAATTCTGGATCAGATTATGAAAGGGTTTAAAGCTGGAAAGAAAAAGTACCGTTCCGGAGATATGCGTTTGCAAACGTCAAAAATAATTCCATTTGATTTGGGAACCAAAAAAATTACTTGGAACAACTATGTGGCGCTGTATCGTACCAACGCGCAGTCCCGCGTATTGGAGGAAGCGATGTTAAAGTATGGGGTGCCCTACCGTTTGGTTGGCGGCATTCGGTTCTACGACCGCAAAGAAGTTAAAGATACCATCGCGTATCTTAAGTTTTTGATTAATCCGAACGACGTGCTTGCGCTTGAGCGCATTATCAACGAACCTTCGCGCGGCATCGGAGATAAAACATTGGGCCGCATATACACGCAATCACGGGAAGAGAAAAAAGATATTATGACCTGTGTTCTGGAGAACGAGGAGATCGAAGGCTTGGCACAGAATCGGTTTGAACTGTTTAAAGAGTTTATGGACGTATTCAGCCGCGCGCGCGAAAAGCTTGCAGAAATGACGGTTGCTGACGCAATTGATTTTTTGCTTTCGAGGGCTGGCTATAGTGATGCGTTGAAGGCGTTGGGAAATGATGTGGTAGACAAATTGGAGAACGTTGCTGAACTTAAGAGCGTTGCTAAAAAATTCGCTTCCCTAAAAGGGTCGCAGGGTATTGAGGCGTTTTTGGAGGATGTTGCGCTTGTTTCGGATCAAGATACGTTTGACCCAACCAAAGGCGATGCGCTTACACTTATGACTTTACACTCGGCAAAAGGACTTGAGTTTAATACTGTATTTTTAGTTGGTATGGAAGAGGGCCTGCTTCCGCATGCCAACTCCATTATCGATCCGCAACAGCTGGAGGAGGAACGTCGCCTCTGTTATGTGGGCATTACCCGCGCTCGTGATCGATTGTTTATGCTGTTCGCGCGCCAGCGGACCATTTACGGATCTGTTTCCATTACCACGCCGTCCCGCTTTATCGCGGAACTTGGAGATGAACATGTTGAATTTCATGAGGATGGCATGGCGTGATTAGTCTTACTGATAACAACTGGCATATGGTACAATACTGCGTATGGAGAGGGTTTATTGTTATGTCGATGAAACCGGTCAAGATACCAAAGGTGTCTTGTTTTCTGTTTGTTGCACGGTTGTAGTTTCATATAATGCGAAAGAAAAGCTTGAACAGCTGATGTATGCCATAGAACGGGTGACAAAGAAGAAATCAAAATGGCAAAAGACGGACCATCAGGTAAAGCTGCGTTTTTTAGACGCGCTGCTCGCTCACCGGACGCAGCTCAAAGACCATATTTTTATAGAACACTTTTTTAACATTGATGATTATTCCCAGGCAACGGTTGAAGCTGTTTCAGCGAGCATCAAAACAGCTCACCACCAAACAAAACAGGCGATTGTGTATATTGACGGATTAAGCAAGCATACCATCAAAACGGTTGCCGTAGCGCTGCGCCACCGGGGTATTACAACAGAAAAAGTAAAAGGCCTCAAAGACGAACAGAACGCGCTGATACGGCTGTCTGACGCGATTGCCGGATTTGTACGGGACTACCTGGAAGCGCAAGTGTACGCAAAAAGATACTTCCACCGATTGGTGGGAGCCCGCATTATCACCGAGATTTGAAAAACAAAAAACTCCTATCCCTTACGGGCACCCACCTTACAGGTGGTGTTCGGAGCTTGGGTATAGTATAGCAGTCCTGAAAAAAATGTCAAGACGGTGTGTTCTTAGGCTTGGGTGTGTGTTGACAAAACATTGTTTGCGTGGTAAAAAGTAGTGTTCGCAACCACGAACGAGAAGTTTCTTTTAAAACCCATGTCCGGTCCATAACCGGACAAAACCGTGAGGTATGAGGAAATGGCAGACGAGTATAGCGGCCCGTTGACTGTGAAGTTGCTTGAGATGGGCAACAGCGACATCGCACGCATCATCGCAGGGTTGCCGGATGATGCCGAGATCATCGCAACGCGGATGATGGATGAGCTGGTGTACCGGCGCAAGGATTACAGTCGCGGCATTGACATCTGCTCGCGTGTTTTCAGGAGCGAATCGCTGTCATCGTTGCGGAAGGCGCAGCTGTATATCGCCATGGTCAACCTGGCGCGCCGGATGCCACTGCCGGATATGGAGCACATCCGGCAGTGGTTGGAGGAGGCCTGGGATGTGCTTGCGCCGATGCCGCTGGATACTCCAGCCGTCCGGCGTTCCTGGGTGCTCATGCAATACAATATGGCGTTGGTATGTAGGCTTCGTGGAGATTTCGAGGGCGAGGCCGAGAACCACAAGCAGGTCGCCACCATCGCCGAGGATGAGTTCAGCCGCTCCAACGCCCTGTACATGGCGCATTTTGCCGAGATGCTGCGCTACACCACAGAGGGAACGGTTACGGACGTAATGTGGCAGGCGTTCAAGCGCGCCGGGGATGCGTACCGCGACATGCTCGATCCGCGCAATCCCCGTGACGCGCAGTGGATCGCCAATGACTGGGGCCACCGCGTCCAACTCGCCATCCTCCTCGACTATATTGGGGAGGATGAGTGGATTACGTATGGGTTTGATGAGCTCGTCCACCTGCTCTCAGTCGGGGTTCCCCAGAGCGCGAGGTATACCGCGGACCTCATCATCGCCATGACATTGTTTGAATACGACAATAAGGCTATGGTGTGCTGGGAGGCGGAGCGCATCATCGCTGACGAGGTGGCGGGAAATGAGTGCCGCATGCTCGCCAAGCTCCTTGCGGCGCACGTCATCTGCAGCGTGTTCCCTTCGTCGGGCGCAGAAAAGCAAGATGCACTCCGCGCGGTCATCAATATGCCTGGAGTCGGCATCTGCCACGCGGTCCGGGCTGTGGCCGAACGCATGCTCGCGACCTGCTGACCCCGCACCCTTTCGGAGCGCTTTCATTTCCGCCGCGCTACGCGTGATATTGTTCCTGCCGCTGGTAATTGCTATACTGTATAGTGATTACCAGCGGTTTTATTTTTTACATGCGTCACAAACGACAGCTTCGCCATATAACATCCCACATCGCGCATTCTGGATTCGGCCGGATGCTTTTTGATTTTGAATTGTTGCACCATCTTCCGGTGCGCGTGTTTCGAAAGCGTAACGAATTTATAGAGAGCCTTGCAGATGGCCGGACATTGAGCCGGATGCTTGGCGAGCTTGGGCCTGGGTTTGTGGAGGCAGGCAGGATTGCTGCTTCGCGCAGCGACGTGGTACCGCAGCCGTACCAGAATGCTTTATTAAATAATACATCCGCCCTTCCCGTAATGGGCGAAAAAAAATTTACCCATCTTTTAAAGAAATCCATCGGCACAAGCGCTGTTAAGGAAATTGGAAGCATTGAGCTTGATCCGTACCGGAGTAATTTAATAAGCCAGACCAACAAAGCGATCCTTAAAGATGGCAGGCGCGTTCTGATTACCGTTAATGATCCCAAGTCCGTCCGCCTCATGGGGGATACTGTGGAGACATTGCAAGAACTGCTTCCCGCTATTGCATCAAAATTTAAAAATGTTATTGCAGAAAGCATGCTTTATGAGCTTGTGCGGCGCGCGGAAATGCTTTCGGATTTGGCGCTAGCAGGCAGCCGCGCGGAAATGCTTGACGCGCACTTTGAACATCATCAAAAAATTACTATTCCGGAAGTGCTGTGGGAGTACACTAATCGGGATGTGTTAGTCCAGCGCTGGCACAACCATCCCACGATGCGGGAAATCGCTGAGGGGCGCAAAAAAACCGCAGCCGCGCGGAAGTATATCAACCGTTACACTGCAGAAGCGTTTATATACCAGTATGGGGTAGGAGGCGTATTTGTATTACGGCCTTTGCTTTCTGATATGCAGATTGGACCCCGAAATAGCGTTATTATGAATCACGTACTCGGTACTGGCTATTTAGAACCCGAAGAGCGTCGCGTGTTTGTTGCATTGCTCTATGCACTTTTGGAAGGCAAGCCAGAGCTTGCCGCAAAAGTATTACTTAAGGCGCACTATGGCCGTCATGAGCACCGTCGTACCTATTTTTCCTCGGGCATCCATTTGCCGGAATCAAGAAAAGCTTCCATCTCCGAGCTTGTATGGGAATTGTTGGAACAGGCATGGCATGGAAACATGCACGTTCCTTTGGGCATCAGCATGGCTGCGGAATCAGTTCTCTATCTTGAGCACGCCTTTACGCGGCTTGATTCAGACAGCTTTGTGCTTAACGATAATCTTTTGCTTGCAATTAAAAAATACACTCCGGAGATATTCGGGCTCAAAAAAACTGCTTCTGTCGCAGAGATCGTGACGCTCGTTACAGCTGATTCTTAAGCTGAATGTTGCGCAGTTTTTTTACGCTTGCTCCGCTCACTTTCATTTTGCGGCTTTTGCGTTTTTTTTGTTCTCGTTTTTCGCCTTTTGTTTTGGTCATACACCTACGTCGATTATAGATTTTCCAGAAGCGTTTTTGTTTTTGCTTCTCCAATCAGTTTGATTATATCATTTTTATTCGCGTTGCGTATGCTTGTGACTGAGCCAAATTTTTGGATGAGGAGTTTTTTGGTCTTGGGTCCAATACTCGGAACTTCATCCAGTATGGATTGCGTGCCTGCTTTTGTATGGCGGGTGTGGTAGTACTTTTGTCCGAACCGGTGTGCTTCATCCCGAATGCGTTGGAGTAGTCTGGAGGCGTCTGATGTCGGAGCTAGTTCAATTTTTTTTAATTCAGCGCCTTGGAATATCTCTTCCTCTCGTTTTGCGAGCGCTATGAACTGATTAGGTAGAAGAGCGAGACCCTTCGACTCCGCTTCGCTCCGCTCAGGGTGACGGGGAAAAAGAGTTTTAATCACCGTTGAGAGCTGGCCTTTTCCTCCGTCTAACAGAATCAAATCCGGATTGGGCCACTTGGTTTCCTTTTGCGAGCTAAAACGCCGTTTTAAAACTTCCGCCAAAGAGGCAAAATCATTTGAACCTGTTACTGTTTTGATTTTGAATTTTCGATACTGTTTGGTATCAGGCTTGCCATCAATAAATACCACCATAGAGCCCACAGACAGGTGTCCTTGGATGTTGGAAATATCAAAACCTTCAATGCGTTTTGGTTCTGTTTTTAGATTAAGCGTGGTGGTAAGCTCGACAAGAGCGTTATCACTGGCACGCTCCCACTTGGCGCGGGATTGTGCCAGGTACTCTTTTGCATTTTCTTCACCAAGTTTAATCAGATTTCGTTTTTTGCCGTGAGATGGAATTGAGATGCTGATTTTGTCAGTCGTGCGTTCGGGCGTGAGTGCAGCAATGTCATCGGGTTTCAAATTAGTGCGCACCGGCAGCACCAATTCTCTTGGGACATTACTTGCTTCGGAATAGTATTGCGTCAAAAACACCTCAACCAACGTTGTCATGGATTCGCCTGCAGTATGCTGGAGTAGAAAGTTAAGTTTGTTAATGAGATTTCCCGCGCGGATTACGAATACGTTCACTGCGGCTTGATCGTCTTTTAGGTAGATGCTAATTACATCCTGGCTGCCTCCACGCATTGACATGATTTTTTGGCGCGACTGTATCAATGCAAGATTTTTGATCTGGTCGCGGACTGCGGCTGCTTTCTCGTATTGCTTTTTGCGGCTCAAATCCTGCATGCGCTTTTTAAGATCGCCAATCACCTCATCGCTCTGGCCTTCAATCACGCGGATCAACTTCGCAATCATATCAGCATACTCTTGGTCATTCCCGGGAATGGGGCCGAGGGAGCGTTTTTTTTCCAGTTCAGTTTCAAAGATAGTAAGTTTTTTTGACTTTTTGCGATAGGGGAATAGGCGACGCAGGATGCGTAAATTTTCGTACAAGGTTCCTCCAGAGGTGTAGGGGCCAAAGTATTTTGCTTTTGAGCGTCCTGCATCAAATGCCGGCCTGCGCACCGTTGTTACCACCGGCCGGGGATAGCGGTAATCTATTTTAATAAAGGCATAGCTCTTATCGTCCTTAAGCGACACGTTAAAAGCCGGCTTGTGCTTCTTGACCATGATTGACTCAAGGATCAAAGCTTCCTGTTCGTTGGACGTGATGGTGGTTTCAATGGACGCTATCCTATCAACCATGATTTTTTTGGCAGGGGAGAGGTCGGAAGATTTTAAAAAGTAGGATCGCGCGCGCGAGCGCAGTTTGGTTGCTTTTCCGATATACAAAATCACGCCATGTGCGTCTTTGAAAAAGTAGACACCCGGGGAGAGGGGGAGTGATTTGAGTTGGTTTGTAATGGTTTCGGTCATGTTGATAGTATATGCGTGTTTTGTTTTTCTGTTAAGCTTGATTGATTTCATAATTTCATGTATACTGCTCGGTATTGATTTTAAGAACGCTTATGTGTGGCGCACTTCTGCGTCAAAGGCTGTGGTGCTCGACGCTGTACCAGTACGTACAGCTTTCTCCGTTCCTCGCCTTTTCCTTGAATTGCATCCAAACACAAGCGTTCTTGACTAAATGATATGTCAGTATGCCAAAAAAAAATATCACTGGTTCTGATTACCGGAACGGAGCAGGCGTTATATCCATAAAAGGCGCACGCGTTCACAATTTAAAAAATATTTCTTTGGATTTGCCGCGCAACAAACTGGTGGTTATTACGGGTTTGTCTGGAAGCGGAAAATCATCCCTTGCGTTTGATACTATTTACGCAGAAGGCCAACGGAGATATGTTGAATCATTGTCCGCCTATGCGCGGCAGTTTTTGGGTTTAATGGACAAGCCAGATGTGGAGCGCATTGATGGGCTTTCTCCGGCAATTTCAATCGACCAAAAATCCGCGTCCCATAACCCACGCTCTACCGTTGGAACGGTCACCGAGATCTACGATTATCTCCGCGTGCTCTATGCTCGGGTCGGCACTCCGCACTGCCCGCAGTGCGGCCGCGTTATTTCCAAGCAGACCAAGCCGCAGATTATCAAGCAGATACAAAAGCTTGCAGACGGCGCCAAGATCATGGTGCTTTCTCCCATGATCCGCGACCAAAAAGGCGAACACAAGCACGTGTTTGCGGAATTGTCGCGCGCTGGGTTTGCGCGCGTGAGGCTTGATGGCGAGGTGATTCCTTTGGAGGAAGCGCAGGATGCGCGTTTGGATAAGCAAAAAAAACACACTATTGAAGTAGTGGTGGATCGTTTGACGGTTAAATCAAAACCCTCTTCCGATGACCGCGTTCGCTTAGCCGACTCCTTGGCAACCGCGTTAGAGCTTGGAGACGGATTGGTTGTTATCAGCCAGGTTGATTCCGGGCAGGACGCGCTCTATTCCGAACATTTGGCGTGCGCAACCTGCGGTATTAACTTGCCGCTTTTAGAGCCTCGTAATTTTTCCTTTAACTCGCCGCATGGCGCATGCGTTGAGTGTGGCGGATTAGGCACGAAGCTTGAGGTTGATACTGATTTAGTGATCCCCAATAAAAAACTTTCCATTGCCGAGGGCGCTATCCGTCCCTGGTCGCGTACTGCCGCGTTTAACGGATGGTACTTCCGCATTCTTGAGGCTGTTGCCAAGGCAAATAAATTTTCTGTGAATACGCCGGTTAAAAATCTTCCAAAAAAAGCAATCGAGAGCGTGCTTAATGGAACTGGCTCCATAGTATACCGCGTGAGCAATCCAGATGCCGACGGCAAGATAAAGGAGTTTGAAACTACGTTTGAGGGAGTCATTGTAAATCTTGGCCGCCGTTACCAAGAAACAGACTCAGACTACATACGCCGTGAAATTGAATCGTATATGCGCATCAAGCTATGCCCAAGCTGCGCTGGAAAACGGCTTAAGCCCGAGGCGCTTTCGGTTGCCATCTGCGGCAAGAGCATTGCAGATATTACCAGTAGCTCCATAGATGAGGCGCTGGCGCACTTTAAGATGCTCGGTTCAAGCCGTAGCGAGCTTACTAATTCAGAAATGCAGATTGCAAATCTCGTGCTAAAAGAGGTTGTCGCGCGTTTGGATTTTTTGCGCAATGTGGGATTAAACTACCTAACCCTTGGCCGCGCCGCGCACACGCTTTCCGGCGGCGAGGCTCAGCGCATTCGGCTTGCCACGCAGATCGGTTCCGCGCTGACTGGCGTTTTGTATGTATTGGATGAGCCTTCCATTGGATTACACCAGCGCGATAACGCGCGTTTGATTAAGACATTAAAAACACTGCGCGACCTCGGCAACACCGTGATTGTAGTTGAGCATGATGAGGAAACTATTTTTGAAGCTGACTGGGTGGTTGATATCGGCCCGGGCGCCGGGAAGCACGGCGGCAATGTAGTGGCCCAAGGCACGCCTGAGCAGATTAAAAAATCACCTAAGTCCATTACGGGCCAGTTTCTTTCCGGTAAGCGTTCGATTGCCGTTCCTAAGACATACCGAAAAGGAAACAATAAATCAATTTCCATCCTTGGCGCATCTGAGTTCAACCTTAAAAATATTGACGTGGATATCCCACTGGGAAAACTAGTATCCATTACCGGTGTTTCCGGGAGCGGCAAATCAACACTCATGACGGATATTCTCGCAAAATCATTATTGCAGCATTTTTATCGCGCAAAAGATCATCCCGGCAAGCACCGCGAGATTCGTGGATTGGAACATATCGACAAAGTGATTAATATCGATCAGTCGCCAATTGGCCGAACGCCACGCTCTAACCCCGCAACCTATACAGGATTGTTTACGCCCATCAGGGATTTGTTTACTTCTCTGCCTGAGGCGAAAATTAGGGGATACAAGGCCGGCAAGTTCAGCTTTAATGTAAAAGGTGGCAGATGCGAATCCTGCGAAGGGGACGGGGTAAAGCGCATTGAAATGAATTTTTTGCCGGATGTGTATGTTGAGTGCGAAGAGTGCTTAGGCCGCCGCTACTCGCGCGAGATTTTGGAAATCCACTACAAGGAAAAGAATATAGCCGAGATTTTGGAAATGACCGTTGATGAAGCGCGTGAATTTTTTAGAAATATTCCCATTATCAAAACCAAGTTGGATACACTGGTTGAGGTTGGTCTTGGGTACATCCACCTCGGTCAGCAGGCGACAACGCTCTCTGGTGGAGAAGCCCAGCGCATTAAGCTTGCTACCGAGCTTTCGCGTCGCGCAACCGGGCGCACACTCTATATTCTTGATGAGCCTACCATGGGTTTGCATTTTGCGGATGTGGAACTATTGCTTACCGTGTTAAACGCGCTGGTCGATAAAGGAAACACCGTGCTTATTATTGAGCATAATCTTGACGTCATTAAGTCCTGTGATTGGATTATTGACCTTGGGCCCGAAGGAGGCAACGGAGGTGGTGAATTAGTTGCAGCCGGAACGCCGCGGGATGTGGCAAACGTTACACGGAGTTATACGGGGCAGTACCTCAAAAAAGTGCTGTAAGCGGTTTCTCGGGTACGAAATTTTTTTCACTCCGAAGGGGAGCTATCGCTCCATCATTCTCGTTACAAAATTAACAACCCCTGCACACCCTCATACCATGGCACAGAGCCGTGTTTTTTGATACCATAGGGGCATGGCTGACCAGCTTGAGAAATCTATTGTAGCTACGATTGCCTATTTTGACGTGTTTGAGTATCCTGTTTCGCTTCTTGAATTACATCGCTTATTGCTTGGGCGGCGAACTGCGCCCTCTGTGCTTGTAGAATTGAACCGCGCGCTCCAAGAGGGGCGCCTGCTTGCGAAGGCGATTCGGAGGAAGGACGCTTTTTTTTATTCTCGCGGCCGCGAGCGTCTTGTTGATACGAGACATACACGTTTTCTTGCTGCGGAAGAAAAATACAAACAGTCACGGCGCCTGATCCGCCTGCTTTCGTATGTACCATTTGTCCGCGGACTTTTTGTCTGCAATTCCATGGCGCTTTTAAACGCAATCAAAACAAGTGATATTGATCTGGTGGTTATTACCAAGCCCAAAGGCACATGGTGGGCGCGGCTATTTTGCTTGCTTGTGTTATCTGCATTGCGTCGCAGGCCAGGGCAACCGGGGGGTACGCCAAAAATTTGCTTGAGCATGTTTATTGATGAGGATCATTTGAATATTGGAAATCTGCGCATGGGCGAGAATGATATTGATTTTGCGTATTGGGTTGCGAATTTTTATCCAATCTATAGTGCGCGAGAAGTGTACCAGCGCTTTTGGGCGGCAAACGCCACCTGGCTTTCTTCGACAGTGCCAAACGTGTACCCCGTCATACCGCATCCGAGCCGAGTGGTACAACACCGGGAAATCCTGCGTCCGTTTGTCGAGCGATTGCTTGCGCCGTTTACCGCGTTTGCGCGTGATATTCAATGGAAAAAATTTCCATCCGCAATCCGCGACCTTGCAAACCGTGATACTCGGGTGCGCGTGGAGGAGGGGATTTTGAAGTTCCACACCAACGACCGCCGCGTGGAACATTTAGAATCATTTATTAAGCGGTACGAGGCTTTATTGTCATTGCGAGCGTAGCGAAGCAACGCTTTCTATTTCGTCATCCTGAGCGGAACGAGACGATGTACTCAGCGACGAGTGCAGTCGAAGGATATAGCGTGAATTTATATTAATGATGTTATATCTTTCGACTCCGCGAGTACGCTTCGCTCAAGATGACGGAAATACTCCGCGAGTACGCTTCGCTCAA
>Ga0066649_10001391_pt1 | contig 14957 bp, 10 predicted proteins | sample CryGey132114_all_FD_59538 | JGI IMG/M metagenome (GOLD analysis project Ga0066649, IMG submission 59538) | Groundwater microbial communities from aquifer - Crystal Geyser CG22_combo_CG10-13_8/21/14_all | ecosystem: Environmental > Aquatic > Deep subsurface > Groundwater | place: USA: Utah... | reverse complement strand
ATGGCATGTCCGGATTCTGCTTCCGCAACATCTTCCGGAGCGGGGGCCTGCTCGGTTTCTGAATCATGGTCAGTTTCAGCGGCAGCATCAGATTCATCGGCATGTTCAGTTTCAGAAACATCATCGGGTTCCGGGAAGCTGAATGTACCGATGGATTCGGCGGCAGGCTCGTCTGCGGGCGGAGAAACACCTTCCTCGGGCAAAGGCTCGTCGGGGAACAAATCTTGTTCACTGCCGGTTTCGGCTTGCGGTTCATCGTCGGTTTCGCCCGGCAGGCTGGCGAACATATCCGGTGTCTGCCGATCCGGGACGACGGAGGTGGCGACATCCTGTGCGCCCTCGGGTTTTTCGCCGAGGCCGAATTCGGTGCCGCAACGGTGGCAGACCAGTACGGCGTCCGGCTCCAGACCTTGCAGCTGGTAGATGGTTTGGCAGTGAGGACAGATAACCCGCATGCGGTGATGCTGGCGTGAGCCGATGCGTTTGTCAGCAGCTGCATGGACTTAGAAGGGCGAAGCTGACAATGCGGATGCCGCCAGCTACCGTTCGTCGATGATTCAAATGAACCGTCTGATGCTGCGCTATCCGACCGGCAAGACAGCCTTATCGGGCATGACCATGAACATCGAAAAGGGGCGATTCGCCTACCTGACCGGCGAAAGCGGGGCGGGCAAATCCTCGCTGCTGCGCTGCCTGTATGGCGGTGTGCGCCCCAGCTCCGGTCAACTGACGGTGCAGGGTGTGGATGTGCGTACCGCCAGTGATGGTCAGATCCGCAAGCTGCGCCGCGACATCGGCATCATCTTTCAGGACCACCGCCTGCTGTTCTCGCGCACGGTGTTCGAGAATGTCGCGCTTCCCCTGCGTGTGCAGGGCTGGAAGCCGGACCGGCTGGTTGCGCGCGCAGAGAAGGTGCTGGAGTTCGTCGGTCTGAAGGATCGCCTGTGGTCGTTTCCCGAGGCCCTGTCGGGCGGCGAGCAGCAGCGGGTGGCCATCGCACGCGCCATGAGCACCAAGCCGCCGCTGATCCTTGCAGACGAACCGACCGGCAATCTGGATGTGGATACCGCACGCAACGTGATGGATTACCTGATGGAGCTGAACCATCAGGGCAGCACGGTGATCATGGCCACGCACGATCTGCATTTGTTGGACACCCATCCCGGGGATATCTTCCGGCTGCATGCCGGGGCGCTGGCCGAGGAGCTGCATCTGGTGTCGGGTAACCGCCGCCGCTTGTCCGGAGGAGCCAACGATGTTCCGGAAATCTGAGACAACTGCGCTGGAGCGCCGTATGCCGCGCCTGCCGGGCGGTTTCTCGCTGCCGCCTTTCGGTCTGCATCAGTGGCTGGCGCTGATCATCGTATGCATCGCATTGTGGGCCATCGGTCTGCTGTGGCTTGGCCTGCAGGCCGGTTCGTCGTGGACGCAGGGCTGGCGGCAGGACATCCGTTTTCATGTGTATCTGGAGAAGGCCGAGAGCGAGCGCTTGCAGGCGCTGGCCGGCAAACTTAAAGAGGTGCCCGGCGTGGGTGCGGTGCGCATGGTGCCGCAGAGCGAAACCAGGGCGTGGCTGGAAAACTGGCTGGGCGGAGCAGGGGAGATCACCGATGATCTGCTTGCTTCCCTGCCGGGAAGTATCGAGGTGACGCCCGGTGTGAAGAGCGGCGATTTCCTGTATGCCGATCTGGCCGATGCCGCCAGATCGTTCGGTGCCAGTGTGAACCGCGGCGAGGCGCATCTGGTGCAGGCGCAGAGCATGCTGGCAAAGGCGGAGAAGATGCTGTGGTTCGGCACGCTGGTGATCGCGCTGGCCATGATCATCGTGATTTCCAATACCCTGCGCATGACGCTGCTGGCGCGTGCCGACGAGGTACAGCTGATGCGCCTGCTGGGGGCGGGTGAGATGTTCGTGCGGATGCCTTTTCTACTCGAAGGGGGGCTGCTCGGTGCAGGTGCCGGCGGGCTTGCCTGGCTGCTGCTATGGCCGCCGCTGTTCGCGGTCGGTGACTGGCTGACTCAGCTGGATGCCGAGGTCAGCGGTTTTGCCTTATTGCTGCCCCTGCTTTTCGGTGGTGCGTTTGTCGGCTGGCTGGGATCCCTGCTGGCGACAACAAGGCTGGCCTCGGAGAATACCACCACGGCTTGACGTTCCCGCTCAGGTCCGCACTATTAGCACTCTTTACGAATGAGTGCCAGATGCTCTAAAATTCATCTGTGCATAGAAACAAAAGCAGGAGGTACGCGGTTTGATATCAGAAGCTGTGGAAATGAACAGTTTGTCCCTGTTCTACAGGGATGTGCGTCGTTCCCCCCGTCTGGATCGCGAGGCGGAGGCCGAACTGGCGCACCGTTGGCGTGAGCATCATGATCGCGAGGCGGCACGCCAGCTGGTATGCGCCAATCTTTACGCTGTGGCGGCGATCGCCCGCGAATACCGGCATTTCGGTCTGCCCGAGATGGATCTGATTCAGGAAGGCACCATCGGCCTGATGCAGGCTGTGAAGCGTTTCGATCCGGAACGCGGTTTCCGCCTGATGACCTTTGCCGCATGGTGGATCCGTGCCGCCATCCACGATTTCATTCTGGAGTCCTGGAGTATCGTCAAGCTTGGCACCAATAAATTGCAGCGCAAGATCTTCGCCGGTCTGCAGAAGGCGAAGAATGCGATCGCAGCCCTTGAAGGCGAGCATGCCGATGAGGTGGGTGCCGATTTCGGGCTGACTGGCAACCAGTATCAGGAAGCGGCTGCCGCATTCACGCAGCGCGATATGTCGCTGGATGGCAGCGAAGAAGGGCAGCTCGTGCTAGCAGCCCTGCCTGCACCGGAGGCCGGCCCGGAAGAAACCCTGGTCGAGAACAACTGGCAGGAGCATCGCATGTCGGTGTTGCGTGAGGCCATGGGTCGACTGAACGAGCGCGACCGTCTGATCGTCGAGCGGCGTCATTTGACTGACAGCCCGGCGACACTGAAGGAGCTTTCGGAAGAATTCGGTGTTTCCATCGAGCGTGTTCGCCAGTTGGAAAGCAGGGCGATGCAGCAGCTTAGAGACTTCGCAGCCTGATTCCTTCGGGTTGTTTCATGAAATCATGACGCCGCGCTTTGCGCGGCGTTTTTTATTGCCGCCCGGTTGATCTGAAGTCCTTTTTTGGCATCAGCCTTGCTGCGTCCTGCAAATGCGATTCCGGACTCGATTCCTGCCGATTCAATGGCTCCTTTTTTCATGTGTTCCTCCTGCATACGGGGGTGCGCCCATGCAGGGTATGGAGAAGTTACATGACTGACATAAGAGGTGTCGGTACAGGCGGCGTGCTGAACAGTGCGCTGACCCGGCGTGGTATCACCATTGTACTTCTGCTTGTGGTGGCATCCATTGTGGTGGCTTCATTCGCTTTAAAAAGTATCCGTCATTCGGCCCGCGAACATGTGGCTGCCATGCTCTCCCATACCATCGATTCCACCTACGGAATGATGCAGTTCTGGGAGGCTGAGCAACGCATGCAGGTGGAAAACTGGGCTCAGGCTCCCGAACTTGTCTCGCTGGCCAGCCAGCTGGCGGACAGCGACCATTCACAGGCCGCCTTGCAGCGCCATCCCTCGCAGGCAAAGCTGCGCAGACTTCTTGCCCCGGAAATGCGTCAACATGCCTACGACGGATTCTTTCTGATTGCGCCGGATCATACGTCTATCGCTTCGATGCGGGATATGAATCTGGGGGAAACCAATCCGCTCAGTGAGAGATATGCCCGCCCGGGCTCGAACAATGCACGGCAGGATATTCTACAGCGTGTTTTCTCCGGCGAAACAGTGCTTTCGCTTCCCCAGCCGACTGATTTGCCCATGTCCGGCGAATCAAATGCGGAAGCAACGATGTTTGTGGTGACGCCTGTGCGCGGGCCGGACGGGCGCATTTTTGCAGCCCTTTCCTTCCGGATTAAGCCGGAAAATGATTTTTCCCGTTTTGCGAAAATGGGGCGAAGCGGCAGAAGTGCCGAAGCATATCTCCTCGATGCCACAGGTCGCATGCTTACCGGTAGTCGCTTTGAAGCGGAATTACACCGTATCGGGATATTGCAGGCGGGACAGAGCAGCATTCTCAACTTTTATCTGAGAGATCCGGGTGTGAATCTGATGCATCAGACGGGAGTTCCTGCCAACTACGAGGCGAGTCCACTGACCCTGATGGCGACAGCGGTGTCTCAAGGAAAGAGCGGCATGAATCTGGAAGGTTACAGGGATTATCGTGGCGTGCCGGTAGTCGGTGCATGGAACTGGTATCCTGAGAAAGAATATGCCGTGGTTGCAGAAATTGACGTCGATGAGGCATATGGATTGTTCGATGGCATGCGCACCATGCTTTTCGTCGTCCTTCTGGCGATGATCGCAGTATTCATGGGGATGGTGTTTCTGATGGAGGGGTTGAATCGGAGTGCAGGGAAGGCGTTGAGTGTTTCCGAGGCCCGTTACCGGCAGCTGTTCAATCTTATTCCGGATGCCATCGCCGTGCATCGCGAGGGAAAGATCATTTATTGCAACCCGGCTGCTGTGAAAATGTTCGGGGCGGTATCCGGAGATGATCTGATCGGATATGAAGTCACTGGTCTGGTGCACCCGGATGACCGCCAGCGGATTGCCGGACGGATTGAGCAGGCAGGTGACTCGAATGGCGTCGACGACATGCAGGAGATGCGCTTGTTGCGGCTGGATGGGACGCCCTTCACGGCAGAGGTCGAAGGCTGTTCATTTTCGGATGCCGAGGGGGTGGATGCCGTGCTGCTCGTGGTGCGGGATATCAGTGTCCGGAAGCTGGCTGAGGAGGAGCGCGAACGGCTGCGTGTCGCGGTCGAGCAAACGCCAGAGGGGATTATGATTGCCGATGCTCAGGGTGTGGTCGTATACGCCAATCCCGGGGCGGCTATCATCACAGGTCGAACGCAGCAGGAGTTGATCGGCATGCTGGCTGCGGAGGCCCGTGGTGGTCAGGTCGGTGATGCGCTGTTTGTTGAGATTGTCACGAGTCTGAAGGCCGGTGTAAGCTGGTACGGGGAATTTTCACTGATCCGTCCGGATGATGAGTCGCGCATTATCGAAAGGCGCATTTCACCGGTCATGGTGAACGGTAAAACGCTATACCATGTGAGCGTGGACCGGGACATCACCGATGAACGTCACCAGAAAGAACATATGGAGCATACGCAGCGGCTGGAAAGTCTCGGGGTGCTGGCCGGAGGGATCGCTCACGATTTCAACAATATTCTTTCTGCAATTCTGGGCAATGCATCCATGGCAACCAAGAAACTCGCTGACCGTCCTGATGCGGCGAAACATGTGCTGCGCATCGAAACAGCCGCGCAGCGGGCAGCCGAGTTGTGTAGCCAGATGCTCGCCTATTCCGGCAAGGGAAGGTTCGTGGTCAAGGCGATCAATCTATCCCTGATGCTGAAGGATATCGCCAAGCTGCTTGATGTTTCGGTGACCAAATATGCTGAACTGGATATCGATCTGTTGCCGGATATCCCTGCCGTGCAGGCCGATGCCACCCAACTGCAGCAGGTGATCATGAATCTGTTGATCAATGCATCGGATGCCATCGGTGAGAATTATGGAAGGATTTCAGTGCGCAACGGACAAATCACGGTGAAGGACGGGGAATTCGCCCAGAGCTATACCGGAGAGGTGCTTGCGGCGGGCGAATATGTGTATTTTGAAGTAAGCGATACCGGTTGCGGCATGAGTGAGGAAACAAGGAAGAAGCTGTTCGATCCCTTTTATACCACCAAGTTCACCGGCAGAGGGCTCGGCATGAGTGCTGTATTAGGCATTGTGCGCGGTCATCACGGGGCGATAGTCGTTGATTCGGTTGAGGGAGAAGGCAGTCGCTTCAGGGTGCTGTTGCCGGCTTTTGCTGGCAAAAAAGGCGAGGGGGTGAAGAAGCTGGAGGAGGATATCGACTGGTGCCCGACCGGGTCGATACTTGTTGTCGATGATGAGGAAACTGTGCGTGAAATGGCTGTGATGATGCTTGAAGAGATCGGTTTTGGCACCCTGAGCGCGGAGGATGGCGTGCAGGCCATTGAGGCATACCGCGAGCATCATGATGAGATCGCCCTCGTGTTGCTGGATATGACCATGCCCCGGATGGATGGGCGCACCTGTTTTGCGAAGCTGCGCGAGATGAATCCTGATGTGCGCGTTGTGTTGTCGTCCGGGTATAGCGAACAGGATGCGACCAACAGCTTTGCTGATCATGAACTGGCCGGTTTTGTGCAAAAGCCCTACAGGTTGGCTACGCTGCGTGCCAAATTGCGCGAGGTGCTCGAAGGCTAGGCCACCGCCATAGAGTCATTGCATTTGTGGCGCTTTCCCTTGGCCCTTCAGCCTCCTAGGCTTGGCCGCCATGCGAGTCAGCGATTTCGATTTCATCCTCCCTCCCGAACATATCGCCAGCCGTCCTCTTGCCGGTCGCGATGAGGCGCGTCTGCTGGTCTGCGGCGGGGCATTGCAGGATCGCATGATCCGCGACCTGCCTTCGCTGGTAAGGCCGGGGGATATCTGGGTGCTCAACGATACGCGCGTGATCCCGGCCCGGCTTCTGGGTCAGAAGGACAGCGGCGGCAAGGCGGAGTTGCTGCTGCTGGAATCCACCGAAGAGCCGGATGTATGGCTGGCCTGGGGCAAGTCGAACAAGCCGCTGAAACCGGGGATGCGCGTACAGATAGGCCCGGACTTTTCAGCCGAGATTCTTGCGCGTGACGGTAAAGAGGTGCGCGTCAGGTTGCTGGCGCCCGATGTGGCTGCCGCCATCGAGGCCTGCGGACATATGCCGCTTCCGCCCTATATCGACCGGCCCGACAGCGAAGAGGACCGGGAGCGTTACCAGACGGTGTTCGCCCGCCATGCCGGAGCCGTGGCGGCACCGACCGCCGGTCTGCATCTGAGCCGGTCACTGATGGATGCCATGCAGCATGCAGGTGCCGAATTCGACTATGTCACGCTGCATGTCGGGCCGGGGACCTTCCAGCCGGTGCAGGTGGACGACACCGACGATCACCCGATGCATGAAGAGGGTTATTCGGTATCAGCGCAGACCGCACAGCGTATCAATGCGGCCCGCGCCGCCGGGCGGCGCATCTTGGCTGTCGGCACCACCAGCCTGCGCACGCTGGAATCGGCGACCAGGAACGGCGAACTGCAGGCCGGCAGCGGACGTACCCGCCTGTTCATCACGCCGGGTTACACATTCCGCATGACCGATGCGCTGCTGACCAATTTCCACCTGCCGCGCTCCACCCTGCTGATGCTGATCTGCGCGATGGGTGGCAGGGAGCGCATCATGCATGCCTACAGACACGCGATCGAATCGGATTACCGTTTTTATTCCTATGGCGATGCCATGTTCGTGACGTGCACTGAATGATGTATGCTGCTGTCCGCTGCGGGTGTAATCTGCGCAGTTCATTCTGGCGACGGGAGGGTCTTCAGGCTTGAAAATCATGATGGCGCAACTCGCCCCGAAGGTCGGTGATATTGCCTGTAACACGCAACTGGTGCTCGCAGCCATGCAGCGCGCGGAGGCGGCACATTGCGATATGCTGGTGTTGCCCGAGCTGGGGCTGACCGGTTATCCGCCCGAGGACCTGTTGTGGCGCAATGCTTTCATGGACGAGGCCGAAAGCGCGGTCGAGACCATTGTCGCGCACACCGCAAAGACCGCCGTGGTGTTCGGCCACCCGCGTCGTGAGAACGGCCTGTTGCTCAACAGCGCTACGCTTGCCGCCCATGGCAAGGTCGTCGGCGTGTACGACAAGCGCTCCCTGCCCAATTACGGTGTGTTCGACGAGCGGCGATATTTCACGCCCGGCAGCGGGCCGGATGTGTTCGAGGTGCACGGCTGGCGCATCGGTATCGGTATCTGCGAGGATCTATGGGATGACGATGTCGCCGAAAAGGCGGCTTCGAGGCCGCGCGATGTGCTGCTCAACCTCAATGCCTCGCCCTTCCATGTCGATAAGCAGCTGGAGCGCGAATCCCTGATGCAGCGGCGGGCTGCACGTTTCGGTGTCCCCGTGGTGTATGTCAATCCGGTGGGCGGACAGGACGAGATCGTGTTCGACGGTGGCAGTCATGCGGTGGATGCAAGCGGCATGCTGCTGGCACGTGCGCCGATGTTCGAGTGTGCCGATGTGATGGTGGATCTGGCGGCAAGCATTGGTGAAATCACGCCGTTGCCGGAGGGTATCCAGCAGATGCGTCAGGCACTGGTGCTGGGCGTGCGTGATTACGTGCGCCGCAACGGTTCTTCTCAAGTGGTGATAGGCCTGTCGGGCGGTATCGATTCGGCGCTGGTCGCAGCGCTGGCCTGCGAGGCGCTGGGTGCGGAGAACGTGCTGGGTGTACTGATGCCGTCGCGCTATTCCAGTGATCATTCGATCAGTGATGCGGCGCAACTGGCCGATAATCTCGGTATCGAAACCATCATTCTGCCCATCGAATCGCCGGTTAATGCCGTGGATCATCTGCTTGCCGGCCCGTTCAACGCCTGGGGGCTGGGCGCGCCGGATGTGACCGAGGAGAATGTGCAGGCACGTATCCGCGGGCTGTTGCTGATGGCGGTATCCAATAAAACCGGCCGCATGCTGCTGACCACCGGCAACAAGAGCGAGATGGCTGTCGGCTATGCCACGCTATACGGCGATATGGCCGGCGGCTTCGCACCGCTCAAAGATGTGTACAAGGTTCAGGTGTTCGCGCTCTCCCGGCACATCAACAGGAAGGGGGAACTGATTCCGGAAAGCACCATCAGCAAACCTCCCTCCGCCGAACTCCGGCCTGATCAGAAGGATTCCGATTCACTGCCCGATTACGAGGTGCTGGATGGCATCTTGCAGTCCTATATCGAACTGGGGCAGGATATGGCCCGTATCGCAGCGCGGGGATTTGAACCCGGACTGGTCGAGCGTGTCATCCGCATGCTGTATATCGCGGAATACAAGCGGCGCCAGGCTCCACCGGGAGTCAAGATTACGCAGAAGGCTTTCGGACGCGACCGGCGCTATCCGATCACCCACGGGTTCCGCGAACATCTGCTACAGAATCAAAGCCGGGAGAGGGAATGAAGAGGATCGAAGCCATCATCAAGCCGTTCAAGCTCGACGACGTCAAGGACGCGCTGGCGGATATCGGTGTGGACGGTATGACCGTCACCGAGGTGAAGGGCTACGGTCATCAGAAGGGCCATAAAGAGCTGTATCGCGGTGCCGAATATTCGGTGGATTTTCTTCCCAAGATGAAACTGGACGTGGTGGTCAACGAGGACAGGCTGGAGGCCGCACTCGATGCCATTGTCGGAGCCGCGCGCACCGGCAAGATCGGCGACGGCAAGATTTTCGTGCTGCCCGTGGAGCAGGCGGTGCGTATCCGTACCGGCGAGCGCGATGAGGATGCGGTGTAGGCCGGCACCGATAGCAATAGTTTGAGGGTGGTTTATAAAAAAGGTCGCACAGACCGACAGGAGAAAGAGCATTATGAGTGACGCAATCAAGAAAGCATTGGACATGATGAAGGAAAACGAATGCGAATTCGTTGATGTCCGATTCACCGACACCAAGGGCAAATGGCAGCATGTCACATTTCCGGCCCATGCCGTAAGCGAAGATTCCTTCGAAGACGGCTTCGCGTTTGATGGCTCGTCCATCGCCGGCTGGTGCGAAATCAACAATTCCGATATGGCCCTGATTCCCGATCCGGAAAGTGCCCGTATCGATCCGTTCTTCGAGGCATCCACGATGGTGCTGATCGCCCAGGTGATCGACCCGATCACCGGCCAGGCCTATGAGCGCTGTCCGCGTCAGATCGCCCAGAAGGCACTGAACTACATCAAGAGCGCCGGCATCGCCGATACCGCTTATTTTGGCCCTGAGCTCGAGTTCTTCATTTTCGACGGCATCCGCTACCACAACGACATGGGCGGCTGCGGCTACGAGATCGAGTCCGAAGAAGCTGCATGGAACTCCCACAAGAACTACGAAGGCCGCAACACCGGTCATCGTCCGGGCGTCAAGGGCGGCTACTTCCCGGTTCCGCCGGTTGATTCCCTGCACGAGATCCGCAATGACATGTGCCTGGTGATGACCGATCTGGGCATCCCGATGGAACTGCATCATCACGAAGTGGCGACTGCCGGCCAGTGCGAGCTGTCGCAGCGTTTCGGCGAGCTGATCGACATCGCCGACCGCGCGCAGTGGTACAAGTACGTGGTGCACAATGTGGCCGATGCCCATGGCAAGACCGCAACCTTCATGCCGAAGCCGATCTATGGCGACAACGGCACCGGTATGCACACTCACCAGTCGCTGTGGAAAAACGGCAACAACCTGTTCTCCGGTGACAAGTATGCCGGTCTGTCGCAGGAAGCGCTGTACTACATCGGCGGCATCATCAAGCACGCCAAGGCACTGAACGCCTTCACCAACCCGTCCACCAACTCCTATAAGCGTCTGGTGCCGGGATTCGAGGCTCCGGTGATGCTGGCTTACTCCAACCGTAACCGTTCGGCTTCCATCCGTATCCCGGTGGTGAAGAATCCGAAGGGCCGTCGCGTTGAAGTGCGCTTCCCGGACCCGACCGCCAATCCGTATCTGGCCTTCACAGCCATGCTGATGGCCGGTCTGGACGGTATCAAGAACAAGATCGATCCGGGAGCTGCTGCCGACAAGAACCTGTATGACCTGCCGGCTGAAGAGGCCAAGGCCATTCCGCAGGTTTGCGGTTCGCTGGACGAAGCTCTGGCTGCACTGGATGCCGACCGCGAGTTCCTGAAGGCCGGCGGCGTGATGACCGACGCCATGATCGATGCCTACATCGAGCTGAAGATGGACGACGTGAATCAGATGCACATGCGTCCGCATCCGTACGAGATGCAGATGTACTTCTCCTGCTAAAGGAGAGTTCTGCAACGCAACAAGGCCGCCCGCGAGGGCGGCCTTTTTCTTGCCCTGCCGACGGGGTAGTCTGATGCAATGGAACGAACCCCAGCAGCGTTGGTACCCGATGCCCTGCAAGCCGATGCGCAACGCCTGATTGCTATTTCTCCGCTGTTCGCCGCATTGCTCGACAAGGCCGATGAAGCTGCCTGTCGCGAACTCTTCCGGCCTGTAGAACATGCCAGCCTGCCCGATGGCGGAGAGGACTGGATTCCCGCCTGTGACAGTGAAAATGTCATGGAGTGCCTGCAACATCTGCGCCTGTGCAAGCAGCGCGGCATGCGGCATATCATCTGGTGGGAAATGGGTGTGCATGGCGATATCACCACGTCGTATCGTGCCATCGCCGATTTCGCCGCAGGCCTGCTGGATGAAGCCCTGCGCATGGCAGAGCGCCTGATTGCGCCGCGTTACGGCAGGCTGGACGGCGGTTCATTCTGCGTGATCGGTCTGGGCAAACTCGGTGGACATGAACTGAACCTCGGCTCGGATGTCGATCCGCTGTTCATCTGGCGGGGGGAAGGGGAAACCGCGGACGGGCGCAATCAGGTGTCGGCAGAGGAGTATTACGGCCTGCTTTCACGCATGCTGATCCGCCTGATGTCGGAGCAGACACCTGACGGGATTGTCTGGCCGATGGATATGCGGTTGCGGCCCGGCGGAGACGGCTCTGCCATCTGCATGCATCACGATGCGGCGACGGATTTCTATCAGAACTACGGCCAGACATGGGAACGGGCCATGCTCATCAAGGCCCGCCCGGTGGCGGGCGATCTGAAGCTGGGCGAAAGCTTCATCACCGAGGTGTCGCCGTTCATCTACCGGCGCTATCTGGATTACACCACGGTGGCGGCGCTTGCCGATATGAAGCGGCGTATTGATGCGCAGGCCGGGGGGCATGAGCTTGCGGCCGGATTCGATGTGAAGCGCGGGCGTGGCGGCATCCGCGAGATCGAGTTCATCATCCAGTCCATGCAATTGCTGCATGGGGGTGCGAATCCCGAGTTGCGCCATTGTTCCAGCATGCCGGCGCTGGATGCGCTGAACCGCTTCGGTGCACTGGATGACGACGAGACGGTGATGCTGCGTGAGGCGTACGCTTTCTGGCGCAGGGTGGAGCATGCCGTGCAGGCCCGCTGCGGGGAACAGACACAGAAGCTGCCGGCCGGTTTCGAGAGCTATCTTGAACAGGCGCTCGGCATGACGGAAATCGCTGCAGCGATGCAGGTCCGGGCTGCCCGGGTGGCTGCGGCATTCGGCGAGCATGTGCTGCCGTTGACCAGACCCGGGGATAACGACAGGAACTGGTTGAACGCCGGTTATGGCGAGGCTCTGGATGATCTGGACGAGGCTGCACGGCAGCGCATCGACATGGCCTTGCAGCGCATCAATCAACATCTTGAGCGTGGCGGCCTTCCGGAGCGCAGCCGCGGGCAGGTCGAGATCATGCTGGCCCGGGCCATGCCGCGCTGGCTGGACGACATCAACGGTGTCACTGCCGTGGAGGCCCTCGCAGAATTGCTGAACACCATCTCCGGTCGGGCGACATGGATCGATCTGCTGGCCACGCATCAGGGCGCGCTGGACTGGCTGATCGGTGTGCTTTCCGCTTCCGCCTATGTGCGTGAACATATTGAGCGCGACCCGTCGTGGCTGGAATGGCCGCTGGCCATGGAGCGCGGCGATACCGATATCCGGTGTATCGCATCCCGCATGCAGTCGCTTGCCCTTGAGGATGAAGAACAGGCGCTTGCCGATTGCGGTGCGCTGGTGGATCGCGGTCGCCTGTTGTGCGCCCTGTCGGTGGATGCACATCAGGCCGGCCCTGCCACCATCGGCGGCTGGATGGCTGATACCGCCGATGCCGCAACAACGATCATGCTGCGCCTCTGCCTGCATCATATGCAGCTGCCGGACGATTTCCCGTTTGTGGCGCTGGCCATGGGCAAGCATGGCAGCCGCGAAATGGGGCTGGCCTCCGATCTGGATATGGTGTTCGTTCTTGTTCACGACACACCGGACGACATGCTGAGCCGGCGCAGCATCTGGGAGCACGGGCAGCGGCTCGGGCGGCGCATGATCCAGTATCTGACCGGCAAGCCTCCGTTCGGTGCGGGTTTCGAATTCGATGCGCGTCTGCGTCCATCAGGGCAGAGCGGCGTGCTGGTGACCAGTCTGAGCGGTTTTCACGATTATCAGCTGCGCGAAGCGCAGACCTGGGAACATCAGGTGCTGACCCGGGCGCGTGCGGTGGCCGGGCCGGATGATGCCGTGCATGCGGTGCAGGCAGTCATTGATGAGGTGCTCGCCCTGCCGCGCGATGCTGCGCAGTTGGCGCATGACGTGCTCGAGATGCGCGATAAGATGCTCGATCATCTGAGTAGTAAATCGCCGGAAAGTATCAATCTCAAGCATGATGCCGGAGGGCTGGTGGATATCGAGTTTCTGGCACAGTACGCAAGGCTGGCCTTCGGTGGATCAGGAAGGGCCACTGCGGACATCCTGCGCAACCTGCCGGCCTCAGCGCCCGCCGAATGGCTTGCGGCGGGCGAATGGCTTGCCTCCACCTACGAAACGTACCGGCAGATGGAGAATGCATTGCGTGTCGAGCTGTGGGTCTCGATCAGCAGCCTACCGGCGGATGTCTCGGCCACCGAATGGGAGACTATGCGCCGGCACGCCCGGATCGTTACGCCGCAAGCCCTGCGCGAGACCATGGCGAAGACACGGAAAACCTTTAACAGGCTTATGCCCGGCCTCTGAGGCCCTGTCTGTTCCGGACACTGTTCCGGAATCTCATTGACATTGGCACTGGATGCGCAGACCTTGTTAGCACGCTAGTCAATGTTTCTCTGCAGGTTGTTTTCGACTCTCAGGCATTTACTACCCCGGAACATTGCCGGTTTTTGATAGGCTAAAGAATCACCAGGCCCGACAGAATGGCGCCAAGCCTGTCCGGCAAGAGATATATATGACGACGATCAAACTGTTGTTCTGGCAGATTCGGTGAAAAGGAGTGGGCTGCCTCTGCTGTTTTGCCGGGAAGACAAAGTGTTCTTTCCCTTGAGACTGGTCACATGTCTGAAACGATTGATCTGTTTGATGCTGGTGGTTTTCCCCTTTGGCACACAGGTTGGAGCGGCAGACCTTTCGCAGCCCCTGCCGGTGCGCAATCTCTATCCGCCGATGATGCGTTTCTTCGACCCCACGCCGGATTCCGCGCTGCGCGCTTATGATCAGGCATGGTCGTTTGAACTCAACCAGCATTTTTCGACGATGAATTCTTTTGATTTTTATCCCGGCTCAACCCTGATCTCGGATATGGAGCTCTATGTAATCGATCCGGTTGTGCGCCGCGCTGTTTCTTCCAATCTTGAACTTTCCCTGCGGGTTCCTTTGCTCAGGCCATGGAATGGCGTGCTGGACGGTACGATTCAGGCCTTCCATAAGGTATTCAGCATGCCCAACGGGGGCCGCCAGCTTCGTCCCAACAACAGTTTTGCCTACAGCTACGATAATGGCAAGGGAACCTCGTGGCAGGGCGGCAATCGATGGGAAACGGGCAATGCGGAACTATCCGCCAGATACGGCTTGAGTGAGGGTAGCGAATGGGCCGTGGCCGGGCTTGCCGCGATCAAACTTCCGACGGCCTCTCAGGCAAGGGGCTGGGGCAGCGGAGCTGCGGATATGGGGGCCGGTCTTGTGGCATCGTGGACTTCTGGCATCTGGTTCGGCCATATTGAAAGTTGGCTTATTCGTCCGCTTGCCAACGATACGCCGGGGGTCAGCTATGTGAGCTATCTGCGTGGATCGATTGCCGCTGGCTATCGCTTTGACGGCATGTCGATGATGGTCCAGTTTCAGGGGGGAAGCTCCCCTTACCGATCGACAGGACTTGATTGGCTCGAATCGCCACCGATGCTGATTACTTTTGGTCTGCGGGGCGATATCCGGCAGGATTTCGGATGGTCGCT
>Ga0066649_10001317_pt1 | contig 15309 bp, 15 predicted proteins | sample CryGey132114_all_FD_59538 | JGI IMG/M metagenome (GOLD analysis project Ga0066649, IMG submission 59538) | Groundwater microbial communities from aquifer - Crystal Geyser CG22_combo_CG10-13_8/21/14_all | ecosystem: Environmental > Aquatic > Deep subsurface > Groundwater | place: USA: Utah... | reverse complement strand
TATTTTTGTTAATTACCTTCGAACTCTCGTTCGAAGAATTTTTGCGACATTGCGAGCTACTTTTAACTCGGTCCGCCGATTAGAAAGGCGAGACTGAGGATCGTATTGCTCTTTGGTCCAAACCTTAGAGTCTTGCGCGACCTCTGTGCTTACAGCCTGGCTAGCCATTAGCTGGCTTTGCATGCTTACGGCCATTAGCGCTGTGGGAGAACTTTGAAGCGCTAGCATCTCGGGGCTGCTTTGTATGATACCGTCGAGGTCCAAAACTTCGCCAAAGTTACCACCGAGGAAAATACCGCCCGGAAGGTTCCCACTCGGCCCATAGATACAAATGGCGGCAAACGCATAGTTCTCTTCGTTTCTAAAATTTTGACATACTGAAACGCCCATTGGAATGTATTGGGATTTGAACTGTGAAATTCCCACAAATGCACCCAACTGAAGCTCAGGCGTAATGGCTGCTAGGGCATCCAAAGTTATCCCGCCACTTTGGAGCACGGGAATTTTAATCAATGGAGGGGTCATGGCCACAGGTAATGGCGCACCATTAGGCATTGTCGTTACGAGGCCGTACTGTCCAAGCTGTCCGGCAAGAACGGCCTGTAAATTTAAATCAATTACGATCTTCGCGTTTTCGGTTTTCGTTGCAGGTTGAAAATGCAGGCTTCCATAACCCTCTGCAATTTCGAAACTTCCATCAAGATTGACTTCCAATCCATCACTCATCTCAACTGATAGACTAGCGACTTGAGTTAATGGATCCAGAGAGATACCGACTTTATCTCCCAAACTACCGCCCCCACAACCCGTCAGAGCAAAAGCTGCGAGTGTCACGGAGCTTAATATTCCAAGAATCTGATTTTTCATTGTAGTATCCCCTCTTCCCTTCGCATTTATTTTCGTAAACTTGCTTGGCGTCTAAGCGCAAGGCGTATGCCATTTGTGCCTGAACGAAAGTTGTCAGTTGGCCAAATTGTCAAAACAATGGATCTAGGAGCCCCGAAATTATGTTTGTAGGGCACTCACAATTAAAGTTGTCAGTCGGTAGGTTTTGCGAAGCACCGAAGAATCGATCAGTAATTGTCAGGGCACCTAGAAAGGATTTGCGTAGTGATGCGGCGCTCCATAGACAAGCACCTCCAGACTTTTCAAGGACTTAAGAAGCCGATCAGGCTAACGAATCCAAGCTCTCCCATTTTGCGCTCGTCATATTTTTTTATTTAAATTAAGAGCTTAGCTCTTCTTATGCAGCCTCACTCGATAGATTCTAGTGAATTCTCGATCCCACCAAGCTCTGACAAGCGGCTGTACTTTTGGCTACCTCGATCAGAGATCGCTTTCTTTCAATCGATTGTGGATTCCTTTGATAATATGGCGAGAATTCGAACGGAGCGTAATCTCGGAGAGCGCGCGCTCGTGGTATTAATGTATCCGGACGTCTTGCAGCAAGAAATCAATGACACCATGCATTATTACGCTCAAGAATCCGGAAACACTCCTGATTTTGTTTGACTCATATTGTCTTTATTCTGTGTAATTACAGATGGGGGATTGAGAATCATGAACAGTAATCTAGGGGGTAGTTTACCTACCACATCTGTAAATTCAGAAAAGACTCAACTTATAGGGAAAATCTGCCAAATGGCTATGGATGCAACCTATGGGATGAAAAACTTTGATGAACAACAAATGAGCCAAACCATCGGCGAGCTGGTTAAAATTAAATTGTTATCTGCCGAAGACTCCTATCGGCTCCGAGATATGATGAGCGATCGAACACGAATCGATCGAATCATTGATCGACATATCGATAAGATCTTGCAGCGCCGAAGCATCAGAGCCAATTAGACGAGACCTGATCGTCAGTTTAAAAAGAGCGACACGGGTGGGGTTCGTCTTATGATTTTTTCAGCACATTATCAATAAGACGAACCCCACCAAGTTTACCCGCGACCAACCATCTAGCGGGCTTTTTGGGATCAGGACTCGAAAGCGTATCATTCCAACTTTCAAGGTAATCAATTTTAAATCCCTGTTTTCGCAAGCGTCGCGAAGCTTCTCCTAAGGTTTTAGACTCCTTAAGAGATTTAAATATTTCAGCAGCTTTAATTCTTTCCATGTCAGAAAGATAAATATTGCGGCTGCTCAATGCTAAACCCGTTTTCTCTCTCAAAGTCGGGCAGCCAATAATTTTTATATTAAGCCCAAAGGACTCCACTAAGCTCTCAATCAATCGAAGCTGTTGAAAATCCTTCCGACCAAAATAAGCGCGCCTTGGCTGCACCAATAAAAAATATTTCAAGACAACTGTCGCCACACCTTCAAAATGTCCGGGCCGAAATTTGGCCTCCATGAACCTCATCCAGTGGTTCGGCACTCGAACTTTGAACTCATCTTTTAAGGGGTAAATCTCTTTTGAAGATTTCGGAACAAATACGACATCAACCCCCGCTCGCCTCAACATCTTTAAATCATTTGCCAGTGGACGCGGATACTTTAGATAGTCTTCCTTGGGACCAAACTGAGTTGGATTTACAAAGATGCTTACAATCGTCAGATCGTTATCTCTGACCGATCGATCAACCAACGATAAATGTCCTCGATGTAGCGCCCCCATAGTTGGGACAAAGCCCAAGTCTATTGAATTCGAAAGTTTCCTTCTCCATTTCTTTAGTGAAGAAGCTGTTTTTAAAATCTTCATCGTCTTTGTCTTTATAGGAACCGATCGAATTAAAAGCTATTTTCCTTCGAAGGAAAATCCCTGCGTACAACCTCATCTCGATAAGATCGTAGCGCTTCTTCAACCCAAAGCTCTCCATCTGCAAATCGTTTCAAGAAGCGGGGCTGAAATTTAAGATTTAACCCCAAAAGATCGTAAAGAACCAAGACTTGTCCACTACACTCTGGGCCTGCGCCAATTCCAATCGTCGGAATTTTAAGAGCGTTGGTAATACCAGCAGCCAGGCTCCTCGGTATCATTTCTAAAACCAAAAGTTCAACGCCAGCTAATTCCAATTCCTTGGCTTCCCGGAATAGACGATTGGCATCTTCAGGAGTCTTACCCTGAAGCTTATAGTCATGAATGCTCTGAGGGGTGAGGCCAATATGACCGCAAACTCGAATACCTTCCGTGTCTAAGGCCGCTACGACTTCGGTGACTGGCCCTTCCAGTTTAACTATCTCGGCTCCTGCCTCAATTAATTTATTGGCCGAATCAATTGCCTCTTCCGGAAACTCATAAGTGCCCGCGGGCATATCTGCAATGATGATGGGCAAGATTTTTTCACCCGAATTTTGAAGGCCACGCTTAACGGCCGCAACATGTTCCATCATTTGTCGAAGACTAACGCCATTGGTATTTTCCTGGCCGTAGACCACCATGCCCATGGAATCCCCCACGAGCACATAGTCAAGACCTCCAGCTTTGGCGCAAAGTCTGGCAAAACTTGCATCGTAGCAGGTAACCATCGTGAGGGGTGTTTCCGTAGCCGCCAATTGACCTTTATCCACCATAAGAATGCTCTCCTAGCAGTTTTAAGGGATCACGGCAATTAGAGGGGGGTCAGGGCGGATAAGTGCCAGGTTCTAACCTGGCACTTATCCGCCCTGACCCCCCTCATACACCCAATTCATAGCAATGGCAGCCGCGTGGCTTACATTCAGAGATTCGGCAGCCCTTTCCATCGGAATACTTACGAGACTCTCACAGTACTTTTTGATGCCGACCGAGATGCCCTCCCCCTCAGAACCTAAGACTAAAGCCAAAGGGAATTGCGGTATCCAGTCCCTTAGCACTTGCGCATTATTTCCGGCGTCCAATCCGATAATCCTAAAACCGTTCTTGGCCAGCGCTCGCGTCGCCTCAGAAAGATGCTCTACTTTACAAAACGACAATCTAAAGGCTAGGCCCGCAGACGACTTCATCGCGGCCGCAGTTAATTCAGCGCTCCCCTTCTCTTCATGAATCAAAAGTCCTGCACCGAAGGCTACCGCGCAGCGAACAATGGAACCAAAATTATGAATATCTTGAACATGATTACAAAGAATAACAAAACGCTGCTTATTGAGAGGATAATCTCTTAAGGGACGATAGAAAGTATGGGGTGTCCAAAATGCCACGCCTTGATGTGCCTGGTTCTTAATAATAGCCGGAAGACCTTTAACCAGCCTAGCACCAAAAGTTTTCACTCCCTTGAGAGAATTTATAAATTCAAAAGCTGCATCCGTATCATAATAAATTTCCGAAATCTCAACTTCCGCCTCCAGCGCCTCTCGCAAAATATTTCGACCAAAATAAAGACCTTCAATTCGCTTCTTCATTTATCGATCTCCCTGGGACAAACGAATCATCTGTCCTGCCAAATAGAAGCTACCAAATGCCAATAGGCTTTCACCACCGTCTTTCAGGCGTCGAAGTCCCGCTCCAAGATCCATCTCTATGACGACCGGACCCACGTCCAGGCTCGATTCTTCAATCAGTTTGGCTAATTTTTCTTTAGACATCTGCCTTGGAGGATAGAAGTCCGGCAGACACAGCGCCTTAATGCGAGACCTTAGAACTTCTAGTAGTGGGATCGGATCCTTTTCGTTCATCACTCCAAAAACGGCGGTGAATTTTTGATTGGGAAAATTTAACTCCAGAAAGTTATCAAGCGCTCGAACGGCCTCCACATTATGAGCACCATCAATAACGACAAGCGGAAACTGACTTAAAATCTGACAACGACCTTTGAGCCTTGCTTTTCGAAATATATTTTTTGGAAAGTCGCTCTGTTCCCAATTCCAGTCTCGACAGGCCTCTAGAAATAAAGCCAAAGCTAATTTAGCATTTTGAATTTGAAAGTCACCCCGATCTCTCAATTCAGAATTGATTTGTTTGATGATCACTTCAGGCAAAATGGCAGAGGATAAACTTCGAAGCTCAGCACCAACTTCTCGAGCGACCTCCCTACAACTTTCTTGCGCTAACCCACTTAGAGATCCGGCAACCCAAACCGGTCGCCCTTTTCGTTTTCGCATAATTCCTGATTTCTCACGAGCAATAGCGGACTCGCCCTTGCCAAGCACTTCTTCGTGGTCCAATCCCACAGAGGTAATAACCGAGTAATCTGGATCTGAAAGATTCGTCGCATCCAATCGCCCGCCCATCCCAACTTCCAAAACTTGTAAATCTACTTTCTGCTCCCGAAAGTATACAAAGGCTAAACAAGTCATTTGTTCAAAATACGTCAGCGGCTTCAAAACTGTTTCATGCTTAAGACGTAATCTTTGAAGTTCTTCTTCAGGAATGAGATCCGAGTTAATTTGAATTCTTTCACATTCGGATTCAATATGCGGAGAGTAGTAACTTCCGATTTTTTTGCCCGTCAGTTGAAAAAGCTCCGAAAGATAAGAGACGACCGAGCCCTTGGCATTGGTACCCGCCACCAAAATACACCGCCTCCCAAACTGCGGATTGTCCAACTTTTGTAGCGCCTCACGGATATTATCCAGTTTGTAAAACTCAAGAGAGGGTACATCAAATACTTGAATGGGAGCGGTCATAGAACTGAGGGTTTCTTATGTCAGGACGCCTTTTTATTCAAGCGATGGGCGCAGATCCGGAAAAGCCGAGAAAGATACCGCCTCTGTTCCTTGCGCTCGACGATATTGTCGATCATTCCATGTTTAAGCAAAAAATTAGATCGCTGGAAACCCTCTGGGAGCTTCTGCCGGATGGTCTGCTCGATCACCCTAGGTCCTGCAAAACCAATCAGCGCTTCGGGTTCCGCAATATTGACATCTCCAAGCATCGCAAAACTAGCCGCCACACCCCCGGTTGTCGGGTGAGCCAAAACCGAAACATATACAAGACCTTCTTTTCGTAGACGCTGCAAAGCCGCACATGTTTTCGCCATTTGCATCAAAGACAAAATGCCCTCCTGCATTCGAGCGCCACCTGATGAAGAAACGACCACCGCCGGTATGCGATTCTCAAGCGCATATTCAAAACATCGAGTGATTTTTTCGCCAACGACGGCACCCATACTTCCGCCCATAAATTCAAAAACAAATATCCCCAAAGCAAAATCCTGCCCATCTAAACTAGCCTTACCCCAAATGGCAGCTTCGTTTTCGCCAGATTTTTTTTGAGACGCTCCTAACCTATCTGGATAGGCTTTTTCGTCGAAAAATTCCAAGGGATCAGTTGATTTCATATCGACATCAAATTCAACAAAACTTCCTGGATCCGCATAAAGATCCACCCGCCGTCTCGCTGGCATGATGAAATGATAGTTGCATTTCAAACAAACAAAATCATTTCGATCGATTTCCACGCGATACAGAATCGTTCCGCAATTAAGGCATTTGGTCCAAAGGGACGCGCCTCCGGATGAGCTCGAATCTGATTTGCTCGGCCGACTTTGGATCCCTGGGGTTTTGAGCTCATTTCGCCAATTCATAGAATCCCTCGAGTGAAGTCCATGCATGGGAAACTGGTCAAGAAAATTGCTTCAAACTTGCTCAAATCTAGGCTTGAGTGATCATTAATATGTCCGAAAAGATCATTTTTACCCTCAAAGGGGTCAGTAAAGTCGTTCCGCCCAAAAAGCAGATCCTTAAAGACATCTATTTGTCGTTTTACTTGGGTGCTAAAATTGGCGTTCTTGGAGCCAATGGTTCGGGAAAATCCTCGCTCCTAAAAATTATTGCGGGTCTCGATGATGAATACGACGGCGAAGTTTTAAAGAGCGATGGCGTTAGCGTAGGAATTCTTTTGCAAGAACCACCTCTCGATGAGAGCAAAACAGTCGGCGAAAATGTGGCCTTGGGTATGAAAGATGTCGGCGCCTTGCTGGCTGAATTTCAGACCATCAATGCACGTTTTGCCGAAGAGATGTCTCCTGAAAATATGGAAAAGTTGATTGCGAGGCAGGCTGAAGTTCAGGAAAAAATTGACGCCTGCAACGGATGGGAAATGGAACGCCAACTGGAAGTCGCAAGCCAAGCTCTGCGACTTCCACCGCTTGATTCTAAGGTGACGTATTTATCTGGTGGGGAGCGACGTCGGGTTGCTCTGTGCCGCTTACTTTTGGAACAGCCGGATGTCTTACTCTTGGATGAGCCGACCAACCATCTTGATGCCGAATCGGTAGGCTGGCTAGAGCTGCATCTCAAAAATTATGCGGGGACGGTCATCGCCGTCACCCATGATCGCTACTTTTTGGACAATGTCGCTGGATGGATTTTGGAATTGGATCGAGGCGAGGGTTTGCCATTTAAGGGCAACTACACTTCCTGGCTCAAACAAAAGGAAGAACGACTTGAAGTTGAAAAGCGCGAAAAAGATCAGCGGGCCAAAACCATGCGACGCGAGCTAGAATGGATTAACTCCTCCCCATCAGCCAGACGCGCTAAATCCAAAGCAAGAATATCAGCTTACGAGAAAATGCTCGCGGAAGGTGAAACTGAGGAAATTGAGAATCTTCAAATCTACATCCCTCCCGGACCTAGACTTGGAAACAATGTCGTGGAATTTGCTCATGTCGGTAAAGCTTTTGGCGATAGATTACTAATTGAAGACCTTACATTTTCTCTTCCCCGAGGTGGAATTGTTGGGGTGATTGGACCTAATGGTGCGGGGAAAACAACTTTGTTCAAAATGATTGTTGGCTCAGAGAAGCCTGATTCTGGTGAGGTCAAAGTCGGAGAGACTGTCAAAATTGCCTATGCCGAACAGACTCGAGATAGCTTGCAAGCGGATCATAGTATTTTCGATGAAATCTCACAGGGCGATGAGATTATCAAACTGGGCAAACGCGAGATTAACGCTCGAGCCTATGTATCACGATGGATGTTTTCGGGTGACGAACAGCAAAAAAAGGTCGGCATCCTCTCTGGCGGAGAGCGTAACCGAGTCTTGTTAGCCAAAATGCTACGCGAAGGATCGAATCTTCTTCTGCTCGATGAGCCTTCCAATGACTTGGATGTTCATACCCTTCGGGCGCTTGAGGAAGCTCTTAATCATTATGCGGGTTGTGCCGTCGTGATCTCGCATGATCGCTGGTTTTTGGATCGAGTTGCCACGGCGATTCTCGCCTTCGAAGGAGACTCCAAAGTGGTTTATTTTGAGGGAAATTACTCGGATTACGAGGAGGATCGCCTTAAGCGCTTGGGTAAGGATGCCCTACCGAAACCCATCCGTTATAAGCCTCTAAAGGTGGCTTAAAGCATTGACCAATTTGGACCTGAGGCGCTAAGGAGCTATATATGTCATCAAAATCTGGCTGGGAACAACTGATAAAAGAAACCAATGAGCGGCGCTTTGACTCTCGTTTGACCGAGAAGAAAATCGACGAGAAGTTCATGACTCGGGAAGAGTTTGCTAAATTTTTAAAGGAAATTCCTGAAGAGACCGAGTTTGATTTCACTTCTTACGATGCTCTTCGCGAAGATGACGGCGAAGCGACTCAACCTAACGCTTAATTCCTAAGGCGTAGATTTAAATTAGAAATTTAGCTTAGCTTTTAAACTCGCCCAAAAACTCTGGGGCTTAGTTCGCGATGCGCTGTGAGATCGCTCTTTCGCTCTTGCCATACGATTGATTCGCATAGATTCGTTTCGGGATTGCATCGAACGATGGACCTGAAGACTAAGCGCTGCACGTAATTGGATCGGACTAACTTGCTGCGAGAACAAAAGTATTTCACCCAATTTTAAACTTTTGGCGTTTTTGACCATTAGTTCTTGTTGGGCCATTAAGGCTGCACTTAACTGCTTCATATCAATAAATCCCTTATCGATCATGATACTGCCTAAGCGTTTGTCTAAACCTGGAAAACTATTCTCTTGAAGGACTTCTTCTTCTCTCACTGTAAGGATAATGAGGTGCAAGAAAAGTACCAGCAACTAAACCAATTTAAACCTGCCATAGAGACAAGCTACGTAAAGTTTACAAAAGGCAGCCCCGGAATCGGTGGATTTTAGATCTCAATTTGGCCTGAGCTCATGCTGACGGCTTCGCCAGTGAGCCAGACCTCCCGAAGACCGTCCCACTCCACACGAAGATCACCCCCCCGAAGGCGAATATCAACAGGACTATCAATTCGGTTACGAAAAACCATGGTCACCCCCACGGCGCACGCACCTGTCCCACAGGCCTTGGTTTCTCCCGAGCCTCTTTCCCAGGTGCGCTGAAAAACCAAGTCGTCCTTCATTTCGATAAACTCGACGTTTATCCCCTTGGGAAAAGCTGAATGTTTTTCGATTTGGCGGCCATAGCGCTCCACATCGAAGGTATCTAAATCCTTCACCTCAATGACACAATGCGGATTGCCAATTGATACGCAGCTCATCATAAAAGTTTTTCCATCGACATCAAATTCTTCATTCACAACAACGACATCATCAAAATCAACCGGGATGTTGGCCGGAAGAAAACTCGGACGACCCATATTCACTTTGATAATAAAACGCTCCGGATTATTGTGTTCGAGCACAAAACATTCTCGAATACCCGCCAAGGTTTCAACGCGAATAGGCGATTTTGAATCCGGCGATTTCATCTCAAAATATAACTTGGCTACACAACGCACTCCGTTTCCACACATCTCAGCCTCTGACCCATCGACGTTAAACATACGCATTTTGACTTCCGCCTTAGCGGGATTGTCAGGAGGTAAAAGCAGAATTAAGCCATCCGACCCAATGGATCCATTACGGCCCGAAATTTTTTGGCTCAAGGCAGCCCAATCCGTAGGCTCCGGAAGAGGAGAATCTAAGAAATTCAAATAGATATACTCGTTATGACAGCCATGAAGTTTTTGGTAATTTAAAAGCATAATGGACTAAGTTTTGTAACCCCACTAGGTTAGTCAGGATCGTGGCCAATGCAAACCCAATTTTGAAGCTTCCTGCAGAAGCTCCGCATCTTTTGGGCAGCCTGAAAGAACATCTTCAAAGGATTGTTCTAGATCGTCAACAAGCGGATGGTCATTGGCATTATTCGCTCGATGACAATGTCACGATGAATGCCGAATATATTTTCTTTCTGCGCTGGATGGAAGAGGACGATAGGAACCTTATCAACCCCCTAGCGCAGTTCCTGCTTAATAACCAGCTACCTGATGGATCCTGGAATCTCTATTTTGGCGGAAGTGGCAACCTCAACGCATCGATAGAATCTTATTTGGCGCTGCGTTTGGCGGGCTACTCCGCCGATCATCCTAATCTTGTCAAAGCTAAGGACTTTATTCTCGCTCATGGTGGAATTCCTAAAGCCCGGGTGTTTACAAAAATTTGGCTTGCTCTTTTTGATTTATATTCTTGGGAGGGCATACCGATCATACCTCCAGAGATTATGCTTAGCCCGCGCGGCACGCCCTTTAATATTTATGAATTCTCATATTGGTCGCGAACGGTAATTATCCCGCTTTTGATTCTTTTTCACTTCAAAAAAATGCTTCGATTAAATTTTACAATCGATGAGTTGTACCTCAAACCTGAGGACAAAAATGATTTGAGTTTTCCAGAAGCTCTTCCAGTGGACCAATCTTGGTTTATTAAGAAAAAAATTTGGGACTGGAAGTGGATCAATTGGGAAAATGTTTTTGGAACCCTAACTCAAGGAGCGACTCTTTACGAAAACGTAATGCCGATCAAGCCACTTCGGGCGCAAGCTTTAGCCAAAGCCAAAAAATGGATTCTCAAACGCCAAGAAAAGAGTGGCGATTGGGGGGGGATTGTTCCAGCGATGATGAATTCAGTAATGGCACTTTATGCGATGGGCGATAACAAATCGAGTGAGCCTATATTGAAGGGCCTAAAAGCTTTAGAGAGACTGACACGCGGTAAGAGCCCAACGATTAAGCCTCACGACGAAGAAATAAAAAATGCCAACTCGGCCACCCTACAATCTTGCGTATCACCGGTTTGGGATACAGGTCTTGCAGCCCTTGCGCTTTTGGAGTGTGGAATGAATCCGCAATCACACGAGATGCAACAAGCTCGTCAATGGTTGTGGGAAAATCGAGTGACTCACAGAAGCGATTGGGCCTACAAAGCGAAGCTCAAACCCAACGAGCCCATCGCGGCCTGGTGCTTTCAGTATCATAATTCGAACTATCCAGACTTGGATGACAGTGCCGTAGTGACTCTGGTTTTGCACCGCACCGGAATGAGCCTCGATGAATTGAAACCTGCCTTGAACTGGATTTTTGGAATGCAAAATTCAGACGGTGGTTGGGGAACTTTTGATCGTGACAACGATCAATGGATATTAAATGAAATTCCGTTTGCGGATCTTAAATCGTTGATTGATCCATCAAACCCTGATGTCACGGGCCATGTCCTGGAAACTCTTGGTGAGCTGGGCTACGGAAAGACCAAGGCCGCGCAGCGAGCGGTTCGCTATTTAAAGCGCGTACAACGCGACAATGGCTCATGGTTCGGAAGATGGGGCGTGCATACCTTGTACGGAACCTGTGCGGCCGTCGTAGGCCTCCGGAAAGTTGGGGAACCCGTTGAGGCCCCCTATCTTCAACGAGCCATTCATTTTGTTGTGAATTCTCAGAATGCCGACGGTGGTTGGGGTGAAAATTGTGATTGCTATCGCCCCCATGTTGAGACGGCGGTCGGAGTTTCAACGGCAAGCCAGACAGCGTGGGCCCTGATGGCTCTGCAGGCTTGCCGACAATCCAGCGAAGATTTTGCTGAAAGCATCCATCGCGGTTTGGAATTTTTAAAAACAAAAGTTTCCTACGATGGGCTTGAGGAAAAGGAATTTACGGGCACGGGCTTCCCCATGCACTTTTATTTACGTTACGATGGCTATCGCAATTACTTCCCCTTGATTGCCTTGGGCCGCCTCCAACATTCCTTACGAATGTGATTTTGACTCATTGTCTACAGGGGTCTTCGACTCTCGAGCCTGCAAAGTGTCATGTTCAAATTACTTCGATGCATATTTTTAATTTAAGCTAAACCCCAAGCCTTCTATACTGAAAGAAGACTTCTATGAGCGAAGAATTTCAACGAGATGCGACGAGATTTACGGTGGCTCACCTTCCAGAGTTACAATTCCGTATCGGCGGAATTTCTATGGCAAACTCCTTAGTCTCTATAAGCACTGGAGGTTGCGGCGTTTATTGTGCAGCTCGAGACCCTCGTCTTGAACCTAGCGAAGATCCAAATCTTAAGCGCCGCGTGAATCTTGAATTTGAATGGGAAGGCATTACGTCATCACCCATTGCGATCGTCGGGCTTATTCTCTATCGGAAGGAAGTAATTCTTAACGATGAGAAAATTCAATACTATGGACTTCAATTTATTCCCACCGATCAACCGAAGCTTCAACCTATTATCGATGAGCTTCAGTCTCGTGTTGAAAAAGGCGAAGCCAAAACACACTAGGCCTACAAATCTCTTCTGCTTCCGGCGGATTAGAAATCAAAGACTAATGTTCACTCCACTGGTCAACTTGACCTTCATCGCTACCATATTCTTTGGCGGGTCGAACAATTGGATAGTTTGGCGGAAAGAACACATCATCCGACAAAGCCGAATAATCAGCATCTTGATACCACTGCGTATCCAGATATTCGAGTACTTGAATTTCTCCATTCTCTCCTACAAGAGCCATTGAATGTACCCAGGAACTCACTCCATCACGATTGTAAGGAAGCGAAAGCCTTGTAAGCGTTCCCACATTAACAACGCCGTTTTGCCTCTCGCTTGTATGCGTATGACCATAAACCATTCGATCGGCAGCTCGGCGCATCGATTTGACAGTCGCTCGTGCCCCACTGGCCCCCGCATGACCATGCAAACCAAGCTCGACTCGTCTATTTGTTGGTCCAATTTTAAAACTTGCTCCATGATCCAGGAAGATTACTCGATTGGGATAATCCACTCGAGCTGGACGAACATCGTGATCACGATCGTTCGGAAATCTCACGCCAGGATTCAAAAGCGCATGCTTCAAGGGATCTTCCTTCCGTCTCATCACCAACGCCAATTCCAAGCCAATATCCGTATTTTGCGGTTCTTCATTGTACTGCCCATCCTGCAGCCATCGATGCAGCCACATGTCGTGATTGGATGGAACAATGACCACCTTAATATCAGGATCCGACGCAAGGATCGCATTGACCATCGAAGCCACACCATTGAGTTCTTCCTCTAAAAGCAAATCTCCGTTTTTAGCTTTCTCGGCCAAACTCATTACTCGTCCACGCTCGTGATGACTGATTGAATGCCCATTGAAAATATCATGAATCACAACAAACTCAGGTTTCAGATCTCGGATACGCTTGCGAACACTTTCTAAAACAACTTGATCCGTATGGCCAACATGCAGGTCTCCCATAATCAGAGCTCCCGCCCTTTTGCGTTCAATTTGCCCATCGGAGCCATAAAAACTATGCACATCCATAAAGCCATTTTTCTCTGGAATAAACTCAATATGCCGAGCGTTAAACATTCCATGCCCGGCCATGTCGAGAAAATTGTTTTGTCCTTGATTTCTCTCAAGGACTAATCCGCCAATCACATGATCTTTCGCCGCCAACCAATCCGTTCGCTGCGAAATAAACTTTTTCCCGGCATAATTCGGATCGGTGATCGCTCCCGTCGTGAAGAGTCGATGCGGATAGATTTCATTATCCATCGTCGCCACAGTTTTCGAAAACATTTTTGGAGATCCCACAATCAATGACTGTCCTCGTGGCCCCTTGTCTTCCAAACCCATCAAAGGATTCATTTGCTTCGCTGTTACTTTATAATCCGCAATAACTGCCAAGAATTGATTCAATTCTGCGGTACTGGTTAATACATGAACGTCCGGATCTTCCAACAAGCTTGCATCGAGATGATTTGTAATCATATTGGCCGGAATGACGACGATCGCGGCATTATTAGCTTGAGCATAAAGCTTACAGGATTTAAAAAATTCAGCATTTACTGGCGCCCCCGATACGGCCGTAGTAACAATCAATCGCTGACGAGTTGTTAGTGCCTCGTATAAACGCTCCTGTCTGGCACTATCAAAAATATCAGTGTCTAAGAATCGGTCAAAGGCCGCCGGATGGCGAGTGCGAGCCAATTCTTTAATCGCATTGCGATTTGGAAACAATCCTGTTTTCTCATCAATCATCGCGCTAAGGCGCCATTCCTCAATACCTAAGGTCTGCGCCATGACGTCCAAGCTGGGTGTGACACCGAATTCAGCAGCAGCCTTTGCAAAAGCCCCTGCCAACTTATTCCGAGCCTGTTCAATATAGCTCGGGTAATGTTTTTGGGCCAAAGCCACCGGTAATTGCAAATCAAACGCCATTAAATTGGCAAATGTTTCGAAATCTTCAATGGCCAGAGCTTCCGCAATCTCCGCAGCGCTTGGCACGCCCAGCTTGTCCCGGAGGCTTTGCGCAATCACTTTGGCTACATCTTTTCTCAACGAATCAAGTGAGCTGGGATTACGATCACGCCCCATCGCAACAAGCTCTGCCACATCACTTGGCGTGCTTTTCATAGCAAAGAACCTCTTGAGCTCCTCCACTGGAATCTTTAAGGCTTTCGCCAATTCCAGTTCCGAAGGTAGTCGCTTATTCTTAGCAAAAAATTTCGCTGCTTCACCCGAGTAGTGATCTTTTCTTTGAACAAGGGGCCGAGACTTTTCGAGATTGGCAAATTCTTCCCTGCAGTCTCTTGCCCAAGCTTCGCTTGGTCCAACTATCAGAATTATGAATCCAACAAGCACTAGCCTCAACAATCGACTCAGCATAACCCCTCCTTCAAGAACAAAACCCTTACCTGGCGTTGGCGAGATCCTTTAAAATTGGACAATCACCTGTCAAATAAACTTTTGCCGAAGCAAACAACTCTCCTGTCAATTCTTCCTCTCGCGCAGGGCGCATCCCTCCATCGGGACGGATAACGAGGTTGGCGGGCCGGCCACTTTGTATGATCTCCTCGGGAGTACCCAAATTAACTAATACAAATTTGACCGGGAAAATTTTGGACTGCGCAATAAGCTTTAAGCGATCATAAAGCTTGTCCACTGCATGCGGGTCATTCTCTGTAATGACGATAGTATGAAAATCATCGGTCATCTCAAATCCATTTGGATGCAAAACTTTTCGCGTACGATCCATGGGTACTCTCGAAAGAGCTTTAGCTGTCTTCTCAACAATTCTTACTTTCTGTTCGACGACATCCTGACTCAAACTCAACGCATCATAGCGATGGAGTGAAACGTTATGAACCATATCGAGGTTCGGAAGATTTTCTATATACCCTCTCTCCCGAAGATAATTAAAAAACTCTTTCCAATCC
>Ga0066649_10001313_pt1 | contig 15343 bp, 13 predicted proteins | sample CryGey132114_all_FD_59538 | JGI IMG/M metagenome (GOLD analysis project Ga0066649, IMG submission 59538) | Groundwater microbial communities from aquifer - Crystal Geyser CG22_combo_CG10-13_8/21/14_all | ecosystem: Environmental > Aquatic > Deep subsurface > Groundwater | place: USA: Utah... | reverse complement strand
GTCGCCTTTGTCGCCCTTAGGGCCTTGCTTTCCTTCAGGACCAGCAGGACCTCCCGCGGGACCGGTGTCGCCTTTAGGTCCCGTATCTCCTTTTGGACCCTTAAGGATAACTTCAAGCTCCGGGTGTTTACCGGTGAGAGGACTTTCCTTTGCCTCAAAGGCAATACTGGCTCCATCGCTTATAAGAAGCAAACCATGGTTTCTGTCCGGATAATCGATCCACTCTTCCAGCAGATCTTTCGGTAAATTTACGAGAAGGAAGTTATCGGGAAGGATCGTAACAGGAATATCCACCTTTATAAGAGGATCAATCTCAAATAAAGGTACGGCATTTCCGGTAACAAGATCCTCGTCCCATGCTTCCATAATCCGATGGATTCCAATCTTTCCCAAACCGACAACGCTCTTAACGAACAACCTCATTTGAAGTTGCTCTACCGCCCTATCATCATGAGAAACAACAAGGGGCGGTACGCCATCATCTAGCGCCCAGGGAGAAAACAGCGATAAATCAAACCTTACCAGACTCATCCTGTCGGGACTGACATCCAATGTTTCTTCTTCTCCAAAGTTATCATCAACCTGGTCCGGTGACACGGTATCAACAAATGTGTCCCGGTCAACATTCAGCGTGTGAGCTTCTGCTGGTTGGGATGCAAAAATGATGAATCCTAAAGCAACCACTAAACGAAACATGAACATACAAGCTCCTCTCTCATCAGGTTATAGGTGGTCTGTCCTCCGCAAAAAAACAACAACATTATGGTATATTCTACATGTCAATACCCTCCTTTTTAGTGGATTTTTATCTCCGCAATTCCTAGCATATATTTTATAATACGTCAATACCTCGTAAGGGTCACTGCGGGGCAATCGCATTAGGATTCTGCTTATAAAAAGAGGCTGATCTTTTGACGACCAGCCTCACCGTTAAAGGTGCGACGGTAACTGAGATGTTACTCTTCTACTGTTTGATTTTCTTGGGAAGGAGCTTTGAAAGGCAAAAACTTACTAATTCGTCCCGCCTCATATTCTTTGCGGTAATAGGAATCGAAAGCATTTTTCACCTCCTCTTCCGTTTTTGGGTGGGAATCACGTGTTAGTATTACTGAAAGCATCCAGGTGCTTTTGGGCATAGCAATCTCCTTTTCCTTACATTAACTCTGGACTCTATTATATCACAGGTTTAAGCTCGTTCACATCAACGTGAAAAATGCTTGTCACCCATATCGTATCTTCAAGCGAACCACTTTCTTCTTGATGAATCCTTACAATCTCTTCCCAGAACCTCCGTACCAAGTATCCGAAAATAAAAAGACCACAATCGTCAATCCATTTTCCAATACTTCGAGCAGTAGGAACAAAATTATCGCGTGCCCAACTCCTTTTCTCTTCGGGCCACAAAGCATGACGTAATAAGAATAAATCGCGTTCTTCATTGCTCCAGTTACGATGATCTTCTGCCTGCCCATATTGAGAAAGGACCCAATTGAGCACCGCGAGATAGACATCAAAATACCCTGCATTGGTTGCTTGTTCCTGGAGTTCCTCGTTCTCGAATGCAAATATAAGCTTGAGTGTCTGAGTTCGTTCCTCATCAATTGATACACCATCAACTTTTAGGAACACACCATCAACTGCATACTCTGACCAACCGTAGAAAACGGTTTGGTACATATTCATCCGCGCTCTTGCAGCATCCGTGGCATCAACATACGATTCATCAGCATCATAACGATTCGGATTAAACCAGTGAGGATATGCGACGATCTCACGCATGAGATTCTCTACATTTGCGGTGAGATATTTACGAACATTATCTGCATGCAAACCATCGTTGAGTGCTTTGAATATAGTTCCCTGGGTCCTAATCCTCCTTGGGAAATAGACTTCCACAAGAATGCTTCTCCGTCCAGGATTAAAGAGGTATGAAACTTGTTGCATTACCCACTCCTTTCGTACATCCTCTAGAATAGCTTATACTGTACAATTTTTTATTAATTTTGTAAAGCGTACCTCCCAACTTTATCTATATACCGTCTTTTTCTTCGGGCTTCTTAAAAAAGTATGTAAACCAAAGAGCCCATAAAAGCCAAACCGCATAAGCCCATTCTCCGATGATAATTCCGGGAATGGCGAGAAATGATAAAAAACCCAAAAGTCCAAGCCATCTACTGTTCATATTCGTAAGATAACAATAATATAATCCTTCATGCAATGATTATTGTCCCCTATTAAAAAATACCCGACCAAAATCTTGCCGGGCTATTTAACTATTATATTTAAGGTATATGGCAGGCATGTTTTGCTTTATAAACAATGCTTGTTTTTTTATATCAGCAAACATATCGCTATCGATAAGGGCATAACACAAAACTTTCCATCCAATGCCGCCGAATGCTTTTGCAAGATCCGGAAGATGCCGCAGAAAAGCATGTCGTTCATTATCCAGCATCACTCTTGTCGTTTGTCCGGCCATTATTCTTACATCATCGTCAAACTGAAACATAAAGGCCTCTAACCATTCCGTTTCGGGCTCTTCCAATGATAATTCTTTCATCATCACAACGGCACGGTCCTGTTTGACGGCAATATGTTTCGTAGCCAAAAGAGCGCTCTCCAGGATTTCAACGCCAAGGTTCCGACACTCCTCTTCTAAGGTTAATATACGTACGCGTTTGGCAAAAATGATGACCTGTTCGTTCGTTATCAAGTTGGTACCGCGGGTTTTTTCATCGGCCGCAATTATATCAGAAATCATCTGAATATAAGCTCTCTCATCCAAGGTAATCAGATCCATAACAGCACTCTCCTTTCTTTAAATGCCATAAGGTTGTTGTCTTTGCTTTCTAGCAAGATGCTATCATTTTTTTATTTCTGTGTACAGTACGCGAAATTACTTATCACTTCTCCCAATCGGTAATAATAATACGTTTATTTTCCTTATCTATTTGCAAGGAGAGTTTTTGTTTTCTTTGCCAGCGAAAAAGCCGTATTACTTCTATCGGTAATGTTACGCTATAACCCTTCCCGTTCGATATCTTATTAAGAGACCGAACAGTATAATCCTCTCGTTTTCTTCGTGCCATATTTTCAGCATGAAAGAATCCTTGCATTAATGCAAGGATTCTTCAGGAAAGCGATTCTAATACCATTATCGCATTTTCATTTTTTAGAACTTATGGGGACTGGTCCCATTTTCAAAAGTAGAAATTTTATAGGGGTATTAGATAAGGAAGAGAGGGAGGGACGGTACTTGTACAAACTATTCAAAATCGCTGCCCCACCAGGGAGATGCGCCGTCGGCGCGCCATTTCCCTATGAGCGGAATAAGGGAATTTGGAAGGAGATTATTTTTTTCGAAGTCGTCCATATGCGACCATAGAAATTCGATATGATCTTCGAGTGATATAGGATTATGTTCTTTTTGAAAATCAGGAACACTCATATGAAATATCAAATTTATCTCATGATGCCGTTCATCACCTTCAAGCTAGCTATTCTCTACGGCATCCAAAAAAGATCGTATCGTACTATCTACGCCCAGCTCTTCTTTTATTTCGCGTACAAGTGCTTCCTCTGCCTTTTCTCCCAACTCGATATGCCCGCCCGGAAGGAATGTGTTCCCATTTCCTATTGCCCGCGCGAGAAGAATATAATCGCCATCAGTTATAATGGCTCGCGCCCGGTAGTGGAATTGTATGTTCATAGGATTTTAGAAGTTTATTGATATGAAGAAGTATCCGACACCTTATTCTTCAGGAAAATAAAAAACATGGTCTTTGTTTTCTTCAATACTTATAACAAGCAATTGCACTTCTTCATCGCTCTTGTTCTCTATCATGTGATAACCTTTTTCTCCCGCAGGAAATCCGACAGCATCACCGGAAAAGAGTGTTCGTATATCTCCATCCAACCAAATACTGGGCTTTCCTTTCAACACGTAAACAAATTCCTCTTTTGAAGAATGGTAATGAGGGGAAGAGGATCGATGTTTTGGCGCAAGTATTTCGTGGTATATAAATAATTTCTTGAGACCTATTGTCTCAGATAAATTAGCGAGCGAACCAAAAATCTCATTTGAATTTACTTTTTTAGAATCAATCCTTTTAACGTCCCGTATTTTTATTATGCGAGCCATTTTCTATTTTACGTTAATTTTTTGTGGGGAGTAAAAGATAACAACTACTAACGCTAAAAACTATTCATAATACGTACCCGTGAGAAGCTCTGATATGATAGGATATACGCGATTAGTTATGATGCCGTATCCTTCATCGTTTGGATGAATGCCGTCAAACATGCGAGATGGGTTGCGGTATATATCTTCCAATATATTCGGTATGTATACGGCACCCTCCTCTTTTGCGAGTACGCGAAAGTCATTGTCAAAACGATCACGTATAAGCGCGCCCTGCACGCCCAATAATACTACGGCCGCACCCTCGGCTTGTATGGTGCGGATAATAGTTCTTAGATTTTCCACTGTCATTTCAAGCGGCACACGCCGAATTGCATCATTCCCGCCCAATAATACAATAACCAAATCAGGATCTTCCGCTATCACGTCCTGCACACGCCCTAATGCCGTTTCCGTAGTGTCTCCCGACCGACCCAGATTACTGACGGGCTTTTGTAAACGGTGCTCCAGCAAAGCAACAAATCCTCCTTTCTTACTGGAGCCGATACCCTCTACCAAACTGTCTCCGAATACAACAATTGTTTCTCCTCCCAATGGATAGTTTTTTATAACAACCGGATCTCGCAAGAAACCATAATAGGCGGTGGTACCTATAATTATAATTCCCGTTATTATGAAATAGTATTTTTTTTGCATAGAATAATACGCCAAAAACAAATACTTATTAAATGGTACTTCGTTTCTCCGCACCCTAAGTCCAATATGAAAGAATCCTTGCATTAATGCAAGGATTCTTTGGGAAAGCAATTCTAATACCATTATCGCATTTTCATAAAATAAGTTCGATTCCGGGGAGAGTTAAATCAATCTATAGTTTAACTCTCTTTAGCGTCATTGCGTTAGCAACCACGATAACTGTTGAAAAGCTCATAACTAATGCGCCAATCTCCGGACGCAAGAAGAACCCCCAAACCGCAAATACTCCCGCCGCCATGGGAATGGCGATAATATTGTATCCAAGCGCCCAAACAAGGTTTTGAATCATCTTTGTGTACACTTTTTTCGAAAGCGTTATCAAACGCACAATATCCAGCGGATCGTTATCAATCAAAACCACATCACCGGACTCGACGGCAACGTCAGTACCCGCACCAATGGCAATACCTGCGTCTGCTTGGGTAAGTGCGGGAGCGTCATTCACGCCATCACCAACCATAAGTACCGTATTGCCTTGCTCTTGTAATTGCTTGATATGAGTATATTTATCTTCCGGCAAGACATTTGCAAAGTAGGTATCAATGCCAAGCTCCTTTGACACCAACCCCGCGACTTGTTCATTATCGCCGGTAAGCATGGCAACTTTCACGCCCATACTGTGCAACTTTTTTACCGCATCATATGAAGATTGCTTAATGGCGTCAGAAAGTACGATATGTCCGAGCAGATTCCCCTTGCTCGCAACAAACACGATTGTGCCATTCATATTTTTAGGCAAATCAAATTTTATATTCAAGCTCCGCATCAATCGCTCGTTGCCCGCAACATATTCCCGCCCGCTTATTTTCGCTTTAACACCCTGTCCGGCAATGTTTTGGAAGTCATCAATGTCGGAAACTTGCACCTTTTGATCCCGCGCATATTTTAAAATTGATTGTCCGATAATGTGTGATGAATGCTGTTCGAGAGATGCCGCAGTGGAGAGAATTTTATCTTTATCTTGTTCTTCCATAAGAACAATTCCCGTCACGCCAAACTCGCCCTTTGTAAGTGTTCCCGTCTTATCAAACACCACATAATCCGCTTTCCGTATCACCTCTATCTTTGAAAGGTCTTTGATGAAAAAACCATTCTTCACGGCAAGTGAAGTGGTAATGGTGGTCACGGTTGGAATAGCAAGCCCGAGCGCATGCGGGCACGCAATGACGAGTACCGTAATGGCGAGCGTGATCGCAAATACAAACGGTTGGCCAATGAACAGTGTCCATACCAGGAGCGTACCAAGTGCCGTGATACCGGCAACAAAGGTGAGAACGGCAGATGCCTTGTCCGCTATTTTTTGCGAACGCGGTTTGGTTTGTCCCGCTTGCGCGATGAGCTTTTGTATTTGCCCAACAGTTGAATGTTCTCCAACGCGTGAGAGCAGAACGGTAAGTGACCCGTCAAGACAAATTGCTCCGGCTATCACCTCCGCACTTCCTTCTTTTCTGACGGGTTTCGATTCACCGCTTATCAACGACTCATCAACATTTGCAAATCCTTTGATAATTGTGCCGTCGGCCGGAATCTTCTCTCCCGGCTTCACAACAACAATATCGCCCTCATGAAGCTCGGCGATATCAACATCAGCTTCAATTCCATTCTCAAGTCTGTGCGCTTTCTTAGGGAGTAGTTTCGCTACTTCAGACAACGCGTCCCCGGCGGCGGAACTGGATTTCACTTCCAGGTAGTGTCCAAAGAGAAGTACCCACACCAGTGTTGAGATTTCAAGATAAAACTCAACGTTGAGTACGGCAATAAATGTTGAGGCAACAGAAAACAAGTACCCGCTTCCAACCGCAAGCGAAACAAGCGTCATCATACCGTACCTGCGAGATCTTATTTCATGCCATGCATGCCGGAAAAATACAAGCGCAAAGCCGAATACAATGGTTGCGATTCCAAACTGTATCCACTTATTAAGACCGAACGTAATGCCCAGTATCTCCGAGATGGTTGGGTGCACCAGCACAAGCGGAACAAGCAGAAATGTAACGATCCAAAAACGCCTTAAATATTGTTCAGCAGAACCATGGCTCATCGCATGTTCATGGCTTTCTTTATGATGATGTTTCGTATCCATAACACGCTTTCTTTATATTCCGGCAAAACGCCACCTAACGAATAGTATAATCCTCCCGTTTTCTTCGTGCCATATCTTCAGCATGAAAGAATCCTTGCATTAATGCAAGGATTCTTTAGGAACGCAATTCTAATACTGTTATCACATTTTCATTTTTGAGAAATCATGGGAACTGGTCACAGTTTCAAAAGTAGAAATTTTATAGAGGTATTAGACGAACGTATGGTTGCTCCCGGACGAAATCTACAAAAGTAGAAATTTTATAGAGGTATTAGACGTAGGTTGCTCCGTAGATCATGTTATTATCTACAAAAGTAGAAATTTTATAGAGGTATTAGACTTAAGGGCTATTTAGACGTTGACCCATCTACAAAAGTAGAAATTTTATAGAGGTATTAGACGCGACAATTGTGGTGAGCACTATTCTATCTACAAAAGTAGAAATTTTATAGAGGTATTAGACAAGACACGCCACCAGAAGCCCCGCCAATCTACAAAAGTAGAAATTTTATAGAGGTATTAGACTCACGCAGAAATAATCGATATTGCTATCTACAAAAGTAGAAATTTTATAGAGGTATTAGACTGGGGTTCTGATTTGCGTTCCGCGATATCTACAAAAGTAGAAATTTTATAGAGGTATTAGACATAGAAGCTATGGCTAATATGACGTAATCTACAAAAGTAGAAATTTTATAGAGGTATTAGACGTCTGCGCCCTCAAGGTTTGCGTCCTATCTACAAAAGTAGAAATTTTATAGAGGTATTAGACATTAGCAGAAGAAGAAACGGATATTAATCTACAAAAGTAGAAATTTTATAGAGGTATTAGACACACCAAGATCTCCTAACTCCTTTAAATCTACAAAAGTAGAAATTTTATAGAGGTATTAGACCAGAGGGCAGCGGTAAAATGATAGAGCATCTACAAAAGTAGAAATTTTATAGAGGTATTAGACACCAAATTGAATGACAAGGAACATTCCATCTACAAAAGTAGAAATTTTATAGAGGTATTAGACAAGACACGGCTCCTTCTGTGTCGCTATATCTACAAAAGTAGAAATTTTATAGAGGTATTAGACCTGATAACCCTTCACAGGAATTACGAATCTACAAAAGTAGAAATTTTATAGAGGTATTAGACCCCGTCATCATATCTTCCGATAATGCATCTACAAAAGTAGAAATTTTATAGAGGTATTAGACCGAGGTTGCAACCAGTTCTCGACTGAATCTACAAAAGTAGAAATTTTATAGAGGTATTAGACAACATGCCAAAGAGTGAGCGAAGAGTATCTACAAAAGTAGAAATTTTATAGAGGTATTAGACCTTACATAAATACTGGAGCACGTCGCTATCTACAAAAGTAGAAATTTTATAGAGGTATTAGACCCTACACAAGTATTGGCAAACATCACATCTACAAAAGTAGAAATTTTATAGAGGTATTAGACTTCGCTTTTAGCTGAGATTACTTCTTATCTACAAAAGTAGAAATTTTATAGAGGTATTAGACACTGATTCCGAAAATGCGTCTTCCTTATCTACAAAAGTAGAAATTTTATAGAGGTATTAGACCAGTCGCAATATCGGTGGTGCGCTTCTATCTACAAAAGTAGAAATTTTATAGAGGTATTAGACGAGGATGAGAGGCAATATCTTCCCGGATCTACAAAAGTAGAAATTTTATAGAGGTATTAGACTCCGATTGAGAAGCTGTGCATTTTTGATCTACAAAAGTAGAAATTTTATAGAGGTATTAGACTCCTTAGTGCCTGATGGAGACCACTATCTACAAAAGTAGAAATTTTATAGAGGTATTAGACCCGGAGACAATCGTATTCGCCCCTGAATCTACAAAAGTAGAAATTTTATAGAGGTATTAGACGGCGGAAATGGCTTTGTTAAACGCTAAAGATGCAAAGAAGTAATAAATTACATTCCGACTTTTTGGCTTAACAAAGCCATTTTTTGTTTTCCTCATCATATTAAGACTAAGGTTTTCCACTGACATAATACTCTATTTTTAATACCCTCCATTGAATTTCCACCTTTTTATAAAGTTTTCAAGGCACTAGCACTACTCAAAGACCACAACGTCTTTTTCTTCATTTTTAGCATATCCATATCGCGCAATCTTCTTTTTGTCACCCTCACAGATATGAAATATCAAAACACTGTCCGCTCCCGTAAATGCATTCTTATACACCAATTCTATCTCACTTTTTATATTTTGCAATACCCGCCGGCTATTACGAATCTCGAACACCGAATACTGTATCCTGTGTCCAAATTTCTCAAGAAATTTTGAAAACTTTGCACGAACGCGATCATCGCTAAAATCATACGTTAAAAGAAGCATATTATTTTGTCTTTATATTAAATTTCGGCATATCATTCTTTGTATCCATCATATGTCTGTAATATTCATGCACATATGAAAAAATTTCTTCTTTTTGGTCCATAATAACTTGCAAGAATAACGACGTATATTTTTTCTGCTTATCGAATGGCAAAGTTACTTTTTTATGCACAATATCAAAATCACCTTCATGTACCTGCTTTAAGTTGTATGCCTTTAGAAGTTGGCGATCAATGATACAACGAAAAGGTTCCACGATATCACATGCCAAAGATTTTCTCTGAAAAAACAGTTTATGATACACGCCCTTATACGTATCAAATCCATGCAATCGAAGAAGTGCATCAACGAAATTAAAAAGATAGGTGTACCCCATATCAAGCAGAAAATTAGATACGTCCGGCTTTACGCGCGGCATACGCTTCCACCAGTTAATTTCAGAAAAATATCCGGAAAAAAACTTACGCGAATACTCCCCTTCTATACCGAGCAGTTCCTGTCCGTTCAATGCGTTTTTAATACGCTCGCGCATCTGTTCCATTTCCTCTTTATCCGCGCCTTTTTTTCGGCTTAGCAATAGCCGGTTTTGGTTTTCTATTTTATTCGCTACAATATGCTTTGCAATAGAAAACTCTTCATCTTCTGATAGACCATACTGCTTCATGCGAAGCAAATAATTACCTTCCGCTTTTGCGGCAAACGGCGCGAATACCTCAAAATTATTACGTAGAAAAAATAATGATATTGCGTGTGTTCCCGCTTTTTGCAACAAACGACTTGTTATCATCATGTCGCCCATTATAAAAACGGCAAATACTTTATGGCACGACGCGCGATTTACCACCTTGCCATCTTTGGAAAAAACAATATTGTCGTTTAAAAACCTAAGCGACGAGCGTGTCCCCCATTCGGCGTGTACAAATAACATTTGTTTTTCTCTAAAATCGGGAAGGGTAAGCATATTACCATGTTAAAATTCCGTAAATGGAATTAGTGCACTTATGGCACCGGTGGTTTTTATATGTTCGTATATCAAACGATCTCATTGCTTCAATAAAAAATAAAAAACGTTTTTTATCCCGTTCCTCCGGCAACGGTATAGGGTAGCGTTTGTTATCAGACAAGCTGTGCAAAAATAATGTTTCTATTTTATATCCCATTTCTTTCATGCAAAAATACTGTCCATACAGTTGATACATATATCCGGGCCATATTCTTTTTATTTTTGTTTTGCGCTCAACAAGCATCTTCTTTTTTTCATCGTAAATATCAATTTTCCCCATAATGCCGTATGTTCCGCTATACACCGACAAACCCTGCAAAATATGTTTTGACGTAGAATACGTACCGGAATCAATACTTTCGTGATTTAATCTCCCCTCCACCTGTGGCGTGTCATGATACAGTGACGTATCAAAACTTTCATACACGCCATGCAGATACACCGACAGCGGGCAAAACATAAAATCGTTTATTTTTGATATTTGGATATAGGATTCCATCAGTCTTGAGTATGTTTATCCCATTCTTCAATATCTATAAATAAATCTCCCCAATTCATTTTATCCAACGTTTTATTTACATTGTGATACTGATTTATTTTCTCAAGAATCATCACACCCTTTCTCGCTATATTATAGGCACCATTCGCGTCTCCATTGAAATCAACACCATTAAACTTCTTATCACTATGAAAACCACAATGCGGACAATTTATTTGATCTATATTAGTACCGGATACACTACTCCTTGTGTTTGAGAGTAAATACAAATAATACGCCAGCTCCGTAAAGAATTTTTTAGTAGCAACCTTTTCAGATATTTGCTTTACGATATTGTTCTTATAATCAATATCTTGTTCTTCCAGTAGCCCCTTCAAACACTCCGTAATATCGTATTTAATTGTAATACCATTCTCTGTTTGCTCCAGCATTCTCTCTTCCCCCTTCTTTAATTCAAAATCTTTTTTGTTTCTACTAAACCACTTGTACCTGATAGCGTTTTTGGTTGATAGGATAAACTCATCTTTCCCTTTCTTATCGGCATAGAGTCTGTTTCCGCGCTTAGAGCTATTCTTTTGTTTCAAGAAGTCACTCGCTTTGTACGCTATTTTGAAATTATTTTCGGTGAAAGTAATGTTGATTTTCTCCATTAAACCGTCTTGGTCCCACTTAACATTTGGACGAAAGCCACACTCGGGACATGTTTTAGAGGTATAGCTAGCTTGCGTGTAGAAGATCACACCAGTTTGCTTTCCCATATCTTTAAAAGTGATAAATGGAGCTGTTAGCTGAAATGCGCGTAATAGATGTCCCGCTTTTTGAGGATCTTTTTCACCTTTATTTACTAAGAAATTAAGTTTTTTAATCAGTACTTTCTCTAATTGCTGGTACACGCTTTTCTCTATTCCCCCACGAATTTGCTTGAAGCGCATATTCAAGTCTTCAAAAACAATTATAGCGTTGTGTTCTATAATAAGATCAGCAAGCTTTCGTACCACGAGAGAAATATATCCTTTTTTAAGGTCTTTTATATTTTCAATATTTTGCCAGTCTTGCCTTGCTTTTTCTCTCCCTTTCGCCCTTTCTTCCAGAAGTTTATGGTAATTTACTCCATTTATTTCATTCAGACTTCCAAGAGCAGTATTACCGTTCTTATCTTTGAGTAAATTACATTTTTGATCAATACCAGCATAGTAAATTAGATGTTTTTCTCCACGATCAAGGCCAATAACATTTATCTCAGGGTTGTTGAGTAAGAATTCGTTTACTTTTTGATTGAAGTAATGTGAATCATCAGCTGTTCTGTTGAGAGTTATCGGGACATGTAAGAATGTTTTATTTTTAAGATATCGCTTATGATCCACCACCGCCTCTTCTGGGACGCTTTCGCTTTTCTTGACAACAATATTTTTCCACTTTCCAGTTTTAGTATTTTTAACCTTGTATCCTAATTTTTCCTCATCGGTCTTCGGTCTATAAAATAGTTCTGCTTCTCCATTGAGTTTGAACGGAAAATTACTCTCTGCATTTTCTTTAGAAAACAAGGTATCAAAATACATAGAGTGAAGATTTTTTGTTCTTTTTCTATTCTTGTCTTTTGGTCCTGATCCCCAATCTTTGTTATGTATTTCAAAAAGAAATAACTCTCCTGAAGTGTTTTTATTTTTGATGTATTCGCTCGATACACCAACAAAATCTATCTTATAACCCTGATTCCCAACATCATCCAAAAACTCCGCATAAGAACCGTATTCTTCTGGTTTTTTGAATTCAAAGTCGAATTCGCCCTTTTTATATTCAATAAGCCTCTGCATGTAAAATGCCAAATATTTCTGTGAATCTTCTTGGTTAAAATTTTCAGAGGTCTTTAAGTAAGAAGATGATTTTCGTATATCACTAATTTCTTTGGGTAGATGCTCATCTTTCAATTCTTCCAGTCGATGGTTTATACCAGTTTTCTTATCTTTTCTGCCAGTTTTTCTCACAGTTCTACCATCTATAACCATTAAATTGGGGATGTCTTTGACAGGGTCTGATATTGATTTATAAACCATCTTTTCATAACTGTCAGTACCCGATGCTTGAATGTTGCCATCATCAAATACCTTATTATGTCCTTTTTGCATTACGGCAAGATAATAACGTCCATCTTTTCGCAAAATTACAGCAGAATTATCAGGCTCTTTATTCTTGTCCCAGCCATCTGCAAGGGTCGGATTCTCAAAAGTCAATTTCCATTTATCAGTGCTGAACGGCTTTTTGGTAAGATAACTCTGTAAAAGCATCCTGACCTTAATAAGCTTTCCGTATGCATCATCGTAAAATTTCTTCTTAAAACCAAAATCAGGGTGATGATAGAATTTTGTATCAATGTCATATTCATCACCAACCCACTGTCGCTTCTTCTCAAGAGCGAAGTACTTACCCATTTGATAAATCCAAAGAGTGCTGTCAACAAAATTTTTAATTGTCAGCTTATCCTCCGATGAAACAGAAAAATCAGATTCGTTTCTGTTTATAATTTCTTCAAAATCCTTCTTGTATACATTGTATCCTTTCTTTACTTGTCTTTCCTCGCCACCTATTAGTTCTTGGTACTCATTCTCAAACAGAGAATTAAACTCCGATTCAAATATTTTTATAAACTGTTCCCATTTTGGTTCTTCCCCACTAAGAAAACCTTTTGATTTTGAATCTTCTTCATTCTTAAGGTATTTGTCCTTCCAAAGTTTTTCCTCTTCAAAACTTTTCGCAAGAGCATTTTTAATTAGTGATAAAGCAATAAAATCCGGAAACCTGTATGAGTTATCTGATTTTTCAAATTTTACAATTTTATCTTTCTTTGTCTGCTCATAAATGACTTTTTGAAATTCGTCACGTCCATTATCAGTCATCCATCGGTGCAAAATAGTATTAAGACCTTCTTTTGAAAGAAAGACTTTGTCTAATTCATATTCTTCCTCGTGGAGGAAAAAATCCCCTAACAAGGTTTTTAAGACTTCTGTTTTTTCTTCAGCAGAAATATAAAACTCCCTAAGTCTTTGTAATAACTCTTTATCGTCTTCTATATTTTCAATAAAGTCTTCTTTTTCACTCAATATTTGCTTATCAAGTAATTTAAAAAAAGAAATCTTTTCGTCTTTATGATCTTGGCGATATTTATTGATAATCTCATTTAATCCCTTTAGCTTTTCATTCGTATCTTTCACAACTTCACCACCAAGAATTTTATTATATGTATCAATTCCATCTTGTAACAAGCAAGAGTTATAATATTCTAACGAGAACACCACACCCAAATCCACAGAAAGTGTTTTTTCAACCTCGGAAAAATCAATTTTATATTTTATATCTTTAAAAAGCTGGGTATTTTCACAAAATCTTTTTAAATTCTGATCAATAATTCTAGTTACAACCGCTGTTGAGGTACCGTCGTCTTTATAAAAATTCTTTCTTGTTTCTTGAAATTTATCGAAGTAACCAGTGAAACCTTTCCACTCATCAAAAATAGAAATTTTATTTCCTTCCTCATCTAACACGAGTTCGTCTTTTTTATCTTTCAGAAAAGAGCCTTCTTCCTTACCATATCTTTTCTTAAGTTCTTCAAACACCGATACTCCGAATAATGCTTCAGTTTGAAAATGGTTATTAAGTTGTGTCCGTAACTCTTCGGAAAGAGTTTTAAATTCCTTTTGTAGGGCTTTGTCCTTTTTGTCTTTTTCTAACTTTTTTAATAGTGTGAAGTACTTATCTAAACCATCTATAGTTTTACCTGTCAGTGATTCAATGATGAATTGCCGATGAAGTCGGTCGAAGAAGGATTTGGTTTGTTTGTACTTTTCTTTTCGAACTCTATCTTTTTCAAAGACATTCTCGTCTTCCAGCATCTGCAACGTATTTCCCACAGGTTTCAACTCAAACCGTAACGTTTTTGACAACGCGTATTTCCTCGTAAATCCTTCAAAAATATTTTTTTGCGACATATTTTTTGCTAATTTTTATATATATTTTCGCCCCCAAAGACCAAAAAGGGACGACGGTTGTCGCCCAACAGATATGCTTACCAAACGGTTAAGCGCTATTGGAACCGTCGCCCCTCTCTGATTACAAAAAGAAAGTGGCAAACGATACGATATTACACTAAGCTGGGCGACAAAATAAATTTATCACAGTATCCATATCTACGCAAATTTTATCTGCCGTTGCTTTAGTTTCGGGTTTTGCTATCAGCCGCCGTTCTTTTTCGTTATTACTACGGATGTACCACGCCCGTGCGCGGACTTTGGTACCTGAAGTTTTTACCACGAGGGCACTTCTTGTTTTCTAACTCCCTTCGGTTATAAGTAAACAAAGTCGTATAGTCGCTTTGCTCCTTAAAAATTCGGGCTGCCGGACAGGGATTCGAACCCCGATACCCAGGACCAAAACCTGGTGTCCTACCATTGAACGATCCGGCAATATGTTTGTGCTTCTCATTTTTTCAACGTTCTTGTTT
>Ga0066649_10001289_pt1 | contig 15557 bp, 16 predicted proteins | sample CryGey132114_all_FD_59538 | JGI IMG/M metagenome (GOLD analysis project Ga0066649, IMG submission 59538) | Groundwater microbial communities from aquifer - Crystal Geyser CG22_combo_CG10-13_8/21/14_all | ecosystem: Environmental > Aquatic > Deep subsurface > Groundwater | place: USA: Utah... | reverse complement strand
CGGAGTAGCAACATAGCCCGGACAAATCGCCGAAACTTCAATCCCATCATTATATAATGAGCCGCGCAGAGCTTGCGCATAGGCTTTTACGCAAGCCTTACTTGCAGAATATGCCGGAGCAGAAGGCAATCCGCGATATGCCGACATTGATGACATCAGCGCCAACTGCCCGCCGCCTTGAATTTTGAATTTTTCTATCGTTGGCAGAATTGTATTTATCACCCCACCGACATTGACTGAAAAAACTTCACGCACCGCATCGTTATTTGTGCCCTCTGCCGTTCCGCCGGAAATCCCTGCATTAGCGATGACCAAATCCAGATGTGGTAGGCTTTTGATGAAAGCTTCCATCGTAGAAATATCAGTCGCATCAATAATTGCGATTTGCACCTCTGCACCCTTGGCTCTGCACTCGGCTTCCACGCGGCGTAATCTTTCAGCATTACGTCCGGTTAGTGCCATAAAAACACCATTCCCCGCATACTCCAGAGCAAGCGCCTTACCAATCCCACTGGAAGCTCCGGTGATTAGTATGGAATTTATTGGACGCAAGATTTGATTTTTCATAGCAATTTATTTTTCTGTAACTAATATAGCCACATGAACGAAATTGGCAATAGGCGCGGTTTATGTTTTGTCTTATCTTCCCCTTCCGGTGCAGGAAAAACCACGATAAGCCGCATAATACTTGAAAAAAACAAAGATATCGCAATGTCGATTTCTTATACAACGCGCGCACCCCGCCCGTTAGAAAAGGATGGCGAGGATTATTTCTTCACCAGTAAAGAAAGTTTTCGCAAGATGGTCGATAATGATGAGTTTCTGGAATATGCCGAAGTTTTCGGACATTTTTACGGCACGCCGCGCAAATTTGTGGAAGAGCAGCTAAAAAGCGGAAAAGATGTTTTATTTGATATTGATTGGCAGGGCACACAACAGCTCACCGAGAAAATGGGCGAAGATATTGTGAGCGTTTTTATTCTGCCACCTTCAATGGCTGAGCTGCAAAAACGTTTGGAACAGCGCGCACAAGATGCAGAAGATGTTGTGCAAAAACGCATGAAAAAGGCGAGCCGTGAAATTTCCCACTGGAATGAATATGATTATGTGATTGTGAATAATGAGCTGGAAATTGCCACCGAAACCGTGCAGAGAATTCTGGAAGCGGAAAGGTTAAAACGTTATCGCCAACCATATCTTGAGAATTTTGTGCAGGATTTACTTTTTAATTAATTATGGAAAATTCCGGCACATATAAGGAATTCTCAAATTCCTCCATCTCCGATTATTACGAGTTGCTAAAACCGCGCGTAATGAGCTTGGTAGTTTTCACCGGATTGGTCGGGATGATTCTCGCGCCCGGAAACATCCATCCTTTTATCGCATTAGTTGCTGTTTTATGTATTGCAGTCGGCAGTGGAGCAAGTGGCGCAATTAATATGTGGTATGAGCGCGACCTTGATGCAAAAATGAAACGCACCGAAAACCGACCACTCCCCGCAGGCCGTGTTAACCCTGATGAGGCGCTGGGATTTGGCGTGATTATGGCGTTATTCTCCGTAATCGTGCTTGCAATTGCCACAAATCTGGTAGCCGCCGCCATCCTCACCGCCGCGATTTGCTTTTATGTATTCATCTATACAATCTGGCTGAAACGCCGCACTCCGCAGAATATAGTAATCGGCGGGGCTGCCGGTTCATTCCCGCCGATGATAGGCTGGGCTGCGGTGACTGGCGATATCACCCTATTCCCGATTTTGCTTTTCCTGATTATATTTTTCTGGACTCCGCCGCATTTTTGGGCGCTATCTCTACTCATCAAAGATGAATATAAAAATGCAACCGTACCCATGCTTCCGGTAGTGCGCGGCGTGCAATATACCAAATATAATATTGTCATATATAGCCTGATATTGGCGGTAATATGCCTGTTGCCCTATTTCTTCGGATTTGCAGGATTGCTGTATCTCACCACGGCAATTTTGCTTAATTTTGGGTTTATATATTATTCGATTATGTGCCTGCGCGATAATACAAACACTTATGCCAGAAAAACATTCCTATTTTCTATAATTTTCTTGTTTTTACTTTATCTCATATTTGTGGCTGATAAAATCGTCTCCAATTAAACGATTAATATAACTAACTAATCCTTGGAGAATAAAAATGGAAAATTCTAATATCATTCTTAGCGAATTCGCAAACTCAACTATGAGTGTTTTCGGCTTTGGCTTTTTGGCTGGCAGCTTGTTCTCAATTTTGATTTTGCTGATTTTTGATTGGCTAAAAAGCAGAAACGAAAACGCTTAAGGGCTAACATAGTTTCAAATCAACCCCTCTCCGGAGGGGTTTTTTTATGCCATCATCTTGCTTTTTTCCTCCGCACTTCACGATGAGCAATATAGCTTGCACTGGCAGTTATAATAATCGCACCTATAATACTTTCTGTTGATATAATCTCATCCAGAAATAGATATGCAATAATGCTCGCCATCACAACGCGTGAGAAATCAAGTGGCGCAGTTAGACTGATATCGGTGAGCGTATATGATTTTATCATGCAATAATGCGCCGAAATTGAGAGAATACCAATTGCTGTTGACCAAATAATCAAATCCCATGTCGGAGTTTCCCAAAAAAACGGGATAATCAGCAAATTCAATCCCAGCATCCATAAATGCATATTATACATCATGCTGAAGGAATCCTCGGTTGCACTCAGCTTTTTGACGATTAGAAGCACGCCGGCAATTGTCATACAGGTTGCGATACATATATAATAGCCATAATTCACCTGCTCAAAACCCGGCCCGACAATTACCATCGCACCGGAAAACCCCAGCAAAACCGCACCCCATCTGTGCCAACCCATTTTTTCACCAAGAAATATTACCGCCCCCACCGAGGTAAAAATCGGAATAGTCAGGGTTAGCGCAATCCAATCTGAAACTGCAAGCAACGAAACCGAATAAAACATCAATAGCATAGAGATGAAACCGAGCAGGCTGCGGGCAAAGAACAGTTTTTTATTTTTGATGGAAATATTGATGGTCTTGCGCCGCATAAAAACCAGTGGCAGCAATATCAGCATCGCTCCCAAATTGCGCCAAAAGGTGAGATTCACCATATTATAGCCAAAATCAGTCACATGCTTCATCACTGAGGCCATAATCGCAAAACTCAAGCAAGATAGCAAAAACCAAGCAATCCCGCGCCATTCCTTATTCACTATCTCCATACTAGGTTATTATGCCGTAATTTTTTGATATATAATAGGTTTTTTTCACAAAAACCCCTTGACCATCCCAAAAATATAGGTTATCTTCCCATTGTTACCCATATTATCCCAATCAGTCCCAAGTAGTTTTCCCAGAACTACTTGGGACGCCCTTTTTGAGCAGGATGCTCTTTTAAGGTGGAAATATGGCAAGGGGCAGAAGGAAATATGGCATTATTCTTATCTACATTTATCAAGAAAATTGACAAAAAAGGTCGCGTGTCCGTCCCTGCGCAATTCCGCACTGCGCTAACTGAAGAATCTTTTGGCGGAATCATTGTATATGGCTCTTTCATAAATGGTTGCATTGAAGCTTGCGGCATGTCCCGCATTGAAAAATTAAGCGAAGGTATTGATGACCTTGACCCCTTCTCCGAGGAAAGAGATGCATTCGCAACTGCCGTGCTGGGTGGCAGCTTCCAACTTCAATTTGATTCTGAAGGCCGAGTTACACTCCCCCCCGAACTCACCGGACAAATTAACGCCAAAGAAGAAGTTGTGTTTATCGGTAAAGGCCAAACTTTTGAAATCTGGGAACCGGAAGCCTTCGCAAAATATTCGCAAAATGCCCGTGAGTTAGCCTCGAAAAATCGTAAATCATTACGCTTGGGAGGCAGGAAAGATGCCTGAAAGTTTGAAATTACATGAACCGGTAATGATTCGTGAAGTGCTGGAATATCTGCAACCGCGCGATGGTGAAACTTATATTGATGCAACATTCGGCGCAGGTGGATATAGCCGCGCTATATTAAATGCTGCGGATTGCCGCGTAATCGCAATTGACCAAGACCCTTCGGTTAAAGCTATCGCAGATAAGCTCTCCACTGAGGCAAATGGAAGATTTCAATTCGTTGCCGGAAATTTTGGTGATTTGGAAGATTTGGTTACAGATAAAATAGACGGTATTGTTTTTGATATTGGTGTTTCCAGTATGCAAATTGACCAAGCTGAGCGCGGATTTTCATTCCAAAAAAACGGCCCGCTTGATATGCGCATGTCATCTTCCGGACAAACTGCCGCAGATTTCCTAAACTCCGCCGGAGAGAAAGAAATCGCCGATGTGATTTATCAATATGGCGAAGAAAAACAATCACGCAAAATTGCCAAAGCCATATTAGCAGCCAGACCCGTGAATACAACGCAGGAATTGCGTGAAATTATCCATGCCTCTATCGGAAATCCGGGGAAAACCGATTCCGCGACAAAAACTTTTCAGGCATTGAGGATATTTATCAACAGTGAGCTGGAAAATTTACGAAAAGGTTTAAAATCAGCACTTGAAATACTAAAAAAAGGCGGTAGATTGGTGGTTATGACGTTTCACTCCTTGGAAGACAGAATTGTAAAGAACTTTTTTAAAGTTGAAAGCGGAAGCTTCGATTCTGCCAACCGTCATGCCCCTCTAACTGCGGAAACCCAGATTTCAAACCTTGAAATCCTTACTCGCAAGGCTGTTGCGCCCGGTGAGCAAGAAATTAGGATGAATCCGCGCTCAAGATCAGCAAAGCTTAGGGCGGCAATTAACACGACGGAACAAATAGGAGATTTGTCATGAGTAAAACAATCGTAACATGGTTATTATTTATCTTACCAGTAGCAATGGGGCTATTCTACGTAAAGCATATCGTGCAAAATCTTGAGGAAGATTTGGCAGCTTTGGAAAGAAGCATTGATGTCGATCAGGAAGAAGTTCATGTGCTAAAAGCTGAATGGACATATTTAAGCCGTCCGGAAAGAGTGAAAACGCTCGCCAGCAAATATCTTGATTTAGAACCAACTACAAGCCGCCAAATTGCTGACGTTCAGGTGATTCCTTTCTCTATCGGTGAAGGCAAGATTATGACAAGTAGCGTGGAGATAAAATAAGATTTCTCTGGTAAGTCTTATCAAAATCTTGTTAGAGTGATAATATGCAAAACAGGGACACAGAGCCGTTTTTCAGAGAAAAACAAACTGATAAAATGGTCAAAAGTCGCCTCCTATTTATCACTTGCGCCTTCGCCCTATTCTTCTTTATTATTGCCCTGAAAGCCGCCGAAGTCTCGGTGTTTGGCCATGATGAATCCGCAAAAAAAACCGCGCATGGCAACCCAAAAATTGATAGAGCCGAAATTGTTGACCGCAACGGAAATCTGCTTGCCACAAACTTAAAAATCGCCGGAGTTTACGCCAATCCAAAAGAGATTATAGATGTGCAGGAAACCGTATTGGGGCTAACTTCCGCCCTTGTCGAAACTGATATGAAATCCCTAGCGCAAGACTTCAAGAAGGATACTCAATTTGTCTGGATAAAGCGCAATATATCCCCCAAAGAGCAGCAAGCCGTCAATGATTTGGGGCTGCCAGGCATATATTTCTCCGAGGAAATAACCAGAGTTTATCCGCATGGGAATTTGCTGGCACATATTCTCGGCTATGTGAATGTGGATAATGAGGGGCTGGCAGGAATTGAACGCGAATTGAACGAGGCGCTTATGTGGGGTTCAAAAGAACCTTTACAGCTTTCGATTGATGTAAAAATCCAGCATATATTGCGTGACGAGCTTTTGACCAAGCTAGAGGAATTTCAAGCGCATTCTGCTTCCGGCATGGTTGTGGATGTGCAAACCGGAGAAACGCTGGCGATGGTTAGCCTACCGGATTTTGACCCAAATCATCCCGCAGATGCTACAAAGGAACAAAAATTCAACGGGTTAACTCTCGGTGTTTATGAGATGGGCTCAATCTTCAAGCCAATCACCGCAGCGATGGCGATGGATTATGGCGTTGCAGATTTTAATACCACTTATGATGCAAGAACACCATTACGCTTCGCGCGCCAGACAATTTCCGATTATCACGGCAAAAAACACATCCTGACTCTGCCAGAAGTGATTATGTATTCATCAAATATCGGTACGGCAAAAATGGCACTGGCAATCGGCACAGAACGGCAAAAGGAGTTTCTGGATAAGATAGGTATGCTGGAAAAATCGGAGATTGAAATTCCTGAAAAAACTGCACCACAATACCCAAGAAAATGGAAAGATATCAATACGATAACCATATCATTTGGACATGGCATCGCCGTAAGCCCGATACATATGGCGAAGGCTTTTATTCCGCTCGTAAATGGCGGTGATTTGCATCCGGTAACTCTGCTCAAGAAAAAAGACGGCGACCTAACCGAGGCAAAAAAAGTTATCTCAAAGACCACTTCCGACAAGGTACGCAAACTCCTCAGAATGGTAGTCAAGGGCGGAACAGGGCGCAATGCCGATGCTAAAGGCTATCTGGTCGGTGGCAAAACCGGAACTGCCGAAAAACTGGAAAACGGCAAATATAGCAGCACTAAGGTTATGTCATCATTTATCGGTGCATTCCCGATGAGCGAGCCGCGCTATGTCGTAATTGCAATTTTTGACGAACCACAACAGCAGAAAAAATATGTGCGCCCAACCGGCGGGGTTGTTGCAGCTCCGGTTATAAAAAATATCGTTGCCCGTGTTGGCCCTATCCTCGGTATCAAACCACGCTTTGACGATGAAGCCGAGCAGGAACTTTATGTAAATCAATGGTTAGAACATGCCCCAGCTATCGTATCTGCTCACAACTAGGGCGGATGCTCTTGCCGATTCCGAGATTACGGGAATTACCTGTGACTCGCGCAAAACCCGATCCGGCTATTTGTTTTTTGCGATAAGAGGCGCAGAATCAGACGGACATAAATTTATCCCGCAAGCGATTGAAAATGGCGCAATAGCGGTTATCGGAGAAGATGACGCAGCACAATTGCCGGAAAATATTATATATATAAAAAGCGCAAATATCAGGGAAGATTATGCTTTTGCCGCCTCCAGATTTTATCCGAATAATCTGGAGAATATTGCAATTGTGACCGGAACAAACGGCAAAACTTCAGTAGCAAATTTCACCCGCCAATTATGGCTCTCGGCAGGGAAAAATGCTGCAGCACTCGGTACATTAGGACTTATTACGAATAAGCAGGCACAAAGCTCAGAAGCGGTAAACACCACCCCAGATGCAGCAGAATTACATAAGATTTTATCTCAGCTAAGCGGGAATATAATCATTGAAGGCTCGTCAATCGGGCTGGAGCAACATCGCCTTGATTATACTAACCCGAAGATTGCAGCCTTCACCAATTTCACCCGCGACCATTTGGATTATCATCAATCAATGGAGAGTTATTTTGCGGCAAAATTGTTATTATTCACAAAGGTTATGCAGGATGGCGTGGCGGTGATAAATCATAGCCTGATGTCGGAAAATAATCTGGCGGAAGCGGTGAAGAAATTTAAGACCATACGTTTTGGTGCAGATGGGGATTTAAGGCTAATTTCCGCCACCCCTACCCCTGAAGGACAAATAATCAAGATTGATTTGCTCGGTGAAAAAGCAGAAATTGAAATCCCCCTTATCGGCAAATTCCAACCCGAAAACATCTTATGTTCGGCAGGAATCGCAATTGCTTCCGGTATGCAACCAAAAGAAATTCTAGATAACATAGCGAATTTGCAACCAGTGGCAGGCCGAATGGAAAAAGCGGCAAAGAATATATATGTTGATTATGCCCACACACCAGACGCACTGGAAAATGCGCTCAAATCATTGCGCGGGCATACGCAAGGAAAACTGCACGTGGTATTTGGCTGCGGCGGTGACAGGGACAAGGGCAAACGCCCGCAAATGGGCAAAATCGCAGCAGAATATGCGGATATAATAACGATTACGGATGATAATCCACGCACCGAAAATGCCGCGAAAATCCGACAGGAAATTATGGCTGAATGCGCGGAAGCACAGGAAGTTGCCGACAGAAGTAAGGCGATTGAACAAGCCATTTCCACGATGAAAAATGATGACATATTACTGATTGCAGGCAAGGGGCATGAAAAATATCAAATAATCGGCACGGAAAAACAATATTTTGATGACATTGAGGCAGTAAGAGGAGTAAAGTCATAAAGTATAATTTTGAGGAAAATATGCAAATCTGGACGGCAGAGGAAGCAGCAAAAGCAACCGGCGGCAAATTACACGGCTCTTCCGACTGGGCAGCGTTTTCGATTTCCATAGATTCCCGCTTTACCCGAAAAGGCGATTTATTTATTGCCCTGCGTGGCACAAAATCCGATGGGCATGATTATATACGCGAGGCCTTCCTCAAAGGCGCATCGGCTGTGATGGCGGAAAGATTGCCGAATAATTTCCCCGAATCTTCTCCGGTTTTGTTAGTTGATGATTGCATTACCGCCTTGAGAAAATTGGCCGAATATCGCCGTGCCGAAAGTGAAGCAAAAATTATTGCCGTCACCGGAAGTGTTGGCAAAACCAGCACCAAAGAAATGTTGAATGTGGCATTTTCCTCACTTGGCATAACCCATGTTTCGGCGGGGAATAATAATAATGAAACCGGCGTACCGCTAAGCATCGCCAAAATGCCCAAAGATACGGAATTTGGGATTTTTGAAGTCGGAATGAACCATGCCGGAGAAATCTCGCCGCTTTCAAAACTACTAAAACCACATCTGGCTATTATCACCACAATTGCCGAAGTGCATATGGAGTTTTTTCATAACCTCGAAGGTATTGCAGATGCTAAGGCCGAAATTTTTGACGGGCTGGAAAAAGACGCATTCGCCGTAATAAACCGCGACACAGAATTTTTTGACAAGCTCTCAAAAATTGCACGCAAAAAAGGGGTAAAGGAAATCATCTCATTTGGAGAAGACTTCACCTCCGATATCCGCCTTGTTGACCATAACTCATCCAGCAGCGGCAGCGCCGTCCATTGCAAAGCCGGATTTGACGAATTTAGCTATAATATCTCAGCACGCGGCAAACATGTTGCGATAAATTCCCTCGCAGTTCTGGCGGCAGTGAAGGCGCTGGGACATAATCTGCATGACGCGGCAGAATCATTATCCAGCTTCACCTCACAAAAAGGACGCGGGCAAATTTTGCATTCAGATATTAATGGCGGGAAAATAACCATTATTGACGAAAGCTATAATGCCAGCCCGGTTGCAGTACGCGCCGCGCTCAGCAATCTTGGTGATATTGAATGTCAGGGCAGGAGAATTGCCGTCATCGGCGATATGCTGGAATTGGGCGAAAAATCGCAAGCTATGCATGAATCGCTCGCGCCCGACATTTTGCATAACGGAATTGATGTAGTTTTCACGGTGGGTGAAATGTCCAAGCATTTGCTACGCAAACTTCCCGATGCCAAAAAAGGTGAATCATTTTCCACCAGCAGCGAGGCTATGAATGCGCTGGAAAGATTCCTGAAAGCAGGTGATGTAATATTAATCAAAGCTTCCAACGGCATTGGCTTAGGAAAATTAGTTGAAGAGTTAGCGAGGTCAAAAGCCGATGCTCTATAATTTACTTGTTCCACTTTCGGAAGATTATAAAATCCTCAATCTGTTCAAATATCTAACCTTCCGCAGTGGCGGTGCGATTTTTACCAGCCTCATCATCAGCTTTGTAATCGGCCCGAAAATTATACGCTGGTTAAAATCCAAGCAGGAACATGGCCAACCGATTCGCGAAGATGGACCGGAATCTCACCTACTCACCAAAAAAGGAACGCCAACCATGGGCGGGGTGATGATTTTGCTTTCCGTCTGCGTTTCCACCTTATTATGGGCAGATTTGAGCAATCAATATGTGTGGATTGTATTGCTGGTAACGCTTGGTTTTGGCTTTATCGGCTTTTTAGATGATTACAAGAAACTCACCAAAAAAAGCTCACAAGGTTTGCGCGGAAAATATAAGCTATTGGTAGAAATCATTCTGGCAGGACTCATAACCTATTGGATAAGCAGCATCTCCGCACCTGAGCAGGCAACGCATTTGGCACTGCCCTTTTTCAAAGATATATTGCTGAATATGGGCTTTTTATATTTTATCTTCACCATCTGTGTTGTTGTCGGCGCTTCCAATGCGGTGAATTTGACCGATGGGCTGGACGGGCTGGCAATCGTACCGATTATGATTGCAGCAGCATGTTTCGGGCTAATTTCCTACATAGTTGGGAATTTCAATTTTGCCGACTATCTGCAAATACATTTTGTCAAAGGCTCAGGGGAAGTTGTGATATTCTGCGCATCCTTGATTGGTGCAGGGCTAGGCTTTTTATGGTTCAACGCGCCACCCGCTAAGGTATTTATGGGGGATACGGGCAGCCTAGCTTTTGGCGGCGCACTTGGTGCGATTGCCGTTATCACTAAACATGAAATCGTACTCGCAATTATCGGCGGGTTGTTTGTGGTGGAAGCTGTATCGGTGATTTTGCAGGTCGCTAGCTTTAAGCTCACCGGAAAACGTATTTTCAGAATGGCACCTATCCACCACCATTATGAGAAACTGGGCTGGCAAGAACCCACAATTGTCATCCGCTTCTGGATAATCGCTGTGATTCTGGCTCTCATCGGACTTTCAACTTTGAAGCTGAGATGACGAAAAATATTATCGCTATATTTGGATTGGGAAAATCTGGCAAGGCAAGTTATGAATATCTGAAATCAAAAGGATATGAAATTGTCGCTTGGGATGATACCGAATCCTCGCACGAAAATATCCCATGCACAGCACCGCAAAGCTGGGATTGGGGCAGAATCGAAAAGCTTGTGCTTGCCCCCGGCATCCCCCTCACTCACCCCAAACCTCATTATATCGTGGAAGCAGCGCACAAAGCTAATGTACCGATTATTTGCGATATTGAGATTTTGTATCTGGATAATATGGATGCAAAATTTATCGGCATCACCGGAACAAACGGAAAATCCACCACCACCGCGCTTATCGGTCATATATTAGAGCAAAACGGATTTGATGTTGCAGTCGGCGGGAATATCGGAAACGCAGCCTTAAGCCTCGGCAAACATAAATATTATGTTTTGGAAATGTCATCCTATCAGCTTGATTTGATTGATAAAACCCGCTTCAATATTGCAGTCTGGATGAATATCACCCCCGACCATATTGACCGACATGGGGATATCCAAGGTTATATAAAAGCCAAAAAGAACCTCTTCAGAAACGGAAATGATATCGCCTTTATCGGGCGTGATGACGAGTATAGCAAAAAGCTGGACGGCGTAGGTTTTAGCAAGAAGGATAATTTGGGAGATTTTCCGAATTTGCCCGGTGAGCATAATATGCAGAACATCAACGCCGCCTTTAAAGTGGCAAAATATCTGGGAATTTCAGAAAATAAGATTATTGCTTCAATCCTATCTTTTCCGGGATTGGCACATAGAATTGAATTTGTTAGCGAACGCGGCGGAGTGAAGTTTATCAATGATAGTAAGGCAACAAATGCCGATTCTGCCGCTTGCGCGCTTTCCTGCTTTGAGGATATTCATTGGATTTTGGGTGGCGTGGCAAAAGCAGGAGGAATCAAAGCACTTGCTGAATATTTCCCAAAAATCAGACATGCATATTTAATCGGTGAAGCGCAAGAAGAATTTGCAGGCGAACTGGAAGGCAAAGTTACATATAGCAAATTTAAGAATCTGGAAGATGCCGTAAAACAAGCAGCAAGCAATGCAGAAAAAGGCGTGGTTTTGCTGTCACCGGCATGCGCAAGCTTCGACCAATTCAAAAATTTTGAAGAAAGAGGTGACGTGTTCAAAAAAATCGTCTTAAACTTATAAAAACCTAGAATATATAAGGCATTTTCTAAAATGAAAACCGATAGAACTGAAAGAACATTGCTAAAAAAATGGTGGAGAACCGTGGATAGCTATTTGCTGTTTGCAGTTATGTCACTCATCATCATCGGCGGGTTGATGGTCACAACCGCAAGCCCTGCCGTGGCTGAGCGCATCGGGCTGGATTCATTCTATTTCACGATTCGGCAATTTGCCTATCTGGCAGTTGGCGGGGCATTAATCTTCGGCATATCACTGCTTGACCCGAAAATGATTCGCCGTATGGCTGTTCTTGGTTTTATATGCGGAATGTTTTTAATGGTCGCGGTTCTGTTCCTCGGTGCAGAAATTAAAGGCTCAACCAGATGGCTGAATCTGGGTTTTTTCTCGCTGCAACCCTCAGAATTTCTGAAGCCGTTTTTCTATGTCACAGTGGCATGGATGTTTTCCGAACGCCTAAAGGATGAAAGCTTCCCCGGCTTTATCATCGCTATAATATTATATATTGCCGTGGTTTCTTTGCTGGTTCTGCAACCCGATATCGGCACGACAATCATCATCACCTGCGTATGGATGGGGCAATTTTTCCTCGCCGGATTGCCGATAATGCTGCTTGCTGTTTTTGCCCTAATCGCAATTGTCGGCGGTGTTTTTGCCTATCTGGTTTTTGACCATGTAGCCGCAAGGATAGACAAATTTCTTGACCCCAGCGCTAGCGGGTATCAGGTGAGCAAATCTCTGGAAGCATTCTCCAGTGGTGGTTTGATGGGTAAAGGCCCAGGAGAAGGTAGCGTGAAGGCTAACATCCCCGATTCACATACTGATTTCATTTTCGCAGTTATCGGTGAGGAAATGGGGCTGTTTGTTGTGTTGATTGTTATCGGAATTTTCGCCTTTATCACGATTCGCGGATTCCTAAAAATATATGAGCGCAAGGATTTGTTCATCGTACTTGCCAGCGCCGGAATCTTGATGAATTTCGCCATGCAGGCCATAATCAATATGGGTGTTACATTGAAGTTAATGCCCACAAAAGGGATGACCTTGCCATTTATTTCCTATGGTGGCTCATCGGTATTGGCAACTTCAATTGCCATTGGAGTGTTGCTGGCATTGACGAGGAAGCGTTATGAATCCAAGTAGAATTTTGATGACAAGCGGCGGCACGGGCGGACATGTTTTCCCCGCATTGGCAACTGCTATGGAATTATCTGCATCCGGAGCAGATATACTATTTGCCACAGATTTGCGCGGCGAAAAATATCTGGCGAATACAGATTATAGATATAAGCTGATTTCATCTGCCGGACTTGGCGGGAATGCCTTAAAAAAACTCCTTGCCGCAACGAAGATTTTTAAAGGCTTGGCAGAATCTGTCAGCCTGATATTGAAATATAAACCCGATGTGGTTATCGGCTTTGGGGGCTACACAACTTTTCCCATTCTGCTAGCGGCAAAGCTTTTGCGTAAGAAAATCATCATACATGAGCAAAATTCGGTAATGGGCAAGGTTAACCGCCAATTCCTCAAAAATGCGGTATTGGTTGGACTATCCTTCCCCGACACCAAATATACAAAAATCGGAGAGGTTTTTGGCAATCCTGTGCGCAAGGAAATAGAGTTCTCGCCATTGCCCGCGCTCGGTGACAAAATTAAGATACTGATTACCGGTGGCAGCCAAGGGGCAAGAATTTTCGCCAAATTTTTTCCCGAATCATTCCATCAACTTGCCCATAAAATCTCCGTTGTTCATCAAGTGCCGGAAATTGATATTGAAGCTTTGCGCAATGAATATGAAAGGCTGGGAATTGAGGCTGAGTTGAAACCCTTTTTTGATGATATGCCAAAAAGATTAGCTGAAGCGCATCTGGTTATTTGTCGCTCCGGTTCTTCTACCGTGTTTGAGCTTACAGCAGCAGGCCGTCCGGCAATTTTTGTGCCACTCGCAATTGCTGCCGATAATCACCAAATGGTCAATGCGCAAAATATTGAACGCATCGGCGGTGGCTGGATAATCCCCGAACAGGAAGCAACAATCGCCAAATTTGAATATCGCGTGAAAGATTTAGTTGAAAACCCCGCAAAATTGGTAGAAGCTTCAAATGCTATACATGAATTTGCACAAAATGACGCGGCGAGAAAATTTGCACAAGGGATTTTGAAAATAATCAGCAACGGGGCAAAAAAATGAAATTCTTGAGATTATTAGTCTTGTTACTTATCACTATAATGATAGGCATTTTCGCGGTTAATAACAGCCAGCTAGTAGATATCGACTTGCAGCCATTACCGTTTAAATTCGCTGCATCATTCTTCTTCGTGATATTTGTCATCTTGCTTTGCGGTGTAATTTTAGGCGGAACAGGAACATCATTCCGTGCCCTTTATTGGAAAAGAATCGCCAAAAGCCGTGAGAAAAAAATCGCCAAATTGGAAACACAATTACGTGAGGCGAAAAGAACAAAACCGAGCACCGAGCTTTCTATAATAGAAAAAAAGCAATGAAGATAATAGCAAAAATCTGTGGCTTAAAGACAAGGGAAAGCATTATCACCGCCCAAGAAAATGGCGCGGATTTCCTAGGTTTTGTGTTTTACCCGCCATCACCGCGCCATCTTACACCGCAACAAGCGGCTGAACTTGCACATTTTGCCACAGCAAAAAAAGTGGCGGTTACGGTTGATGCTAATGATGCGCTGCTGGCAGAAATTGTTGAATCATTGCAACCAGATTATATCCAATTGCACGGTGAAGAAACCACTAAACGCGCACAGCAAATCAAGCAGCAATATGGGCTAGGTTTGATTCGCTCGATTGAGCCGAATATTTATCCCGAAGATAGTGGATTATATGATTATTTGCTGGTAGATGCGCCAAAAGCAGAATTACCGGGTGGAAATGGCCGGAAATTTGATTGGAAAAACTTCACCCCGCCCACGCATAATTGGTTTTTATCCGGTGGGCTAAATGCCGAAAATATCGCCGAGGCATTGAAAATAACTCAGGCCAAAATGGTAGATATTTCTTCTGGTGTGGAAAAAGAGCGCGGAATAAAAGACGATAAGTTAATCGCCGAATTTTTGCAGAAATTGCGCGAGCTTTAATTTCTATTCCATTGCGGGAAATAGTTGTTATAATCCCCATCCTATGAGCGAGAATTCATTAAACCAATATCCTGATGCAGAAGGGCATTTTGGACAATTCGGCGGTAAATATATTTCCGAAACCCTAATGCCGCTTATCAACGAGCTGAGCGAAGCATATGAAGAGGCGAAATCCTCTCCCGAATTTGCTGAGGAATTTTCCTATTATTGCAAACATTATATTGGTCGCCCTTCCCCGCTATATTTCGCCTCCCGCCTTACTGAACATTGCGGCGGTGCAAAGATATATTTCAAACGTGACGAGTTAAATCACACTGGCGCACATAAAATCAATAATTGCATCGGGCAAATTATCCTCGCCAAAGCCATGGGCAAAACCCGCATCATTGCTGAAACCGGAGCTGGTCAGCACGGCGTTGCGACTGCCACGGTCTGCGCGCTTTTCAACCTGCCCTGCACAATCTTCATGGGCGCAAAAGATATGGAACGCCAAAAACCCAACGTCTTCCGCAT
>Ga0066649_10001267_pt1 | contig 15695 bp, 11 predicted proteins | sample CryGey132114_all_FD_59538 | JGI IMG/M metagenome (GOLD analysis project Ga0066649, IMG submission 59538) | Groundwater microbial communities from aquifer - Crystal Geyser CG22_combo_CG10-13_8/21/14_all | ecosystem: Environmental > Aquatic > Deep subsurface > Groundwater | place: USA: Utah... | reverse complement strand
ATGGGTTCATTAACCAATAACCTTCGAGAAATTTATACCTTATGAGCGTTAGAACTTTTGAAAATTTCACACCAGATTTAGGTGTTGGTGTCTTTGTTGATCCATCCGCTTTAGTGGTTGGACAGGTGCGAATGGGCGATCATTCCTCTGTTTGGCCCATGGCGTCTATTCGTGGAGATGTCAATGCCATTCGTATCGGTTCTCGTACCAGCGTTCAAGATGGTTGTGTCTTACATGCCACCCATGCCGGTCCCTTTAACCCTGAGGGCTTCAATTTAGTCATTGGTGATGATGTTACCATCGGTCATAAAGCCATGCTACATGGCTGTACTGTAGGGAATCGCTGTTTAATTGGTATGGATAGTGTAGTCATGGATGGCGCAGTCATTGAGTCAGAAGTCGTTCTTGGCGCTGGTAGTATTGTGCCTCCTGGACGCGTTCTCACTTCGGGCTTTTTGTGGGTGGGCTCTCCTGCTCGAAAGATTCGCCCCTTAAACCAGACTGAAATTGATTATTTTGAATATTCTGCCGAAAACTATGTTTCTCTAAAAAATCGCTACTTGGCAGATAAAGGCTAATTTACAGGGGCTGACGGTCAATTTGAAATCTTTTTTCAAACATCCAATTTTAGCGATCCTGATTGCCAGCCTTTTGGGATTTGTGCTGCTCACAGACCTTGTTGATCAGACAGATCAACAAGTCCATTCATGGATTAACAAATTATCACCCTCGGAGGTTAAAAAAGCCCCCATCCTACTGACATTTCCTCCACAGTTGACGGATCTTGAAAAAAAAATCCGCCTGAATAATGCCCTTGAACAGTTTATCTTAGCTCCCCCTCAAATTTTAGTGCTCGCAGGGGATTGGAGTCACGACACCCCGAGCTGGGTTTCCCCACGCAATGCAAAATCATCCATGGATAAAGTCTTGTTAGACAATCTGTCGACATTGAGTGAAACCACCAAAATTATAGCGCCTTTATACCCTTACCAGCCTCTTTCAGCGCAACAGCATTTCATCAGTAAATCTTCACAAACACTGACTATCAATACAGAACAAAAAAACTGGCTAACCTCAGCAATCAACTTTCTAGTCCCTGTGCCACAATTGACATCGAGTTATAGTTGGCTTAAAAAAGATTGGCAGGAACTTTTGTTTCAACACCTGCCTTTGAACAGCAACTACCCAATCACGCTCATGTACCAACAAAACCAGCAGCTTTATCCTAGTTTGGCTCTTGGTGTCTTTTTAGCACAGCTTTCACCACAAGAATCGCAACCAACGACACAGCTGAGTTTTAAGCAAAACCAGCTCAGGATTGCTGGGGTTGATAATGCCTTATCTTTAAATGCAACCTTCTGGTCACGCATTGCACCAGCACAAATTGTTCAGAAATCCCTCACGCTAATAGAACAGCAACCTTCCTCCTTATGGGCGGATAAAGTGGTTTACATCGCACCGTCCAACGACAAGGATCTTGCAAAATCTGTTGTCGTAGAATCCGCTCTTAACTCAATGGCATGGGACTCTCGACCATCTGCCAACCTATTTTTTGTCTTTACAGCCATCCTTATCATGGCGTTATTTCATATTTTTCTCAGTGGAAAATTATCCCATACCGTCAATTTTCTCATCACAACGCTTATTGTTTTAATGCTTTTAATTGCACAAATCACCTTGGCGATTACTCAACATTGGTGGTTCTCCGGCGTCAGTATTCTATTTTGGGTGCTTATTTTACATTTGGTTTTAATGCTTCAAACTTATTGCATTAAATGGGTGGAACAGTTCGGCCATGCCCATGATGATGCCTTGCAATTACTCGCAATTGCTTACCAAGAGAAAGGTGAACTCAATACAGCTTTTGGCTATCTAAAAAGATGCCATAACAGCGCATATACCTGCGATTTACTTTACCAGCTGGCGCAACAAATGGAACGCAAACGCGACTATGAAGGTGCCGTATTGGTTTATCAACGTCTACAAACGTTAGGGAGTAAACAGTATAAAAATTTAGAGGGACGAATCACCAAACTACAACACGCTATTTCGCCTCAAGTTTCCAAACACAATGAGTTAGTTGAAACACTGGCGATGCCAAAACCTGGCATTCAACTCCCGCAAATTGGACGTTATCGCATTCAAAAAATTATCGGACAGGGAGCCATGGGAGTGGTTTATCTCGGGCAAGATCCCAAAATTGGTCGAAGTGTTGCCATCAAAACACTCAATTTATCCAGTGAGTTTGCTGGTCATGATCTGGATGATGCTAAACAAAGATTCTACCGAGAAGCGGAAACTGCAGGTCAGTTACGCCATCCCAATATAGTCACTATCTACGATGTAGGAGAAGAACAGGAACTCGCCTATATTGCCATGGATTTTCTCAAGGGTAAGCCGTTGAATGAGTTTACCAAGCCAGAACATTTATTATCCGTGAATCTGGTTTATCAAATTATTCAGCAAGTCGCTGAGGCGTTGGAATACGCCCACCAAAAAGGGATAGTGCATAGAGATATTAAACCCGCCAATATTATTTTTAATGAAGACAGTCAAGAAGTTGTCGTCACCGACTTTGGAATAGCCTGTGTCACCGATAACAGTAAAACCCGAACGGGGACCATTTTAGGAAGCCCCTACTACATGTCGCCAGAACAACTTGAAGGCTCTAGGGTCGATGGCCGTGCCGACATTTATAGTTTAGGGGTGACTTTTTTCCAGCTTCTCACCGGAAAACTCCCCTTTGAAGGAGATTCTTTAGTCGCCTTAACCCATCAAATTGCCCATAAAAAACCTCTTCAAATCAGAGATATTCGCGAGGATTTACCTCCCAGTGCCAGTCGTATCATCAACAAAACACTGCAAAAGAAACCTGAACAACGCTTCCAAACTGCGAAAGAGCTGGCTGAAACACTGAGCATGGCACTCCATAGAATTTAATTGGGGGGCATGAAACTTTTTAGCTCGCAATTCTGTCTAAAATCAAAAGATATCCTCATCACCAGTGTTTGAGTATAATCACTTTTTCAAGATTCTATATTTTCGGAGGAAACAATGGCGATCCTGGCCCTGATGGTGGATGACGTTGCGGTAAGCAAATTTGAATTAACCCTAGGTAAAACGACTTTGGGGCGAAATGTGGATAATGATATTCTCATTGATGATCTTGCCGTCAGCGGCCATCACGCTTGTATTCATGTCAGTCAAGATCCTTACTGGGATCAAGGATATCGTTATCAATTGGAAGATTTAGACAGTACCAACACCACGCTACTGAATCAACACCCTGTTGAACATCCAGAATGGCTCAATCATGGAGACTCCATCCAAATTGGCTATAATTTTTTTAAATTTCTTAATGAAGCAGCGCCAGACTTTGAAAAAACCTCTGTCATATTGCCTGATCATACGGAGGACATGAAATAAAAATCCCAATGATCTATTCGCAATTGTTCCTTTTCCGTCTACACTCTAAACATGGATAATAATAATTGGCAGTTCCCATGAAATATTGGGGTGTTTTTGTTTTTTTTCTTTATGTTTTTCCGCAAAGTACCCTGAATGCTGTTGAAAATGACCAGCAGATTGTCGCTCGTGAAGATGTGATTAAAGCCAAAATGATGCTCAACTTCATCTATTTCTCTAATTGGCCGCAAAGCAACCCATCCGACGACAGAACAAACAATGACCCATTCACCATTTGTATTGAAGGGGATAATGAAATTTTAAAACCCGCACTATTAAAGTTTGCTAAAGTTTCCTCCTCTAACAATTCCGATAGCTTAAAAGTTATTCCTTATCAACAGACGACACGCAATGCTTGTCAGATGTTGTTCATTAGTAGTCATGACAAAGACCGCTTGAAGCGTATTCTTCATCAATTAAATAACCAACCCACATTAGTTTTCTCTGACACACCAAGCTTTGCTGAATTAGGTTCCCATATTAATTTCTACATCAAAGATAGCCAAGTTCGTTTTGAAATCAATTATCCTGCCGTCACCAAAACTGGTATTAACATCAGCTCAAGGGTGCTCAGCTTAGCCAAATTAGTTGGGGTGGCACAGCTATGAAACTTTTGCCTGTTTTCTGCACATTAGTCAGTTTAAGCCAAATGCCTTTGAGTCTAGCGATGAATGCCAACAACACACTAATCCACCCAAAAGAGATCAAACCATCCAAACCCTTTATGAATAAGGTGGATGACGCATCTTTTGAAGATTTATTTGATTTGCAAACACAAGAAAATCCTGACTGGACTGCCAATAGCCCCACCAAAGTCCCACTTAAATCCTCACAATCTCCTGCGAATGTGGTAATTATTACCAAACATGATATACAAACTTTTGGCTATCAAAGTATTTCTGAAATCCTAAGTCACGTTGCTGGCTTTGTAAAAACCAACGATCTCACCCAATCAAACTTTGGTGTTCGCGGGGTACATCCTGGCTCCCGCGCTGGAAATCGTATTATAAAAGTAATGATCGATGGACACCCCATCAGCTTTAGATCCAATGATCATAATTGGATTGATGAAAACCTAATCCCTATGCCATTGGTAGAACGAGTAGAAATTATCAAAGGCCCTGTATCTGCTCTTTATGGCGCCAATGCTTTTTTAGGTGTCGTCAATGTCATTACCAAGCAGGCCGATGAGTTTGTTCGTAAAGGGCAAATTATCGAGTTGGGGTATTTAGATTCAAAAAGATCTGATCCTAGTTTTCAAATTTCATTGGCAGGTGGATACAAAAATAGCAATTGGAGTAGCAACTATGGCTTTAGTGTCACATCAGAAGATCGCAGCGGCCTGCAACTCCCAATCAGCTCACCTTCGTACCAAACTCGTTTTGATCAGGGCGGTATTTCAGCCGTCACTTCAAAAAATGACGAAGCAGATCATCTGGTTTTTTATTCAAAATCCCGATATCAAAGTACGCAGAACGATTCCTGGCAACTAGGGATTCATTATCAGGAAATTGATGCAGACCAAAGTTTTTCTGATCTGGTCAGCCTTTCCCAATTTGGAAACAACCACATTGAACTTTATAATGGTTTTGCCAGATTAGATTATTTGCATCGCTTCTCCGGGCAATGGGAAATAAATACTAACTTAGCCTACAGTGAAGGCGCTCCCAAGAGTTCAGATAGAATTGAAGTAGGCGCTGAACAGTTTTTTCTGAAACGTAATTTTGGATATCAGGCATTAGACTTTGGTGCTGAACTAAGCTTTAGGCCTGATACCAGAGATTTCTATCTTTTTGGGATAAATACCAGCACCGCCAATCAAGATATTGAAACCTATGATCGAATAGAAAGGGTGAGCAGGCAGAGCACCGCTTTAAATCAAAAACATCAAGAAAAATTGACCTCCAGCGGACTCTATTGGGAGTGGTTGGCAAACTGGAAAGCAGGATTTAGCACTTTAGTCGGCTATCGACTAGATACTCAGGACATTTATTCCAACCAACATTCTGGCCGTATCGGCATCGTGTTTCCAATAACGCCTAAACACAGCCTTAAATTTTTACTGGGTTCTTCATTTCAGGCGCCTAGCGCAGAGCTCTTATTTAGAACACCAGCCCAAAGCGGGGATATTATTGGTAATCGAGATCTTGAACCTCAACAAGCAGAAACAGCTGAAATGATTTTAAGTGGCGCTTTGATGGAAAATCTTCGTTACAGTGGCACCCTATTTTTCACTCGTGTTAATGAGTTAGTCACCTTGGTCCCTCAGAATATCAACCAGGTAGCACAAAACTCCGATGACTCCAGAACACGGGGAATAGAATTGGAGTCTTCATATAAGAAAGATGATTTTGAGCTTTATGGCAACCTCAGCTGGCAAAAAACCAATATTCCAAGCACTCATCTTTTTATTTTAGATAATCGCCCCAATGGTCAATTATATCCAGAGTGGAGTGGTAATTTTGGGTTCAGCTATCAATTTGAAGACTCAAAAATCCAACTCAGTTTAGATAATAGCTATGTAGGGCTCAGACCAGCCTCAAATTCCAATGTGAGATTAGCGGGCAACTTCCTCAAATCAAGCGATTATGTGGACACGACGCTAACCATCCAAAAAACTTGGCGTTGGCTCAAAAACCACGATAGCACCGTCAAATTGCAAATCAGAGATCTTTGGGATGAAAATTATGCAAATCCTGGTTTTGGTGGTGTAGATGTCCCAAGTTTAGGCCGTCGCCTAAGCTTAACTATCAACCAGCGCTTTTAATGGAGAAAATTATGATGCAGCCACGCCCATTTTTGTTCTTTCTTGTCTGGTTCAGTTTGATTGTGAGTCAATCCATCCTTGTGACAGCCTGTAATAACACAACACCACCATCAGAAAACGTGATTCAAGTTCAACTACAAAAACAGGCTTTTAATTTGGGCTATATTCATGGTCCCAGAATTACCTCTCAAGACTCAGCGTTACTTGCAGAACTTCATATCAATCAAGCGGGTGGGATTCTAAACAAAGAAATCAACATGGTGCTTCGCCCTTTTGACACCATAGAAAATACCCTGATTGACGCATCGAATATGACAGGAGCAGATTTTTTACCCATGATTATAGCGGCCTCTTCCTCAAGAACACTGGCGATTGCAGAGCAAGTTGCCATTCCACAAAACATTATAACATTTTCAGATACAGCGACATCTCCTTTGCTAACCACCTTTCCAGATAATGATTTGGTGTTTAGAGTCATTCCATCAGATATCCATCAGTCCAAGGTTTTAGCGGAAATCGCCTTTCAAAAGGGGGCAAAGTCGGCCGCTATGGTCTTCAACCTTGGAGATCCTTATGGCGAAGGGTTGGCAAGCGAATTTAACCGTGTCTTTCAAGAATTAACGGGTGGCAATGTAACACTCGTCCCAATACCTGAATCTGTGACCGTAGGTTTTGATGATTATATGCCCAGTGTTTTTGAAAATCATCCCGATGTTGTCATTGTTGCCTTCCTTATTTTTCCTACCAATTCACAATTTATCAATGAAGCCATCAACCAGAATTTTCAAGGACAGTTTTTATTGACCGATGTATCCATTTCCCCTAGCTTTTCAAGCAATATTGTGGCGCCAGAATTATTACAGGGCGCAGTGGGGGTGAGCCCCAGTAAAGGTATTGAATCCAATCCAGAGTTTTTATTTTTCAAAAATAGTTTCGAACAGGCTTTTCACATCGAGATAGAACGCTTTGACTCAAACACCTATGATAGCGTTATTCTCAGTGCACTGGCGACAGAAGATGCTGGTTTAAGAAACAATACAGATGCGCCCAATGGTTTGATGATTAAAGAAAGTTTAAGACGAGTGATGAACCCGCCTGGCGTCAAAATTGGTCCCTCACAATTAAAATACGCACTTGCTTTAATTGATGCCGGAGAAGATATCGATTACCAAGGCGCATACTCCGCCAATGATTTTGATGTGAATGGGGATGTGACAGGCACAATACTCTATGATGTTTTTGATTTTTCTCAAACAAAGCTCGACTTTGTACTTAATCATACTTTTACCATAGAAGTGCCTGCTAATCCTTGAATAGATCAAGGGATCAAAGCATTTGATTGAGGAAGTTTTAGGCACTCAGTAGCAACAATTAGCTTGTGTTATACCTGTAATCATTTTTAATCCGTAAGTTACCTGATAGAATAAAGCCCTTGTTATTTATTGAGATAATCCCTATGCGCGTCGTTACCCACATCTTGTTTGGCCTATCAGTATCTATTGGCCTCGTTCAATGGGCCAAGGCTGAGACAACTGAGCCCATGAAAAAGTCTCGCTTTGAAATCAACATTATCCAAGATACCTTTCATTTTGATGATCAGACCAAAAGCACCATTAAATTAGATGAACTATACCAAGGTTGCCCTAAACGTGACTGCATTCCTGCTATAGATAAACCCAAATTTATCAAGGCTGAAGACGCCGTTTTTTTACAGGAGAAGGATGTGGTGGTGTTAGTCAACTATCATGACATTCAACGCGCCTATGCCCTTAAAATTTTGCAAAGTCACGAAATTGTCAATGATTGGTTTGGAGCGACTCCAATTGCCATCAGCTATTGTCCTTTATGTGGCTCTGCGGTTGCCATCAAACGGACCTTAGATGGGCAGGATGTGGAATTTGGCGTGTCTGGCTTCCTTCATAATAGTGATCTAGTCATGTATGACCGAAAAACTGAAAGTTTATGGGGGCAAATTACAGGTAGAGCCATAGTAGGGCCAAAAACAGGCACGCAACTAAAAAAAATCTCAGCACAAATGGTCAGTTGGGGATCGGTAAAAAAACAATACCCACAAATAGAAGTGCTGTCTCTGGAAACAGGTTATCAAATGGATTATAGCAAACTCCATTATGGCGATTATGACAGCACCGACAAACTCTATGTGCCAGTCCCTCTTTCTGATGCCAGATTACATATAAAGTCGGTGGTGTATGGTGTTGAAGCAGGAGACGAAAACATTGCTTTTGAAGAGTCCTACCTTGCAGAAAAGCGTCTTATCCATTTTCAACTCGCTGGAAAAAACGCTACGATTGAATATCAGGACAAGGGTTTAGTCAGCGCTTATTTTGACACCAACAAAGAAGAAATCACCACAACCCATGTGTTTTGGTTTGCTTGGTACAACTTCCATCAGAATACTTTTCTGATTTACAAAAAAATCTAAACATAACGCTTTGTAGTCTCTATGGAACCACTCCGACTTAAACATCAATTGCTGCATCAGCTGATAGAGCCTGCTCATCCTCACAGGGCTTCGTTAAATGCCCTATGCTTTAAAGATCAAGTTTGGAACTATCAACAACTCTGGGATAATTGCTTAGCCATGGCACATGATTTTAAGCAATTATCCCTATCAAAAAATGCCAGAGTCGCCGTTTATCTGCCAAAACTCCCCGAGGTGGTCTACAGCTTGATGGCTTGCTCATTGACAGGTTGTATTTTTGTGCCCATCAATCCCTTGTTAAAGCCCGCTCAGGTTCAACATATTCTCCAGGATGCAGAAGCAGAGTTGCTGCTCACCAGTTCATCCAGAATCAGGCAATTGTTTAGTGCGCAAGCGATCCCCGACTCATTACATCATGTGATTGCAATGGATAATCTAAATTTTGCACAACTTAACACGGAGGGACTAAAGTCTTATCCAGCCTTGCAAATTCATCCTACACACAGTTTGTGTGCCAATTATCCATTGCACACTTTGTCTTCTCAATCGATATCCACCCAACAACTTGCCGCCATTTTGTATACATCAGGGAGTACCGGTAAACCCAAAGGCGTCATGCTATCACATCAAAATCTTATCGCGGGCGCAGCATCTGTAACTCAATATCTCAATAATCAAAGCAGTGATAGGCTGCTTGCACTACTCCCTTTAAGTTTTGATTATGGCTTAAACCAAATTTTAAGTGCTTTCTATGTCGATGCCACTGTGGTTTTAATGGACTATCTGCTGCCCCAAGATGTGGTGAAAGCATTGCATAACTATCAAATTACCGGCTTGGCCGCTGTACCTCCATTATGGCAACAGCTTGCAAAACTGAATTGGCAAGATAAAGACCGTGTAAATTTACGCTATTTCACCAATAGTGGCGGCGCCATGCCCACAACCACTTTGGCACAGCTGCGCCAAATATTCCCGAATGCAACACCCTATTTAATGTATGGACTCACGGAAGCTTTTCGCTCAACCTATCTCGATCCAACAGAAATTGATAAACGCCCCCAATCTATTGGAAAGGCCATTCCCGGCGCAGAAGTCTTAGTGCTTCGATCAGATGGTACGCTCTGTGATGCAATGGAACAGGGGGAGTTGGTACATTTTGGCGTTCATGTTGCACAGGGTTATTGGCGCGATCCCGAACGCACTCAACAGAAATTTCGCCCACTAAGCGTTCCATCGCATAACCAACAGAGTCCAGAAACTCATACGGCTGTTTGGTCTGGTGATAGAGTCTATCGAGATGATGAAGGTTTTATCTATTTTATCGCAAGAGCAGATGAAATGATCAAAACCTCTGGCTATCGAGTCAGCCCCGAAGAAATTGAAGAAGTATTACTGCAACATCCTCAGGTGCTTGAAGTGGTTGCCTTAGGGGCACCCCACCCTCAATTGGGCGATGCTATTATTCTGGTAGTGGTTTTCGATGAACAGCAACAAGATGAAATTGAACTTAAAAAAGAAATTGAAGCATTTTGTAAAAAACAACTACCCAACTTTATGCAACCACAACATATTGTTATTCAAGCTGAATTAACTAAAAATGCCAATGGCAAACAAGATAGAGCTCGTTTAAAGTCGCGGTTCCACGGTTTTTTTTCACCACAAGATCCCCCCATCATCTCAACCCTGGATCCCCAAATTAGTGACTGAGTGACATCATCGCTCTCATTCTATAGGTATTTCATGAATAATCCACCTACCCCAGTCCATACATCTCCAACCCATGCTCCTATGACCCAGTTTAAACAACGGGACGGTCAGCTGTTGATCGGTAATTTCACCTTACGCCAATTAGAATCCCGCGTAGGTCAAACACCGTTTTACGCATACGACAGGCAATTAATCAAGCAACGGATTGAAATTTTCAGACAGCATATGCCCGAGGATTTGTTGCTCCACTATGCGATTAAAGCCAACCCCATGCCAGCCTTAGTGGACTTTATTCAACCACAGGTCGACGGTATGGACGTTGCCTCTTTAGGTGAACTCAATATTGCCCTCAATAGTGGCATGGCTCCCGAGCAAATAAGCTTTGCGGGTCCTGGAAAGAATGAATTGGAGCTACAAGCCGCTATTGCCTGTGGCATTACTTTGCATTGCGAATCGGCAACAGAACTTGAGCGATTAAAGCGGATCAGCGATCAATTGGGGATAAAAGCCAAGGTTGCCCTTCGCATTAACCCTGATTTCACGCTAAAAAACTCCGGCATGAAAATGGGGGGCGGTGCGCAACCCTTCGGCATTGACGCGGAAGTAGCCCCCCAACTATTACAACAATTAGACCGCTACCATTTAGACTTTGTGGGCTTCCACATATACTCTGGCTCGCAAAATTTAAATGCAGATGCCATCATGAAAATGCAAAATGAAACTTTTCAACTCTCTATAAAATTGATGGATCTCGCTCCTCAAGTGCCTCAGATAATTAATATTGGAGGAGGATTAGGCATTCCCTACTTCCCTGGAGAGAAACGATTGAACCTTGCAGATATTGGTGAAAACCTGCACCAACAAATGGATTATCTTCACCTGCGTTACCCCCATGTTAAAGTCGTTATGGAATTAGGGCGATTTTTGGTTGCTGAAGCGGGGATCTATGTGTGTAAAGTTTTAGATATCAAAACAAGCCGTGGAGAAAAGTTTTTAATTACCAATGGTGGTTTGCATCATCACTTGGCGGCATCCGGTAATTTTGGACAAATTATTCGCAAAAATTACCCTGTTGCCATAGATACAAAAATAGGTACACAACATGAGATGCCTATTGAGACACAAAAAGAAGTTGTTTCAGTGGTGGGACCACTATGTACTCCTTTGGATATTCTCTCTGCTAAAATGAGTTTGCCTGTCGCCAACATTGGTGATCTGGTGGTTATCTATCAATCAGGCGCTTACGGGCTTAGTGCCAGTCCACAACATTTTCTGAGTCACCCCGCAGCTGCGGAAATATTGGTATAATCCTAACCGTAAAAACCATTGTGCTTACAGGAAGCCATTCAATGATGAAATTAATGTTCGCCATTCGCAATTTTATAACCATTATTCTTCGCTGGCCCATCATTTATCTGGTGAAACCTAATATTGTACCCAGTGATCCCCTCATAGAGCTCAACATTGATATTAAAAAACCTATCATTTACATCTTAAAAATGCCTTCTAATACCAATTTAACCCTGTTGAAAACTCAATGTAAATTATTTGGTTTACCCTCCCCTCTAGATCCAGTTTGTAATGATTTTCCTATTGCCAGCTATCATTATCTACAGAGTCGTGGTTGGTTCGCCAAAGCTAAAGAAAAGGGCCACCAAGCCAGACTGATGGAAATTACCCAATATTTAAGAAGCCACCCGGAAACTCCCGTACAACTCGTTCCTGTCAGCATATTTTGGGGACGAGGGGCTGAAAAAGAAAACTCCTTATTCCGGCTACTTTTTAATGATTCTGAGAATGCCAGCCGCCTTAGAAAGTTTTTCATCGTGCTTTTTCAACGTCGCCATACTTTTGTTCAGTTTGCACAACCTGTTAATCTTACCAAAACCCTGCGCCCAGAACGCTCTTTAGAACAAAATACTCGAACTTTAAATCGGGCGTTAAGAGTACACTTTCATCGTTATCGCCTTGCGACCATGGGACCTAGAGTCACACAAAGAAGACAGCTCATCAATGAATTGCTGGCCAGTGATAATGTGTTAAAAGCGATCAAGCGAGAATCTGCCATCAAAAAAATGTCTCATGCCAAAGCTCGCAAAAAAGCACAGGAATATGCCAATGAGATAGCAGCAGATTATTCCTATTTTGCCATACGCTTTTTAGACAAAATTCTCGGATGGTTATGGAATAGGATCTATAACGGTATCGAAGTATTCCATTCGGAGAGACTCCGAGGTATCGCCAAAGATGCCGAAATCATCTATGTCCCCTGTCACCGCTCACATATGGACTACTTACTACTCGGCTATACACTCTACCATCAAGGTCTCGCCACGCCCTATATTGCAGCGGGCATTAACCTAAACTTTTGGCCAGTTGGCAAAATCCTTAGACATGGAGGCGCATTTTTTATCCGCCGTAGCTTTAGAGCCAACAAACTCTACAGTGCAGTTTTCAATGAATACTTACATGTACTATTCAACCGTGGGGTTTCTGTGAAATTTTTCCCTGAAGGCGGAAGAAGTCGCACAGGACGTTTACTGACACCTAAAACAGGGATGATTGCAATGGCGGTACAAAGTTACCTGGAGGGCATGAAAAGACCCATTGTCTTTGTACCTGTGTACTTGGGTTATGAAAAAATTATGGAAGGCAACAGCTATCAAGATGAAATGCAAGGTGCTTCTAAAAAATCCGAATCCGTTGGTCAGCTACTGGGTGTGAGAAAAGCCTTAAAAAGATCCTATGGTCGTGCTTTTGTGAACTTTGGAGAACCCATTCCACTGAATGACTATCTCAATACACATCAGCCCAACTGGAAGCAATTCAACCAACCAAGCCAAGATAATCCGGAAAAGGATGCCAAACCCGCATGGTTAAATCCTTTAGTGCGAAATCTTTCCTTCAAAATCATGCAGAATATCAATGATTCTGTGGCGGTTAATTGTGTCAATCTAGTCAGTACCGTGTTGCTGGCAACAGAGCGTCATGCCATTGATAAAACACAACTCATCAAGCAACTGGATTTTTATCTGATCTTATTAAGAGAACGCCGTTATAGTACCGAAATTTGCCTTCCTGATGGTAACGGCAGCGATGTCTGTGCACAAGCCGAAGCCCTTGGCATGTTACAAACAGCTCCCCATATCATGGGTGATGTCTCATATGTCAATGCCAGTGATGCCGTATTACTGACCTATTATAGAAACAACTCTTTACATTTGTTTGTTCCCGCTGGTTTGATCGCAAGCTGCTTCATACATAAAAACCATCTCTCAGAAACAGAGATAGTTTCCCGCTGCCGAGCGCTTTACCCTCTTTTTCAGGGAGAACTCTTTTTACACTGGGATTGTGATGCCTTTTGTCAGGAAATACAGGCGTATCTTCCTATTATGAAACAACTTAATCTGATAACCAATGAAGGCGAGCAATGGTCCAGACCAGAAATCGCCAGCCAATCCTTTGTGCAACTTAATTTATTGGCACAGACCACTCAACCCATGTTGGAACGCCTCATCATTATTGTGGCACTTATGGATCAGCAACAAGACTTAAATCGACGTAGTTTAGAAAGACAGAGTCAAATGGTTGCGCAGCGTCTGAGCTTATTATACAAGATCAACTCACCAGAATTTTCCGATAAAACTCTATTTACCACCCTGTTACAATCCCTTAAAGATCAGGACTTTATCAAGGATGATGGCGAAGGTATCAAACCCACCAATGCACTACATCTCTTATTAGCAAAAACCAATGACATGGTGCGCTACAGTACTCAACAAGCTATAAGACAGGTATTTCGTGCCGTGGAAGACAAAACGCCTATTTAACCTCAACTTGGCAGAAGCGACGCCTTGATCTGACTTTTTACCTAAGCCCTGAAATCCCGTATTTCCAGAGATCACGGATAGACGAGTTTAATTTAGACTGGCCGTGGCAATTTTAATACCTAACAGAATTAAGGCGGCCCCCATCACTCTATCAAACCAATGCCCCATTCGTTCAAAGGCCACACGGACTCTTTTATGTCCAAAGATTGTGGCCACTAGAATAAACCAACAAGCCGTGGCCAATGACATATACAAGCCATAACCTGCTTGTGCCCAGAGGGGGGTTTGCGGGTTTATCACCACGGCAAACAACGAGAAGAAAAACAAAGTTGCTTTAGGATTAAGTCCATTGGTAAGAAATCCTATCCAAAAGGCCGAATGTTTGGTTGGAATGGGCTTGTTAACTTCCTGATCAATTTTCTCTGAAGATCCAGCCTTGGCACGAATGGCTTTAAAGCCAATATAGACCAAGTAGGCTGCTGCCAAATATTTCATCAAAGAGAATAGCCATTGCGAATTTTTAATCAGTAATCCAATTCCCAATAAAGAATAAGTCACATGGATCAGGATCGCCAAGCCAACCCCCATGGCAGTGACCATCCCCGTTTGCCGACCATGAGTAACGCTCTGCTTAACCACAATGGCAAAATCTGGCCCAGGACTCATCACCGCTAATAAATGGAATACAGCCACTGTGGCAAACTCGGTCCAAAGTTGTGGTGTCATGGATAAACTCATCATCAGGCTCTCTTAAATCAGCATTATCTAATTTAACTTACATCGCTTCTGCGATAACAATGGAAACAAATAGTATTAAACCTACCCAATTATTATTCAGAAAAGCCTGAAAACATTGCTCTGTTTTTCGTTTTTTCATCAGCCGTTGTTGATAATAAAACAAAGCCGCTATGCCCAATAATCCCACATAGTAGATAGCCGACAACTGCGTTTTGTTTCCCAAAAAAATCAAGGTTAAAACCACCAAAGTCTGCAATAGGCCAATAATAAATTTATCACCATCACCAAACAATATAGCGGTAGACTTAATACCAATTTTAAGATCATCTTCCCGGTCTACCATGGCATATTGAGTATCATAGATTAAAGTCCAAAGTACATTTGCCAAAAACAGTAACCAAGCCTCAGCTGGCACCACTGGGTTAACAGCACTAAAAGCCATCACAATACCCCAGCTAAATGCAGCGCCAAGCACCACCTGAGGGAAATAAGTCACCCTTTTCATAAAAGGATAGATAGCCGCTAGCAAAACACCGCCAAAGGAGAGCAAAATAGTTTGTTGATTTAAAGAGAGCACTAAAAAGAAGGCGAACAATGATAGCGCAATAAACAAATAAATAGCATGTTCATGCGGAATAACACCAGTCGCTAAGGGACGGTTTTGAGTGCGCTGTACTCTGCCGTCGAATTTTCGATCGGCCCAATCATTAATCACGCAGCCTGCGCTGCGCATTAACAAAACACC
>Ga0066649_10001260_pt1 | contig 15766 bp, 14 predicted proteins | sample CryGey132114_all_FD_59538 | JGI IMG/M metagenome (GOLD analysis project Ga0066649, IMG submission 59538) | Groundwater microbial communities from aquifer - Crystal Geyser CG22_combo_CG10-13_8/21/14_all | ecosystem: Environmental > Aquatic > Deep subsurface > Groundwater | place: USA: Utah... | reverse complement strand
CAAAGTGAACTCGCCCCAGAATTCTGGTGCAGCAAAAAGTGGTGTTGCTTGCAAAAGCACCCCCTTGCTGAGAACGGACAAAATAGCGGCCACAAACCCAAATACGCCTCCAATAGCAATGCCAAGCATAAGACCGCTATACAACTTACTTGGAGCGAAACTTTCGAGTACCCCTTTGTATCTTGTTATGTTTATAAAAAGCCAGACTGGCACACCAAAAAAAAGCGCTTTACCGATAGATTCATCAAACCAAACAGGAAAATCAAAAAGAGATCGATACAACAACCAGAGAATAAAAATGAGTATTACAACAGGAAAAAATGCTATTCGAGCGGCTTTTGGGTACGAGGGGCGAGATTTATTTCTTTTGGGTGATGGCATGCACTACTTGCTCCAGTGAGTCCTGCTGATTGCTCATGTACGTATCTATAACCAAATCGTACAAACCTTGGTGCCAAAAATCAATTGGATCACTCGGCCTCATAGTACCTGGTTTGACTACCCACTCGTCCCATTGCTGCTTATACATCCGTCGCCATTTTTGAGCATTTACTTCGTAGCGATAATTCATGTTTGCTATTGCCTCATCAGGTGTCACACCATCCCTATTGACAATACGGTCGACACGAACTGACTTATCGCTACAGCGCATTAAAATTTTCAGAGTGCCAGGAATCTGCTGGGCAAGAAAACCTGAAAGCCAAGATTCAAGGATCCAGCGTGATTCTTGTTGCAACTTGGTACGCATGTCCATATCTACTTGCAAATCGAAATCATCAGGATACGCACCAGCACTGTGGTGCAATTCACCTTTGACATCTAGCAAGCCCTGCTTCTTGGCAAATTCCCGCATATAACCTCCGCCGTTGTACCCCATCCAACCGTCAAATTTGAGGGCTTCGCGCAACGAATCAAGCAGCGTTGTTGAGCCAGATCCTGGCAGACCAGAAATAGTGATGTTGCGATAAAGATATGTGTCGTGCATTAGGTTTCCCTGTCCCAGGGTGGGACGCATTATACGCATACTGCCGCTACTTCCTCAAGTACTTTGCTTGAACCGCTGTGCACCAAGCTCGTCCCACTGACACATCACCGCTTCTTTCATGGTGTGAGAGAGTGTTTCCAACCGCTTCCCGGCGGAAATCAGGTCAAGCGTACTAGTTTTTTTGGGAAATAAATGAAAGGTGCGATTGCGACACGTTAGCCATGTCTCCCACAGCATTCGGGCAGTTCGCTCACCACACAAAAGTGAGATGTCGTCAAACAACCACCACTCATCTCGCTGATTTTCGTACACATCAGGGTTGAGCGCGCGTCCAATACGAAATCGTCTGCTCTCGTATACCTTGGTGGTAATTAGGTCAAGATCATAAAAATACTGCTTGAGAAAACCCTCGTACCCTTTTGCCATAGGGAAAACAATAAAAGTATAATCTTCAAATGCATCGTCAGCCCCATACTCACGCTCGTATAGTTTTAGTGCTGTACCGATCTGTGTGCGTACATCAGGAAGCAGATAAGAACTCCATGACGCATTGCAAAACTCGAGTAAAACCTGGGGGGTGAGTGACATATCTTCTGCTACACTAGTAGTTCTACTAGAGCATACATGAAATTGAAGCGACCACACAAGCGGACAGAAAAAAACTTACAATCCACCATTCTTGGTTTGTTTGTTGGCCAAATCACCAGAAAAAAACCAAAAAAATTGCATTCACTGCCTGCTCGCACATCACTAGTTTTTCTACTACTTCTCGGAGTTGGTATCTTGATCAGTTTCTTATATCTTCTACGAGATTTGCCTTCTCCAACTAATTTGCAAACAAGCGAGTCCTATGCGGTTAGCTCGCAGGTTTTTGATCGCAATGGTGTACTTCTATATGAAATTATTGGTGACGAACATCGTATTCCAATTCAACTGAGTGATTTACCAGAGCACGTGCTACATGCAACTATCGCGATTGAAGATCAAAATTTTTATAGCCATTGGGGCTTTGATGTTGGCGGTATCCTGCGTGCGCTACGGGCAAACATCACTGGTGGCAAAGTACAAGGTGGCTCTACTATCACACAACAGTTGGTCAAAAATGCCTTGTTGACTCGAGAAAAAACAATAACACGCAAAGTAAAAGAAGGTGTGCTTGCTATGATCACAGAGCTCATCTACACCAAGCAAGAAATTTTAGAAATGTACCTTAATTACATTTCGTACGGTGGCAACTCTGTCGGAATCGAAGCAGCAGCGCAGACGTACTTCGACAAACCAGCCAAAGATCTCACCCTGGCAGAAACAAGCTTGCTTGCCGGTCTGCCTCAGGCACCAACAACGTACTCGCCTTTTGGTTCGACACCAGAAAAAGGCAAGCAGCGACAGCAAGCAGTTTTACGACGCATGGCAGAAGATGGCTATATAACCAAAATTGAAGAAGCAGCAGCTAGCAGCGAGCCGCTCACATTTGCCATCAGCCGCAGTGACATAGAAGCACCACACTTTGTATTTTATGTACGAGACTTGCTATACGAGGAGTTTGGCGTTGATATGGTCGAGCGTGGCGGACTGCGAATCACAACTACCCTTGATCTTGAGCTGCAAAAAACAGCCGAGGCCTCACTCAGCGCTGAACTTGCAACGCTCGAGCGCTACCAAGTAAGTAATGGCGCGGCAGTCGTCGTCAAACCAAACACGGGCGAAATTCTTGCGATGATCGGCAGCAAAGACTACTTTGACAGCGAAAACGATGGTCAGGTCAACGTGACGTTAGCAGAGCGTCAACCAGGTAGTTCTATTAAGCCGCTCATGTATGCTGCAGCATTTCAAGATAAGACACTCAATCCGGGGAGCATTCTCATTGACGCGCCAACTTGCTTCACTACTGCCGGACAAAAACCCTACTGCCCAAAAAATTATGACGGCACCTTTAGTGGTCCTGTCACGGTTCGGCGCTCACTCGCCAACTCACTCAACATTACTGCTGTTAAGGCACTGCGTACCCTTGGGGTTGAACGATTTATGGAAGTCGCTACTGCACTCGGCATCACAACTTGGACCGACCCCAGTCGCTATGGCCTCTCTCTCACCCTTGGCGGCGGCGAAGTCCGTATGATCGATATGGCGCAAGCGTTTGGCACGCTGGCAAACGAGGGAGTAAAAGTGCCACTCAGTCCAATACTTAAAATTGAAGACTATAGGGGAAAAGTATATCGTGAGCTCGATCGAGAAAAACGCCTAGCCGACCTCGAATTTCTCACCGAGTATAACGAAAAATCTGCTGGCGACCTCACTCGAGTAATGGATCGCGCACCTGCCTATTTAGTCAGTCATATTTTGCAAGATAATGCCGCGCGCCAATACGCTTTTGGCTTGCGTTCTGAGCTGGTTGTGCCCAATCAGATTGTCAGTGTGAAAACTGGTACTACCAACGAGTTGCGAGACAACTGGACTATTGGTTACACGCCAGAATACTTAGTGGCCACCTGGGTTGGTAATAACGATAATACACGAATGAATGGTCGAGTTGTGTCGGGAGTAACTGGCGCAGCACCAATTTTTAACGACATCATGCGATTTATTTTGCAAGATAAAGAAGCAGTTTGGCAAAACAAGCCACCCGATGTTCTTTCAGCCCAAGTCTGTGCTCACGGTATGCCACCGAGTGCAGGTGATAACTGTCAGGCAAAAGATCAGGAGCTCTACTGGGATCAAAGCATTCCTTCTCGTTCAATAGCAGTGCGAAAAAACACTTGGATCGATCCAACCACTGGCTTGCCACCAAAACCAGGCGAACAAATCGATGGTCTTGTACTCGAGGAGCGATCAATTTTCCAGGACCCAGTCACCGATTACTACTGCTCTGACTGCTCACGAGCAACAGACGAGGAGGGCAGGGTTTTGTATGAACAACAAACTGTACCACAAGAATATCAATTGCAACCGTATACTGGCACACAACAATGAGCTACGGTACGTTCCTCAAACAAAAACACGAGGCACCAAAAAATCGGTATCGGAAGAAAAAATTATGGCATTGGATTGGCACACACAAGTGGCACCTAAAAATTGGAGTGCTTGGTTTTTCTCTATTTATCGCCGCTGCTTCGCTTGCGCTCTGGTGGTTTTGGGACAAACCACTCGTAACTCCACTGACTGATCTTTCTGCCTTTCGCTTTTTGCAACATCCAGAAGCCAATCACGGACACAATAAAGTGGTATATGGTTTTCTGCCTTACTGGAATTTGAATGACACAGTCTTACAACCAGAATTAACTCACCTGTCGTACTTCGCACTCACGATCGGAGCAGATGGACAGGTACGCTTACAAGAAGATGGCAGTATTGAGCCAGGATTCAACAAACTACGCAGCGAACAGTTGCTTGATCTGATAAATATTGCAGCCGATCAAGACACAAAATTTGAGCTTGTTCTATCACAATTTATTGCTGATGATATCGCAGCTTTTTTGGCTTCAGAAACAGCCCAAGAGAGATTGCTTGAAACGCTCGACGGTGTTATCTTGGCCTACCCGATCAGCGGGATAAACATTGATATTGAATTAAACGGTAGTTCCAATGACAGACAGCGTCAACAACTGGTTGGCTTTATGACTAAGTTAAGACAACACCTGGACTCCCGCTACAAAAATATATCAATTAGTATAGATGTTTATGCTGGTGCATCAAAGAATAACCAGCTCTGGGACATCCCCGCTCTTGCTCCTGTTGTAGATTACATCGTGGTAATGGCGTATGATTTTCACCGTCGCACTTCCCCCCAAGCTGGACCAGTCGCACCACTCTTTGGCGGCAGTGAACTCTGGGATAGTGATATCAATGAACATTTGAGAAGATTCTTAGAGCAAGTCCCAAGAGAAAAGATCTTACTTGGGGTACCATTTTATGGCTATGAATGGCAGACAGAAAATCGCTCTGCTCAGTCTGCCACGATCCCCGAAACTGGCTCTGCTGCCAAAATTACTCGTGTCAAAGAACTACTTTCAAAAAGTGAAGTGCTGTCAGTAGAGCAACACTGGAATGAAGATGCTCTGTCGCCATATTTGTCCTATGTCGAAGCTGGAGAAACGTTTGTGTTGTATTATGAAGACTCGCGCTCGCTCTCATACAAACTTGACTACGTCAATCAATTAGACCTTGGTGGCATTGCTATTTGGGCACTTGGCTATGAGGGAGACTCACGAGAGTTGTGGGATGTCATCAGTCGTAAACTGGATTAGAAAACACTTTTGCTAATAAAAGTGCGATGTTTTCTCGAGTTGAGAGTTCGCTTAGTTCATGATACTATGCGGACCGATGAAATCTAACAAAAGATATACTACTGAATCAAATAAGCTCAGAAAATACCTGATAGATTTTGCTGCAACTCGCTCATTGCGCTATCGCAATACCGAAAGAAGTGCGGGCAAAAAAACAACTACTATTTTTTCCCAAAAAAAATATTGCCGAACAAAACGACTAACAAATTTCTTAAAATTCCTTAGAGTCACAGCATTAAATGTTTCTTTCTCCCGCTCAGCAATCCTGATTTCTACAATCAAAAAGTCAGCGGTAATTAGACGAAAATTACCAAAGCTTAGTCCAAGGGCAACAAGAAAAGTTGTCAAAACTGTACATACTACCACCCGGCCGTTTGCACTCACTTTTCGTCTCTACCCCAAACAAGTGGTCGCCACGATCCTTATTTTTGTGTCACTTTTTGCCGCGGCATACTTTGTGCATGAGTATGTTTTTCGAGATCTACCAGAAGTTGTAACTTTATACACACAACAACCTGCGCTCACTACGCGTATTCTTGATCGCAACGGCGAAGTACTGTACCGAATTTATAAGGATGAGAACAGAACACTCATCCCGCTTAGTGAGATTCCTGCGTCAACAATAAATGCTACGATTGCGATTGAAGATCAGGAGTTTTATCAACACCAAGGTTTTTCGGTGCGAGGTATCCTGCGCGCTTTCCTTGCAAATAAAAACAACGATGAAATACAAGGTGGATCTACAATCACTCAGCAATTGGTAAAAAATCGCCTGCTCACTCCAGAACGCACGCTACAGCGAAAAGTACGCGAGCTCGTGTTGGCAATTATTGCCGAACAAACATTCAGTAAAGATGAAATTTTGGAGATGTATCTCAATCAAGTTGCCTACGGTGGCTCAACCTATGGTATTGAAGAAGCTTCTCAGCGATACTTTGGCAAACCGGCCAAAGAACTATCGCTTGCAGAAAGCTCACTACTAGCAGGTCTCCCCGCTGCCCCTTCTAGCTACTCTCCGTTTGGTCCTAATCCAGAATTTGCTCGCGTGCGCCAACAGGAGGTGCTGCGTCGCATGACAGAAGAAAATATGATCACGGCAGAAGAAGCGCTAGCTGCCTATCAAACTCCTCTTGCCCTTCAAGCAGATGTTGTTGATATCAAAGCACCACATTTTGTCATGTATGTAAAACAACTCTTGGCAGAAAAGTATAGTGAGGAAGCACTACAAAATAGTGGGTTAGAAGTTATCACAACCCTCGATCTTGAGCTGCATGATGCTGCGCAACAAATAGTAAGTGATGAAATAACAGCACTCACTCACTTGCGAATTTCGAATGGGGCGGCACTTGTCACTTCACCAAAAACCGGCGAAGTTCTCGCTATGGTAGGCAGTGCCAATTACTTTGATATTGCCCACGACGGACAAGTGAATGTAGCACTTCGTCCGCGCCAACCCGGCAGTTCCATCAAACCACTCACTTACTCACTCGCTCTCGCCAATGGCTTCACACCAGCCAGCCTAATTGCAGACACACCAATCACTTTTAATATTTCTGGTAGCAAACCGTATAGTCCAAGCAACTATGATGGCAAATTTCGCGGACAAGTAACGCTGCGCGAAGCGCTGGCCTCAAGCTACAACATTCCAGCAGTGAAACTACTCGCCCAAATCGGTGTCTCAAACCTCATTACCTATGCCGAAAAACTTGGTATCACTACCTGGAAAGCGCGTGAACGCTTTGGTCTCTCGCTCACGCTTGGTGGCGGTGAAGTGCTCATGACCGAGATGGCACAGATGTATGGTGTGTTTGCTTCTGGCGGCAACCTCACACCACTCAATCCTATTTTGAAAATCACGGATCATTCTGGCAAGATTCTGTATGAGAATGCCTGCGCTCTTTACGGCAGAGACTGCCCAAAAAATCAAGTACTGGATCCAAGAGTAGCCTACCAGATAACGAGCATGCTCTCAGACAATACTGCTCGCACACCTGCTTTTGGCGGATTATCTGCCCTCAGTATTCCCAAGCAAGAAGTGGCAGTCAAAACCGGCACAACCAATAGTCTGCGCGATAACTGGACCATCGGCTATACCAGTGATCGTGTCGTCAGTGTTTGGGTGGGAAATAATGACAACACCCCAATGAGCTATGTTGCCTCTGGAGTCACCGGGGCATCTCCGATTTGGAATAAGATCATTCGCACCCAGCTTTCAGCTGAAACGCCACATGTCTTTCCCGTGCCATACGGAGTAGTAAGAGTTCCTATCTGCAAATACACTGGAACACTGCCGTGTGCAGGCTGTCCAACGATATACAACGAAGTATTCATATCTGGAACTGAACCGACAATGTCATGTGGCAACTGGCAGCGAAATCCCAAACCGAGTCCGTCGGGAACGCCACAAATCCTTTAGAAAAGCAACAATACAACTGCCGAAATAAAAATACTAACCAAGAAAAGTATTGGTGCGGTCAAACGTTCAATCCTGTGGCGACGCCGCTCAACAGATTTTTTTTGCTGTTTCAGAGTTCTCACCAATTCTTGCTGACGTTTGCGCGCCTCGATTTGCTCAGTCAATTCCTGGATTGCTTGCGAAGGTTTTGTTTTTTCTACCATAACACTACGAGCGCATTACACATACCCGAGAGACAATCATCTCTACCACTTGTTCTATACTTAGTTCGCTCGTATCTATCTCCCAAGCCTCAGGGACTCGTTTGAGCGGATCTGTCGTCCTGTGTGTATCTTGTTCGTCGCGCTGTTTGATACCTGCCAAGACTTCTTCATAGGATACGTCTTCTCCTCTGGTCAAAAGCTGCAAGTGGCGGCGCGTTGCCCGAATCACATCACTACCAGTAAGGAAAATTTTGAGCTGTGCTTCGGGAAGCACTCTGTAGGTAATATCTCTGCCTTCCATCACCACATTCTGGTCTCGCGCTATCTCTTGCTGCTTTTGTACCAAAATCTCTCGTACTTTGGCATGAGCAGCAACCTTGGAAGAGCCTGCGCTGATTGCTTCAGTACGAATTTTCCACGACATATCTGTTCCATTTACTATCACCGTAGTAAGTCGACCATCCCTCTCTGACTCAAGTGGGTTGCGCATTTCGATTGTTGCTGTTTTGAGAAGTATTGACACCGCCGCTTCATCGGTGAGATCAATTTTTTTCTCGATTGCCAAACAAGCAGCCGCTCTATACATAGCTCCGGTGTCGACATAGAGAAAACCCAATCTATCTGCTACCAAACGAGAAACAGTACCTTTTCCGGCAGCCACCGGTCCATCTATCGCTACATGAAACGCTGTTGTGTTTGCCATAAAGACAATCTTTCTAGCACAACAATCACAGGGTCAGGTTGGACTGTGTGAAATAAATTACTTCTTTGAGCGACGGACAGCTTTCTTTTTTACCGTTTTTTTCTTGGCAGCCGCCTTCTTTTTTGGCAGAGCGTACCACTCATCGGTATCTGCTGTAAGCAAACCCCCCAAGCCGACTACAATCAAAATAAGCGGCCAGAGATTCCAGAGAGAATTTGGCAACATACCAAGGTTTGAGGCGAGAAAAATGAGCCCCATAATTACTGCTGCTACTGGCCAAAATACTCGTTTGGGCATACGAATCTCCTTTTTATACTTCAGAGGCCATTGTAAATGATTTTTGTCTTATAATGCAAGCGTGTCTAGAGCAGCGCTCGCTGATCTCTCACTTCTGCTCGCTTCTTGAGATACGCTCGCTTGTCTACCTTTTTTCTTGGCTTGCCTATACCAATTACCACCTTAATTCTATTTCTTTCAAGTTCAAATGCGAGTGGAACGAGCGCGCGATTTTTGTCTTTGTTAAAACTCTGCAGAGCCAATAATTCGCTTTTTTTGAGCAACAACTTGCGTGTTTGTTGTGGTTCATAGTCTGGTACTGTAGCAAATTTGTATGGTGAAATAAGCGCGTTGAGCAAAAAAGCTTCACCATCTAAAATCTGAACAAAACTGCCGACCAAACGTGCCTGACCCAATCGCACACTCTTGACTTCATGCCCGCTTAGGACAATGCCTGCGACAAACTTCTCACTAATCTCGTACTCAAATCGCGCTTTGCGATTACCTACTAATTGCATACTAGGGGTAGTATACCGCGAGAGAGAAATTACTTAGCGCTCAAGTGCAATCATATACACCGTAGAGCCAGAAGTTAGATACGCAGCACCATTCACCTCATCAACGAAAAAAGAAGTAACTGTAGCAATGCTCGGACTGCGTACCTCGCGCAAAAACACGCCATCTTTACTGAGAATAACTAATCGCTGCTTGTCTGTGTCGAGTACATAGAGATTTTTATCATCAGCTGAAGTAGTAAGCAAGAGTGAGTTGGCAAATGCTTCTTCTTGGCCAGAAACTGCAAATGATTGCTTTCTCCCGCTTGCATAACGCAAAATTTCCCCCGCACTAGTACCAAACCAGATATCACCATCTATGCTAAGTGAGGTAATGTCTTCATACGAAACTGACAAGGGATCGATAATCCAACCAATCGGATCTGAAACACTTTCCGCACTCTGCGTATAACGAAAAACATTTCGCTTCTCTGGGTTCAACACATAGCGATACACACCAAAACTGCCGAGTAGTGTGCCTGCTCTGTTCGAATCACCTACTTCTTTTATCTGTTTTGGCGATTCTTCACTATTCAACTCTATTTCCCACAAACCATCACCGAGCAAGTATAGGGTGTCATCTGAAGCTGCACTAGCTTGTACTTGAGTGATATCTGCCAGTGAAAATTGTGTAATTTGTTTGGTAGCTAGTTGAAGCACGATAGCGTGTTTTTTCTCTGCATCAATAAATACTCCCTTGCCGTTGGTAAAGTGCGAAAATGAAGTCACAAACTCAGATTGGGCTAAACGTAAATCATAAAAAACCGGTAATTCCTCGACTGCTACTTTGCCCGAAATACTCGTGAGTGTTTCCTGGGCACTACGAAGTGCGGTTGTGTATATGCCGCCGACAAAACGCTCCTTTCCCTTTGTGTTTGCTAGCACATCAAGTTCTGCAACAATCTGCGCTGCTTCTCGGCGCGCTGCAATTGGGTCTTCTGCAACAGTTGTCCGAGCAACGCCTAAACGTTCCTCAAGTGGTGCCACCTCCTGCTTGGCAGTAGTTTGCAGCATATTGTATCGCCAGCGGGCACCAATAATGATGAGCATGAGTACCACGATCGTCGCGACAAGTAATGCTACCTTGCGGCGCCACTGTGAGTAAGTGCTACGAACATAGACCGTGTTTTGTTTGAAGCGAAAGGAGCGCAGTAACAACCAGAGTTGAGTACCTGCGTACTTGCTTGTGCCCATAAACTTTCGAAATACTGAGTCTGGAGCTGACTGCTGTTGGTCGTTGTTTACTTCTGGACCAACCTCGCTCACTTCGGGTTCTACCTCGACTGGTACAGTTTGATCGACAACAATAGCCACCTCTTTTGTGGCCTGACTACTTACTTCTACTAACGCGATGGCAGCCGAACCAGATTTGTCTGTATTTGATTGAACTGCGGAAACCAAAGACGTGGCGACGGCTTCTGCGACAAGTCCTTGAGAAAAGCGCTGTTCGATAGCTGGAACAAATTGCTCACCGTGTTCGTTGAGTAGTATGTAAACATCGTCTTCTTTACTCTTGCCAAAGCGTAGACTTACTTCATCGCTATTCGGGAGTACTCGCCCTGTACTACTGTCTCTATGAAGCAAAATATTAGCCCGCACTGCCCCAAGCGACATTTTTTCTCCATCCTGCAACAGACAGGCAACAGAAATTGCTTGCTCTGTTGATTTCTCAAGCAAATCTGTCAAAAATATGTGCAGCTCTTGTGCAGTGCTCGGAGTAAGCGTCTCGAGCTCACTCAAAATAGACTGACCAAACACGGCTGCAGAATCTCCCCGTACAGAAAGCAAAATAACAAATTTACCTGAGGGTAGTGGAAACGTAGCGGCCTGCGACCACTCAACGTAAGTCGGTAGTCCAACAATGGGAGTCACGCGTAAGGACCACATACTAGAGTATTGTAGCATGTGAGGTTTGGGATAAGTTTGGATTGAAAAAAATCTATAAAACAACCAAAAACAACAAAAGTACAAAAATTGCCAATCCCAAATGTGTATACCCCGCTATCTGTAACCAAGGTGAAAAAGTAGTCATCAGTGTGTTTTTCATTACTACAATCTGACGAATAACGACAACCGCAAATAAACAATACAACAAAGCACTAACAACGAAAAAAAACTTAAAAACAAGCAGCAGCAATGAGTCTTGAGTCAAGATTGCGGTGAGATCTAAACCAAACATTAGCTTACCCTCCCTTCAACCTTCTCTCGCTCTTCTTCGAGCAAGAGGTCGTTGATCAGTGCTATTACCTTGTTTGGCTGCGGCACGTCTTCAAACTCAAACTCTGTTTTTTCGGCTGCAGTCTGGACCCTAACTGTACCAAAATCAAAAACTGAGCGAAGTGCGCCGCTCGTCTCTGCCGAGACATCCTCTATATTGTCAATTTTTGCCGAAGAAATACTACGGTAAATCAGCGAAAGAAAATCGACGTCGACAATACGCTCATCGGTAATGATGTAGACATTAAAAAACCAGGATAAAAATGATTCGATAGAAAATCCAAGTAGCAGTAAATACCATCCAACTCGAGCAGCAAACATATAATTACCCGGAAAAAAGGAAAATAGCTCTACATTGATAAACAAAATCGGCAACACCGCTAAAACAAGTGTTGTCAGTACCCAACGGATTTGAGTAATTGGGTGCTTCCGTAAAAGCAGAATAATTTCTTCCTCTCGAGATTGGCTTGCAAAAAAAGTTTTCAGCGGCTTTGTCAGAAAAGCTGTCACCGGATTACTCGAATATTTTTCCCGAGACATTACTTCAGAATACTCATCGACTTTGCGCTTATGATGGCGGTCTGGCATTTTTTGAGAGGCAGCCACTTGGACTGGATTGTGTCCCTGTCTGCGATGCACTCTCTTTTTGCGTAAGCCGCGCAATACTTCTTTGGTCGCGTCGAGTGTAGGAGAGTCGCTGGGCGCTTGAGAACTAGAGAAAACCTCAGGCATATGTGATTATTATACCAGCGGTTGTCGCATCAGTTTGAGGAAGACATCCTGATCGAGACTAACTGAACCAAACTGCTTCATACGTTTTTTTCCCTTGGCTTGTTTGGCCAATAACTTTTTGCGACGTGTCACATCCCCGCCATACAACTTAGCAGTCACATCTTTGCGCAGCGCTGATTGTGTTTCTCTGGCGATGACTGTCCCACCTATTGTGGCCTGAATTGCTACAGCAAACAACTGACGCGGTAAAGTCTCCTTGAGTTGTTTTACCAAAGCTCTTCCCTTTGCCTCTGCTTGCGATCTGATAGCAATGAAACCAAGCGGCGAGACTTCCTCGCCATTGAGTAAAATTGTCACAACAACTGCATCAACTGCAACTTCGCCTACTACCTCATACTCGACAGAGCAGTAACCAGAACTGAGTGACTTTACTAAGTCATGAAAATCGGTAATAAGCTCGCTCAACGGCAGCGAGCAAGACAAAATAACCCGATCGATCAGGTGCTCGCTTTGCAAAAACTGTCCTCGGCGTTCGCGCACAAGATCTAAGATACCACTCATGTAAGTTACAGGAGTTATCAAAGTCAACTTGGTGACAGGTTCGCTCACTTTTTCAAGCTGGCTTGGATCAGGAAATTCATTGATTGTACTAATCGTCTTTTCGCTGCCATCTTTGAGCACTGCTTTATACGGCACCGTTGGACGGGTAGCAATAAGGTCAAGATCAAACTCGCGTTGCAGTCGCTCAACAACAATTTCTGCGTGCAACAAGCCAAGACAACCGATGCGTGAACCACTGCCTAAAGCTGGTGAGTGCGTGCTAACAAAACTAATGGCCGCATCACGCAGCGCAAGTTTTTGTAATGCGTCAAGCAGGGCGTTGTAATCTTCGGCAACAGTCGGAAATAACTCAAAAAATACCAATGGTTGTGGCTCTTGGTAACCCGTTAGCGCTATAGCCTTGGTGCGCTGCGCAACTGTAGTCAGCGTATCGCCTACTTTGAGTGAGCGCACATCCTTGAGTCCAGTCACTACGTAACCTACCTCACCCGGACCTAGCTGGGCGACTGTCGATCGCTTCGGCTGATACACACCAAGCTCGAGCGGCATAAAAGTCACTGGACTAGAAAGAAAGGTTAGTCGCTGCTTATCCAGCACGCCATCAACTACCCGCACGAGAGCTACTGCACCCTGGTGTTGGTCAAAGTATGAACTGATTAGTAATGCTCGCAACGGCGCCTGCTTGTCGCCATTCGGAGCTGGAATTCGCTCAACCACTGCTTGTAGCAATGCTTGTATACCAACACCAGTCTTGGCTGAAACGAGTAAAATTTCTGACTCATCTACTTCGCACAACTCCATTACTTCAAGTAGTACCCGGTCGGTTTCGGCAGAAGGCAAGTCAATTTTATTAATCACCGGCACAATGGTCAATCCAAGTGCTTTTGCTTTGTAATAAGTCGAAAGTGTTTGCGCCTGAATGCCTTGTGATGCATCGACTACCATCAGCACACCCTCACAGGCTGCGAGCGAGCGACTGACTTCGTAGCCAAAATCAACGTGTCCTGGCGTGTCAATAAGATTAAGAGTATGCGTAGTGCCATCCGGAGCAGTGTACGGCAAGCGAACGGGCGCAAGCTTAATTGTAATACCACGCTCTCGTTCAATTGGATTGCTATCGAGCAATCGATCGTGTGGGTGAGCCAAATCTACTTGGCCGCAAAACTCCAGGATGCGGTCAGTCAGTGTTGTCTTGCCGTGATCAATGTGTGCGATTATAGAAAAATTACGCAACAGACCAGAATCGGACATTCGAGTCCTTTACTTGGCCAATCTGGAGGCCTGATGTTTCATTCGTCGAGCGGCATTAGTGTGAATAATGCTTCGTTTGGCGGCACGATCAATGAAACTGTAAGCAATACTCAGTGCTCCTTGAGTCTTAGTTTCTTGCAGCGCCTTGATTGCCGTGCGCATCTTGGACTTCAACTCAGAGTTGTAAGCTGCCTTGCGTTTACTTGATCGGAGAGCTTTTTTGGCATTTTTCAAAATTGGCATAAGATTCCTTTTTTTCGATGAGCCGAGATTATAGCCAAGTATGCTCTTTTTTTCAATGGCAGTGTGCGGCTATAATGAACAACATGTTTTCTTCACTTCAATTTCCACGTTTACTAAGCAGAAATATGAAGTGGCTCGAGAACAAACAATCAACTATCTTGTCGGCTGCCCTCATCATTACAATTGCTAACATTGCCTCATCCCTGGCAGGTTTGGTACGCAGTCGTTTGCTTATCTCGTACTTTTTCAACTCAGAATCGTCACAGCAAGCCTATGAGGCACTACTCGTTGCATTTCAAATTCCTGACATGCTCTTTCAACTGATCGTTCTTGGTGCCGTATCGGCTGCTTTCATTCCTTTGTTTGCCAAAGTGCGTAGGCGCAGTAGACCAGAAGCGTTTCGATTGGCCTCAGTGGTGCTCAACGCGTTACTTTTGGTATTTACTGCAACAGCAATACTGGTCGCCATTTTTGCCGAACCACTAACCCACTGGCGGACTGGCGATGCCTTTACTCCCGAACAAATAGCGATTGTGGTCAAACTGACCAGAATCATGCTAGTGGCGCAAATCTTTTTTGCCGCGTCAAACATTATGTCCTCGATGTTGCAATCATACCAACGCTTTATTATTCCGAGTATCTCGCCTATTTTGTACAACTTTGGTATAGTTGCTGGCGTATTTTTGCTCGAGCCGATGCTTGGGATTTATGCCGCAGGAATTGGTGTCTGCATTGGTGCATTTCTCCACTTTCTCATTCAAGTACCATTTGTGCTCAAAATGGGATTTCGTTTTGGTTGGTCACTTGATTTCTCTATTCCAGAGAGCAAGCAGTTGCTCAAACTGATTCCACCGCGCTTCCTAACGATCGCAACCACAGAGTTTCAGCGAATTGCATTGGCGTTCTTTGCAACCTCACTTGGCAACCTGAGCTTCGTTGTGATTAAACACGCACTTGACCTGATGATTCTGCCTATCCGTCTCTTCGGCGTCCCCATTGGTCAAGCTTCACTCCCATTTCTTTCGGAAGAATCAGCCAAAGCAGATCAAAAACGATTTCAAACACTGGTGACACAATCACTGAATCAGATTACCTTCTTTGCCTTACCGGCCGCAGTACTCATTTTAATTTTGCGCGTGCCGTTTGTGCGCCTAGTGTTTGGTACCAAAAATTTTCCCTGGGAAACTACGCTTTTGATGGGAAAAGCACTTGCTGTTATTGCACTCTCCATTCCCGCCCAAGCAGTGGTACAGTTACTCATCCGAGCGTTCCACTCCCTCAAAGATACGGTAACGCCACTCATTGTTACCGTCATCACAGTAGCCACCTACATGATCGGCGC
>Ga0066649_10001258_pt1 | contig 15770 bp, 10 predicted proteins | sample CryGey132114_all_FD_59538 | JGI IMG/M metagenome (GOLD analysis project Ga0066649, IMG submission 59538) | Groundwater microbial communities from aquifer - Crystal Geyser CG22_combo_CG10-13_8/21/14_all | ecosystem: Environmental > Aquatic > Deep subsurface > Groundwater | place: USA: Utah... | reverse complement strand
GAAGGAACAGACACTCAAAGTATTGATTCAAAAACAATCTGGTATAAAATAAACACAACTGATTCAAACATTTTGGGAAACAGTTCAGCTGATGGTTCAGGAACAGGATCTGAATGTATTGGTGACTCAAACTACATTAACGGAGAATTAATCCGCATTAACAGAATCTTCAAAGGAGGAAGCGGAAGCGATGACAACGCATTCATTGGAAACCAATTCTATCATATTGGTGATGCAAATGTTGACATTAACGGAATGCAGTTCACTTTCTCAGGGGTAAACGACACAAATCTTTGTATCTACCTGACAGCAGACGGAAACGTTACCTTTAAGAAAGAAACTTCCACAGGAACTTTAATCCAAGAAGTCTATTATGCAGACGGAAACTATGGAGTTAATATTCCAATAACTTTTGAAGGAGCAAGTTCTGTAAACCATGACTATGAAATAATGGTTGATGAAATAGGTTCAACTGCAAGACTGTGGTTATTCTTTGACTCACAGGCATTAACTACACAGTACAACAAGCACGTGCAGTTATTAGGAACCGATATTCAGGAAGACACAACTTTCGGAGACTATGGTTTCTATTTGCCACACAGCCAGTACTTACCAACAAGACTTGACGGTGACACAAACTACAACTCAAACGAATACTTTGTAGCAAACATAAGAATAGATGAAGACGAGGACAGTACATATGACCTGAATGCATTCATTAACACAGCAACAGGCAACTTAATTGCGCTGCCAAACAACGAATTAAGCACCTACTCTTATGAAGCAGACTATAACCACAATACAAAGTTTTTGAGTGAAAGCACTACCGCAACTTATCCTTCATCAGCATACACTGACTTTGGAACACACATTGTCTTAAGCGACCACAAATACACCGCAACAGTTCCAGAAAACAGACCTCAAGCAGAACTTCTGGTTTCAGGAACAGGAACTTCAACAACTGTTACAGGCGGAGAAGAGTTGACAATAGCTGAAGGAGCAACAGGAAGCACTACAAGCGGAACAAGAGTAACTGTAACTAATATCAACTATGATGCAACTTGTACTGGTGGAACCGGAACAGGATCAGGTGTTTGCACAGTTTCTCCAACAATGTATAAAAGCTTTGTTGCAGCAAGAAACCTTGTAAAAGACGATTCTGGAGCTTCAGCAGCCACACACGTTATTGTAGGAGGCTGGAAAGTCAACGCTTTAGCTGACGGAGTAACTGTTGGTGGCCAGAGCTTGAAAGACATATTAACCGGATCAGGAAAATATGTTGCAGACAAGACTGATGACGAAGACATAATTGTTGCAGGATTCAATGCCAGCGGAACAGGAACCGCTGCACAAGAATTAATTAACGCAATAGAAAACCTTTAAATAAAAAAGTAGGGTTTACCCCTACTTTCTCTTTTTCTTTTTTTTTAAATTTTACTTTAAATATCATTAGCTTAAACGTTTCGCCGTCGCGCCTGCTCGCGCGAGCCGATTTCGCTCGGCTGTCACGAGGCACGAGTTTCACTCGTGCTAGCACGACTTTACGTCGTGCACCGGCACTCACGATTGAAATCGTGAGCGTGCTACTTTCAGTAGCACTGCTATAAGTTAGTTTATTTCTTTCCTAATTCAATGCTTTCGCGCTTTCGTGCGCGAGCAACGGTGTACGACATTCACTTTGTTCAGTCCTGCTGTATTTCTTATTTTAACCCCTAATCAATTAGTTTTATTTTAAATCTTTTTGCTGTGTTTACTTTTTATGGAAAGAAATAATTTGATTGCATTAATTTTAGTATTATTAATTTTTGTTTTTGCAGGAGTGTATTTTTTTTATCAGGAAGAACAGTTTATTTATCAGGAAGAAATAAATGGAATAGTGTTTAATTCAAATTCTTTTTCTTCTCCTCAAAAATATTTTTCTGAAACAGTTAAAGAAAGAGATTCATTTATTTTTGTTTCTGAAGTTGATTCAAAGCAAAACAATTTAGTTGATGCTTCAATTCAGGTTGCTTTGGTTTCAGGGATTTTTTCTGCTACAGGAAAAAACATTTCTTCAGTTATTTTTGTTTTAAATGAACAAAATGAACTAGATTACTGTCAGACCAATTTTGGGGAAAAATCCAAAAACGAAAAATTAACTAAAAGGCAATGTGAAAATTTATTGAATAACTCAAGCGATTTCAAGTTTATAGCAAAATTAGCTGATGAAAAACTAAATAAACCTCAGGTAGAAATGTATAATAATTCTGTTGTAATAAAGCCGACAAGAAAAGAAGAAACAATAATTATTTTGCAGCAGTTATTTACTGCAATTTATTCTGATTCAGCTGAAATAATTGATAAAATTAATTCAATACTGCATTCCATTACATCTTAACTGGTTTTTTGATGAAAAATTTTATTAAAAAAAGCATTTTTTCACTGATTTTTTTTATTGCAGTTCTTACAATAGTGTTATTCTGGACTAATGCTCATATTGAATTGCTTAAAATTGACTGGTTTCTTTTCTTTATTGCCTGCTTTTTTTTCTTGTTTTCTGTTTTTGTCTGGCTAATTTCCTGGGCTTTTTTAATCAGGAAAAGGGCAAGTGTTTCTTTTTCAAATCTTTTTATTATTGGTTTTAGTTCTTTGTATGGTGCATTGACTCCGATTCAATTAGGGGCAGAAGCACTGCGTTCAATGAAACTAAAAAGCTTTTTTAAGGTCCCGTATGAAGAATCAATTTCTTCTTCAATGATTGTTAAAGGAACTAAATTTATTATTCTTGCAATATTTTTTGTTTTTATCTTAATTTTTTTTGTTTCTAAAGCAGACCTTGATTCAACAACTTTTTTTGCTTTATTAAGCGGTTTTTTTGTTATAGCAATTGTAATCTTGTTTTTTATTCTGCCTTTAAACAATAAATGTGGTTTAATTATCAGCTCTTTTTTGAGGTTTTTATCAAAAGACATTAGTTTGTTTGCTGTAATTGAAAAATTTTTTTTGGCTTATTCAAAAAATTTAAAGAATTTAACTATGAAAACTTTTTTCTTTGTTTTAATTATTTCTCTTTTCTCTTATTTGTTTGAGTTTCTTGCATTTCAATTCAGTTTTTTTACTGTAGGCATTTCATTGGGTTTTGTTCCATTGCTTGTATTGTTTACTGTGATTTCTGTTTTAGAGAGAACCCCGTTTCTTCCAAGAGGAATTGGTTTAGTGGAATTTGCTGCATTAACTTTTCTTTCAATTCCCTGGTTTGTTAATACAACTCTTTCTTTGCCTGAAATTGGTGCAGTATTAATTGTATTTGATTTTGTCAGGCTGGTTATTCCGACTGTTTTCAGCTTATTAATTGCAGCAGTATTCAAAATAGATATTAAAGAGTGATTTTTCCGAAAATATAGAGCCAAACCAAGCAATTTAGTGCTACTACTACTAGATTAATCAACACAATTTGCCATTCTTTTAATGGCCCAAACACTTTTAAAACAAGTTTAGCAAAATCATATTTTGTTTTTCCTGTATATTCTGGAATAGCTAATCTGCTATCTTCAAGTAATTTGTATGGTTTTGATTTAACTTGAGTCATGTCTGTTAAATTAGTTCTCATTTTCAAAAACAAGAAATCAATTAAATGAGGTAAATAAAAAAAACAAAAAACAATTATTAAATTTTTTTCCATTGTTAATACAATTAATCCGGTTATTGCGCTTCCCATTAATAATGTTCCTGAATCTCCTGGAAAAACTCTTGCAGGAAAAACATTAAATACAAGCAAAGCCAGAATTGCTCCTAAAACTGCAATAGAATAAATAAATAATCCTGAACCAATCAGCAAAAAAGAAACAAATAAACAAATAATATAACTTGAACCTACTTCCCAGCCATTTAATCCGGCAAAACTATTATGAAAAGAAGAAAATATTGCAATAAAAAATCCAATCAAAATCCCAGTAATTATTTCTCCTGAAATTAAATAACCAAAAACAATTGAAGCAATTATTACAGGCAAGGCTCTTTTTTTCCAGCCTAATGGTTTGCCCCATTTATTTTTTGTGTCATCAACAAACCCAACCAAAGAAAAAACAGTTATTATTCCCATCCAATAAAAGCTTTGAATCCAAAATCCTTCCAAAAAATTTATTGTTAAAACAATAATCCATAAAACAAAAAGCAATACAATTCCTGTTGCTTCAGGAGTTTTATTTTGTGTTTTTTTATTAATATCTGTTCCTAAAGCAAAGTTTTTTGTCCGGCTCCATTTTTCAAAGAAAAAAATTCCTATTAACCCTAAAATTAACGGCAAAAAAAAATAGATTAGTTCATTCATTTTAACACTTCATTAATTCTTTTAATACTGTGGTAGCATAATTGCCTTTTGATAAATAAAAGCTTATCCTTGCTTTTAATTTTCCTTCATTAAATTCGTCTTCAGAAATTTCCTCTAATTTCAAATCTTTTGGAAACAAAACTATTTCTTTTCTTGTTCCTTTAGAAGACATTTCTCTCATTTCTTTTACATAAAATTGTTTTAATTCAATTTTTTCTTCTTCTAAAATCTCTTTTTCAATTATTCCTATTTTTCCTTCAGCAAATTTGCTTTCAAATCCAGCCAGCAACCCTGATGGAACTCCGTTAATTAATACATCTCCTTTAGTTTCTTTTAATCCAATTCCTTGTGTAATCCTTTCCTGAATTATTTTATTAAACAAAAAACTTTGATAAGCATGAACAAATAAATACCTTAAACTTTTTGGAAGAGTCCTGAATGCCCCAATAAAATCGTCTGGATTTTTAACTAAATGATTTAGCATTGCTCTTTCATACCTGAATTTTATCGGCATGTCCTTTAATGCTTTGCCAAAATCTCTTGTTTTCTCTAATTCTGTTCTTGCATTTCTTATTTCTTCTTCTTCTAATTCGTTTGTTGCAGTTAAATAAATCATTACTCCTTTTTCCGGGTTTCCTTTAACAAATTCTTTTCCAACTAAATGGCTTACTTTTCTTATTCCTCCAAATCTTTGTTCCCCAAAATAGTTTGCTATTCCTTTATCTATTTCTTTAAAACATTCTTTAATTCTTTTTTCTGTTTCTTTTTTGTCTAATTCAATCTGTCTTACAGTTATTTCAAATTTGTTTCCTTTTAGCATTCCAATTCTTAGTCTTTCTTTTTTCCATTCAGGATTAGATAATTTAACAAATTTGCTTTTAAACTCAGCTACTCTTTCTGTTTCTGGCTTGAAAAAACAGATTTTTTGGGAAGTAATTGCTCTTTTGTCTTTTACTCCTGCATAAGTAATTCTTTTTTTTGATATTCTGTTGTATCTTGCAAGCCTTCTGATTGCTTCATTTACATCTAAATTAAATTTCTGCATTTCCAAATACAAGTACTTGCATTCTTTTTCGTTTTCCGGAATAATTAATTTATCTTGTCTTTCAAGGCATTCTTCATCGAGCCATAAATCACAGTCTTTTCCTTCTTCGCTTACTTCAATTACTTTAAAGTCTTTAATTCGTTCTTTTATTCTTCCGCCTATTCCTTTTGTTTTAGTTGAATAAAATTCGTTCATATTTAATCAGTTATTTGTATCTTAAAAAGGCTCCGATTCCTCCAAAGCCTTTAAAAAATTGTTCGCCTTCGCTTGTTTCAGTTGAAATAATTTTGATTGATGCTCCGCCTTCTTTTGCTTTTTCTTCCATGAATTCAGCGTACTCTAATTCTTCTAATTCCTCTATTTTAGTTGACTTGCATTTACTGCATTTAAGTTTTGGTTTGCTTTCGTCCTTTATAATAAGTTCTTCAATACTATTGCATGAAATGCACTTAAATTTTATTGCAGTCCATTCAATTCCTTCTGAAAGCAATACTGTTTCTGCTTTTCCTATTTTTAGTGCTTCAATTACTTCATTTTCTCCGTAAGCTACTAAACCATCTTTAACTATTTCTTCCAAAAACCTGTTCATCAATCCTCGTTCTTTCATTAAAGTCGTGTCTCTAAGCAATTCCTCTGATTTTTGAATCATTTCTCTTATTCCTGATTCATCTGTATAAGAAGTGTCTAAAACCCCAATTATTTTTTCTTTTAAACGGTAATCTAATGCTTCTTTTTCTAAAAACCTGTTTTTTGTTATTCCTGGTCCTCCAACAATTACTCCTTTTAAGTTTTCTCCGTATTCTTCAAAAGTCTTGTTTATTTTTTCGCTTGTTCTTTTAAAAAAGTCTTGAGCAGCTTCTTCTCTTAATCTTTCAAACCTGTGAGAACTATTATGGACTATTAACCCGTTTGCAATGAAATTCTGGTTTAATACACTAATATCAACTAAACCAGTTTTTTTATTTGATTTAATTATTTTATTGATTTTTGCAGGAATCAAAGGAATTTCCATCAATTTTTTTAATTTTGTTTTCAATTTTTTGTTTTTGACGTAACCAAGAATAGATTCATTAAACACTTTTTTGCTCATTTGTCGTTCATTCCTGAAAAAACTGTTTACTTTTGGGAACAACTCCAAATTATATCCCTGTTCTTCAATTATTTTTCTGATTTTTTTTCCTGAAACAATTATCTGCCTTACATTGCTTCTAATGTGTTTTCGGTTTTTAATTAGTGCCATTATTTTTTCCTGCTTTTTCTTTAAGCTAAACCCAATTAACTTTGAAAATAATTTTAGTGATTCATTATCAGATATGTCAACTGTAAACCTTGGGTTATCTGAATAAGGGTTTCTTTTGTTGTCATATTTATGCAAAGAAGCAATAATTCCAAACCTTAAAAGTGAAAGCCTTAATTGTTCAGCCATTTTTTTGTTGTTTATCCCTAATCCTATTCCTCTTTTGCTTGTTGCATATCCTTCTGCATCATAAAACCCTTTTATGAATGAAGCTAAAACATCATTTTCTGATTTTAATATTTTTAATGGGATTTCAGTGTTTCTTGCTTTTTTTATTTCAGAAAAGTTTTTTTCAATAAACTTAACAATTGACTTTCCATAAATTCTTATTTGATAGCAGCCTTTGTTTTCCCTGAATTTTATTGAACTATTAGCATTGAAAAAATCAGAAACTTTGTTTTTGTAGTGTTCTGCAAGTTCTTTATTTTGCTCTGAAAAACTTATTCTTTCTTTTTCAAAACTTCCGTCTCCGACAAAATAACCAATTATTTTTGAGAGTTCTTTTGTTAATTTTTTTGGCATAACCAAATCAGAATTGGCTTTTGTTTGAGTTTTAATAAACTTCTCAAAGTCAATATTTAATTCTTTGCATAATTTTTTTATAAGGTTTTTTCTTACATCTCTTTTCCCTAATTCAATAACTGAAACTCCTGTTTGAGTTATTCCTGTTTTTTTTCCAAGTTTTTTCTGTGAAATCCCTGCTTTTTTTCTTGTATTAATTAAAACATTTTTCCCGTTTTCTGAAATATGATATGAGTTAAAGCAGTCAAATGATTCAAGGAATTGAGTTTTTCCTTTAATTTCAATTTTTTCAGGCATTAATAAGAATTCCCCGACTTTTAGTTCTTCTGCAGATTTTTCTTTAATTTCTTCTCCTGCAGTAAAAAACAAATGGTCTTTTGAAGAAACAATTTCTGTTCTTGGGTATTTTGTTATTATTTTGTAAACGCTTTTTTTTGTTTTCCATTTGTCTTTTATATTTGAATCAGTAAAAACATTATTCTTAAAATCAAAGCTTTTTACCTGTAAAGGGTTATGAGACTCTTTTATTGGAATAATTGAGCCGTCATTTAACTGAATTAGTGTTTCAGGAGAAAGGCATTGTCCTCCTGCCCTTGTTTTTCCTGCTACATTAGAAGTAAAATGTCCTACAACTTCATAGCTTTTTCCTTTTAATATTGCTACTGTTGCTTCTCTTTTATCTAATACAATTAATGCATGCACTTCTTTTGTTTTCTGCATGTCTTCAACTGGATCTAAGTGAAAGCTTGAATCACACCAATATAATTTTGTTTTTAATGGTTTGATTGGGTTTAAAGGAAACATTTTGATATCGCTTCTTCCTTCTGTTTCTGAAACATTTCCGCAAAATAATACTAAACCATTTTTTGGGATTTTGAAATTAATGTTTTTTAGAAAAGTGTCAAGCTTTCTTAATGCTCCCTGCACATTTTTTCTTGTCTGAGGACTCTTAATATTTGAGCTCTGGCTTAATTCTTCTGTTATTTGTCCCATTACTGAACTTCTGTCTGCATTTTCCGGAATGTATAAACTAATTAATTCAGTTCCTCTTCCTTTAAACTTTTTTAGTTTCTTTAATTTTTTTCTGAATATTTCTATTGAGTCATCTATTTCTGACATTTAAAATCACTTTATCAAATAAAATTAGTGTATTAATATTTAAGAAAAAATATCTTTTTATACTTGTTCTATGTTGTTTTATAATATATGTTTGACATGTTTGAAAACTATAATCAAGAAGATGAAACTTCTTCGGTTTCTTTGGCTGTAAAGCCTGTTATAGTTGTTTCTGTTGGGGGCTCAGTTATTGCACAGGATAAATTAAATGCTACTTTAATGGCAAAATTTGCTAACTCGATTAATGAGTTAAGAAAAGAAGGATTTGAGTTTATTTTGGTTGCAGGAGGAGGAAAAATTGCAAGAGATTATATTGCTACAGCTAAAACTCTTGGAATCCAAAACAATTTTGTGTTAGATGAAATTGCAATTACTGTAACAAGATTAAATGCATTGCTTTTAATTCAGGCTTTTGAAGATGCTTATCCGGATGTTTTAATTGATGTCAAAAGAATTCATGGAATTCTTGAATCAAAAAAAATCCCTGTTTTTGGGGGGTTAATCCCTGGTTTTACCACTGATACTGTTGCTGCAAGCATTGCAGAATACACTGGAGGCATTTTTATTAATCTTTCAAACCAGGATGGAATCTATAACGTTGACCCAAAATATTCAAAGACTGCTCATTTAATTCCTAAAATGGATCACGAAAAACTAATGAGAGTACTAGCAAAAAAAGATTCAAGAAACCCAGGAGAAAACATGATTTTAGATGCATTTACCTGCATGATTTTAAACCGAAGCAAAATAACTACTTTTGTTTTGAATATGGAAGACTTAGTTAATTTTGAAAACGCAGTCAAAGGCCATGAATTCAAAGGAACAATAGTTGAATCAATTAGTGCTCTGGAAACAGAAATCTAGATTTATTCAACTTCTATAGTAGTTATCAAAATATTGTTTGATTCATTTGATTCTTCAATATTGTTTGTGGAATCTATTACTACTTTTAATTCATGACTGCCTGAAGAAAGTTCATAAACATAAAACCAGTTTAGCCTGGAATCACTTTCTGCGGACGTAAAAGGACTTGGGCTTGTGCCCACTTTTTGTTCATCAACATAATAATCAATATTAAAAGGCACACAATAATCAATAGTAGGGGCTCGGTATAAATCAAATATTATCCATTTAAGGGAATCTTGATATTTTAAATCTTCGCCATAAAGATCAACTAAAGGGCCAGTAAATTGTCTTTCAATAGTATTATTGTTTTCGTTAATTTCGCTAATTAAGTTTTCTGGATCAAGAATAACTTTAACTGTGTGTCCAATCAAATTTTTTTCATAGGGCTGTTGCATTATTATATTCATTGTTGTTTCTGGCGTGTGGTTTATGTAATGGGAATAAAGTTTTTGTGAATCATAATAAACATCATAATTTACTTTATTGGTTTCAGTTGTGCCTGTTGAAGTTGTTGTAAATTCTAAACTATAATGGTTTCCAATACAAGTATCCTTAAAAGAAATTTCTCCGCCAATTATGTCTGTGGATTCTGTAGTAATTTCAGTGCATGAAATACTACAACAGTTTCCAGAATCAGATGTACTTAATAAGCTTCCATTGCAGGTTTTATTTGCTCCACAAATATATCCTGATTGTTCAGAACAAGTTTTTAGAATGCAATTTCCTTCAACACATTTTTCGTTGGCTGAACAAGTGATTCCATAACAAGGATTTGATTGAGGGGTAATGCAAGTACTAGGGCAACAGCTAGAGGAATCTATTGCATCTAAAAGAGAAGAGCCACAAATCTGATCATTTGAACAAATATTTCCATTTAATTCAGCACAAGTTTTTTCTTGAATTACTTGAACACAGTTTCCAGAACAACATAAAAAAGAAGTTTTAGTGTTTGATGCAATAATCATCTCTCCTGAACAATAACTTGTTGATATATCGCATAATTTCCCTTTTTGTTCTTCACAAGTTAAACTGCTTTTTGAAATGCATTTTTCTGAACAACAGTTGTCTGAATCAGTTGCATTCAATAAAGACTTTTTACAAACATTGTTTTCCGAACAAGCAAATCCCCCTAAATTAGAACAAATCCTTTTCAAGTCCTTTGCACAATCAGTGTCGGTTGTATAATTGCACCCCATAGGGCAATACTTGTCTTTGTTAAGACATTCAGTTTTCTTTAAGTGAACGCATTTATTGTCTGTTCCGTTGCAAAAATCATCTGTTGAAACATCTTTGTCGTCGCAATCTAATTCAGTTTTGCATTTATCTAAATCAACTGGAGTTTCATCTTTTGGTTCAAATTTATTTAAATCAGTTAAATTATTTGAATCATAGAATTTGAATCTTTTGATTCAGTGCAGCCAATTAACAGCAAACTAACAATAACTAGACTTGCAAGGATTATTTTTTTGTTCATCTATTAAACAAACATTTTTCTTATTAATAAAACTTTCTTTGAATTAAATTTTTTCTAATACTTCAAATAATTCTTCCGGATTTAACACTGGTTTGTCATTTAAATTGTCTTCAATTATTCTTGGACAAGCAGTATTAACATAACAGTCAATGTTTATTCCCATTAAATATTCTGATTTAATGAAATCCATTGAAAAAATAAAAGCTTTTTTTCCTTTTCTTTCAATTCTTTTTTTTAATTCTAAAGCCAGTTCTTTTCTTAGTTGGCCTTTTTTTCTGCTTACTAAAATCCCAAAAACTTTTGCGTTCATTGCTCTTGCAATACTTCCATATCTTTTTCTTACAAAAATGTTTTTTTCTTCAACTAAATCCTTTATTTCTCCGTTTAATGGATTAAAAGCCAGAACTTTTTTGTCTGTTGAAACTGCTACACCTAAAGGATGAAAAAAACCGTCTCCAATATACAAAAAACCATCAACTTTTTTTTCTATTTTTACTGCAGAACTCTGGTCACAGCCCAAAACCTGGCCTTTGCAGTCAATTTTTTCTCCGCCTTTTTCCAATAAAACAGTGAACTTTTTTTTCTTTAATCCTTTTTCTATTTCTTTTAAAATATTATAAAATTGCACTGCACACAATAACCCTACTTTTTTTATTTTTTCGTTTTCAAGCATTCTTTGAATTTTATCTAAATTAATTTCTTTAACTGAATATTCTAATGGAACATAAACTACTTTTATTTTTGAATCAGTATATTTTGCATGACCTAAATGAATTAATAAATCTGCGTTAAATTCTTTCATTTCTGTTTCAGCTAAATCGCAGGCTCCCCAGACAGGATCCATTACAGCAATAACTTTTGCCTTGGTTTTTCCTTCAATTCTTTCAATGATTTCAAGTGTTTTTCCTTTTAATCCTTCAGGTAACTGAAGTATAACAGTCTTTGCATTCTTTTTTTTTATTTCTGTAATAGCTTTCTTTATATCTAATTTAAGCATGAAATAACTAACGTTAAATAACTATTTAAATTTAGTTAAAAGGAGAAAAACTTATTTTTTCAGTTTTTCCAGCAGTTCTTCTTTTTCCATTATTAATACATGTCTTTTGATGTTTTCAACTGCATCAATGTTAGCTGAAACAGATTTGATTCCAAATTTGACTAATTTTTCAACCATTTCTTCGTTTGAGGCAGCCTGACCGCAAATTGAAGTTATTACTCCTGCTTTATTGCATTTTTTGATTACATGCTCGCAGCTTCTTAAAACAGCTGGATGTAATTCACTAAAAAGTTTTTGAATTTGTTCATTGTTTCTGTCAATTCCAAGTGTTAGCTGAGTCAAGTCATTTGTTCCAAAAGAAACAAAATCCATTCCTTCTTCAATTAATTCATCTATTGCCCAAACTGCTGCAGGAGTTTCAATCATTACTCCAAACTGCACATCTTTTCTTGGTTCTAATCCTACTTCTCTTGCTAATTCTTTTGCTTTTTTTAATTCGCTTGCAGAAATTACAAATGGAAGCATTACGCCTAAATTTGTAAATCCTTCTTCTGTTAATTCTTTTATTGCTTTGAATTCAGCTTGAATTAATTTTGGTTCATCCAAGCTTCTTCTAATGCCGTGCCAGCCAATCATTGGATTATCTTCTTTTGGTTCTTTTTCTCCGCCTTTCAAGTTCCTGAATTCATCGCTTCTTGCATCAAAAGTTCTATACCAAACTGGTTTGTCTTTAAATAATTCAGCTACTTTTTTTATTCCTTTTTTTACTGCTTCAATTAATTCATCTTCTTTTCCTTCTCTGATGAATTCTGCCGGATGCATTCCTGATTCAGTAATCATATGTTCTGCTCTTAACAAGCCTACTCCGTCTGCATTTGTTTCTGCAGCTTTTTCTGCTGCTTCAGGCAAAGCAACATTAACCTTTACTTTGATTGTTCTTTCCTCTAATAATTCCTCTAAATGCTCCATTAACTTTCCGTTTGTTTCTTTTCCAAACTTTTCTCCTTCTTCTTCCAGTTCTTCTTTTACTTCTTTTATTTCTTCTTTGTCTTCAAATACTTCTTCTTCTATTTCTTCAGGAACCTCTAATTCAACTTTTCCTCTGTAAATTAATCCATTAAATCCGTCTACAGTAATTATTTCTCCGTCATGGATTTTTTCCATTGCGTTTTCTACTCCAACCACACAAGGAATTCCTAATTCTCTGCTTACTATTGCTGCATGACAAGTTCTTCCTCCTTCTTCTGTTATGATTGCTTTTGCTTTTTCCATTATTGGAACCCAGTCAGGAGTAGTCATTTTAGTTATAATAATGTCTCCTTCAATTACTTTAGAAACATTTTTTACATCCGGAATTATAACTGCTTTAGCTGATGCAATTCCAGGAGATGCTTTTAATCCTGATGCAATTGGAGTTTCTTTTGTTTGAATAATTCTTTTTCTTTCTTTGTCTGTTTTTTCTTTCATGCCCAAAGTAGTTATTGGTCTTGCCTGAACAATATACATTTGTTTGTTTTCTACTGCCCATTCAATATCCATTGGCTTTTTGTAATGGTTTTCAATTTGTCTTCCGATTTTAGCTAACTGAATAATATATTTGTCGTCCATTTTTTGTTTGCTTTGTTTTGCTTTAGGAATATTATTTTTTTTGTTTCCTTTTTCTGCTCGTTCAAGACTCCATTCCTGTTTTCCAATTTTTTTTTCAATTATTTTAAATGTGCCTTTTTCTATTGTATAAGTATCCGGAGTAATGCTTCCTGAAACAACTGCTTCGCCTAAACCATATCCTGCTTCAATAACCATTTTACTTGTGTCTCCGGTTGGTTCTGCAGTAAACAATATTCCGGCTATTTCTGAGTCAACCATTTTTTGAATTACAACTGCAATTCCAACTTTTTCTGTTTCAAATCCCTGTTTTTTTCTGTAATATACAGCTCTTGCAGTAAACAATGAAGCCCAACATTTTTTGACTGCATCCAGTACTTCCATTCTTCCTTTTACATTCAAAAAAGTTTCCTGCTGGCCCGCAAAACTTGCTTCAGGTAAATCTTCTGCTGTAGCAGAACTTCTTACCGCAACAAATTCTTCTTCTCTGGTTGTAATAAAAGCAATTTTTCTTTGATTCATTTTTGAATAAGAATCTTTTATTTCTGCTTCAAGCATTCTGTTCATGGGAGTTCTTAAAATCAGTTCCCTTATTTCTGCTGAAACTTTTTCCAGCTCATCTGTTTTTTCGACTTCAATTGCATCGATTTTTTTTATTATTTCTTGTTCAATTCCTTTTTCTTTAATAAACTTAAAGTATGCTTGTGCAGTAATAACAAATCCTTGGGGGACAGGAAAAGCTTCGTTAACCATTTCCCCTAAATTAGCTCCTTTTCCTCCTACAAGAGGAATGTCTTCTTTTTTTATTTCTCTAAACCACATTATGTTTTTCATTTTTCTCACATAAAGAAAAGTAGAAACTTATTATTAAGTTTAATGGCTCTGCCCTTTTTCTTTTTTCCGAAAAAGAAAAAGTGTAAGTTGCAACTTAATTCCCAAAAGAAATTAAGTGCACACTAAAACTCAAAAGTTTTAGTAGTGCCCCAAAAGAAAAAAGGATTTAAACTGACTGCATCAGATTCTTTCCAGAATAAATATTTTTCTGTTGATATTGCTTTCTTTTTCCATGTAAATATATGGAAAAGCTTTTTTGTCAGTCCATTTAATCGGATTAACTGACTTAAAATACGAGCTAAAAACTTTTTCTGTTAAAGGAATTTTTTTTCCATCAGAACATTCAATTTCAGGCAAAATAATTACAATTCTTTGTTCTTTTACAATCAAAGAAAGTTTTTTGAAGAAAGCAAAATAAAGTCTTGATAAATCTTCAATTATTTTTTTTGCTTCTGTTTCTCTTGGCTTGATTTTCAGGTAAGGCCCTAAAAATGGTTCTGATGCAATTCCATCAAATTTTCTTCCCTGCAGGGTTTCTTTTACAAAACAGGAATCTCCTTGAATCACAGTGTATTTCATTCCAGTATTATATTTTTTTTCAAACCAAGCTAAGTTTTTTCTTGCAATCCCTGTTGTTTTGTCATCTAAATCAATTCCCAAAACATTTAATCCGTTAAACATTGCTTCCTGTAAAACAGTTCCGGTCCCGCAAAAAGGATCTAATAAAGTTTCACCTTTTTTTAATCCGGTTAAATTAATTAAAATTCTTGCCATTCTTAAAGAAACTGAATACAGTACTTGTTGTTCAGGCCGTTGATTGTCTCTGTCTCTTAATTCTTTTGGATTAAAGCATTCAATTGTTAAACCAAAAAAAAGTTTTTTCCCTTTAAAGAAAACAAAATCGCTTTGTTCTTTAATTAAATCCCATGAATGCACTTGGCTGGGAGAACTATTAAATCCTTTAATTTTATGTTTTCTTGCTTTCCTGTAAAAAGCTTTTTTTTTCAGTGACTTGAATTTGTTTTTAAAAAATTCTTCTATTTGGTTTTGGTTTTCAAATTCTTTCCCGTAAAAATTTAAAGCAAAATAAAACTTTTCATTCATCCATTCCAGTAATTCTTTTTCTTTAATTTTTTCAAGTATTTCTTTTAAGCTTCCTTCAAACAAAATCTGGATTATTTTGGTTGTTCCCCCTAAATCATGCATTAATTCTTTTGGTTTTAATTCATTTGATTCAATTAAAACAGAGTCTTTTTCTTTTTCCTTTAATTTGAATTGGATTTTTCTTGAATTTAAATAAACAATTAGTTCTGCAATAGATAATACTGGGTCTCGTCCTAAAACAAAAAGATATTGTTGCATTAATAAACAGTGATAGAATCAGGTTAAATTACTTTTTTTTCTTTGCGTCTTTGCTTTTATCGTCTTTTTTGTCGTCTTTCTTTTCTTCTTTCTTTCCTTTGCCTTTTCCTTCGTCTTTCTCTTCTTTTCCTTTTTCTTCTTTCTTTCCTTTGCCTTCTTTTGTTTCTTCTTCTTTTTCTTCTTCTTTTTCTTTTGCTTCCATTCTTTTCTTGATTCTTTTTGGCAAAGTTCCAATGCTTTCAATATTTGTTCCTATTCTAACAGAAGTTTTGCATGAAATCTTTGATTTAACTTTTGTTAATG
>Ga0066649_10001255_pt1 | contig 15804 bp, 9 predicted proteins | sample CryGey132114_all_FD_59538 | JGI IMG/M metagenome (GOLD analysis project Ga0066649, IMG submission 59538) | Groundwater microbial communities from aquifer - Crystal Geyser CG22_combo_CG10-13_8/21/14_all | ecosystem: Environmental > Aquatic > Deep subsurface > Groundwater | place: USA: Utah: Grand... | reverse complement strand
CAATGAAAATCTCAATAAATGAGGGCAGTGGGTTTGTTGAAAAAGCGAGTGTTACTACTGGGAAAACAATCGCTTATACTTACTCTCCAACCCAGTCTGTAATAGCCGAGATTAAGGTAGAGGCCACCATTGCTGGTGAAAGTGTAGACGTTTCAAAAACCATCTCTGTTAATTTTGTCTCAGACACACAGACCATGGCTTTACCCGCTGGTGTGAAAAAAGGGATCAACTACCATAGTGATTTAACTAAAGTGACGCTTGTGTTGGAGGCACCAGGTAAGGATTTTGTTTATGCAGTGGGCGATTTTAGCGATTGGACAATTAAGGCTGAAAATCTAATGAATAAAACCCCTGATGGCGAACTCTTTTGGATCGAGCTTTCTAGCTTAACCCCAAATCAGAAATACGTTTTTCAATATTGGGTAGAAGGAACAATCAAAGTGGGTGACCCTTTGGCGGATGAAGTGGCTGATCCTTATAATGATTCGTTTATTCCAAATACAGTGCACAACAATTTACCTGTTTATGATAAAACGGATTACGGTATAGCAACTACTTTCCAAACAGGTCAAACTCCTTTTGCTTGGGCTGCTTCTGAAGCCACTTGGCAGAAACCCAATAAGAAAGACTTAGTGATTTATGAGTTGCTAGTAAGAGACTTTGTAGAAACCCACAGTTACAAAACGCTGATTGATACCATCGGCTATTTGAAGAATTTAGGCATCAATGCCATCGAGCTGATGCCCATCATGGAGTTTGAAGGCAATGAATCTTGGGGGTATAATCCATCTTATTTTCTTGCACCGGATAAGTATTATGGCACAAAGAACGACCTCAAAAACTTTGTTCAGACTTGCCATGAAAATGGAATAGCAGTGATCATGGATATGGTGCTCAATCATGCTTTTGGCCAGAACCCTATGGTGATGATGTATTTTAATGGGGGAAAACCATCCACGGATAGTCCTTGGTTCAACCCTGATGCAACTCATCCATTCAATGTCGGTTATGACTTCAACCATGAAAGCACTTATACTCAAGCTTTTGTCGATACAGTAAATGCCTATTGGTTGACAGAATATCATATTGATGGTTACCGATTCGATTTATCAAAGGGCTTTACCCAAAAGAATAATGTTAATGATGTTGGAGCTTGGTCGGCATTTGATCAATCTCGGGTCGACATTCTAAAAAGAATGAATAACAAAATCAAAGAGGTGAAAAGCGATGCCTACGTGATTTTAGAGCACTTTGGTGATAATCAAGAAGAAACAGCCTTGGCTGCTGAAGGCATGATTCCATGGAGGAACAAAGGTTATGACTATTATCAAGCCCTAGGCGGACATACCTCAACGTCATTTGAAGGCGCTGAAGCCCTGACTCATGTCAGTTATATAGAAAGTCATGATGAACAGCGACAATTGTATGAGGTTTTTCAAGATGGAGATGCTTTAGGAACTTACAATACAAGAGACACCACGATCGCGCTTGAAAGATTAAAGATGAATGCAGCCTTTTTCTACACTTTGCCTGGCCCGAAAATGATGTGGCAGTTTGGTGAATTAGGTTATGATATTGATATCAATTTTAACGATAGAGTAGGCAATAAGCCTTTTCCATGGGGAACAGGAGATTTCCATTTGGGTTATTACGAAGATCCGATTAGAAGATTTACACGTGATGCATTTGCCGCAATAATAAAATTGAAGACGGAGAATCTAGCCGAGTTTAATGCCGCCACTTATTCTTATGATTTCTCCGGCCCAGAAAGGCGAATCGTAATTGATGGGCCGAATTTGGATATTTCAATAATTGGAAATTTCGGATTGGAAGAAGCATCAATTTCACCAAATTACACTGCTACGGGTACTTGGTTCGATTTCTTCTCTGGTGATGAAGTCAATGTCTCCTCAACAACTGCGACTGTGACTTTACAACCGGGTGAATTTCATATTTATACCTCTCAGCGTAAGTCTGTAGGTTTCCCTAATGTGGTGCAAGTGTATCAGAATCCAGTAACCATCAACCCTACAACCTTTGCTGTGAATGATGCTATCACTATTACCTTCGATGCCACTAAGGCAGACCCTGATGGAACTGCTGGTTTGGTAGGCGCAAGCGAAGTGTTTATGAATGCTGGTGTGGTATTCGATGATGTCAATGGAGTGAATCTTCAGAACGTTGTAGACGGAGCTGCTGGTGCAATGACAAAAGTATCTGGGGAAACAGATAAGTGGCAAATTTCAATTACTCCAACGGCTTACTTCAATATCACGAGTGGCCAGGCGGTGAGAATAGGCATGATTTTCAGAGATGCTGCCAATACTAATTTCGGAAAAGGATTTAGAGGTTCCGTGGTATTCTTCGACCTAGAAATTGCAGGAAAACTCATTACCATCACACCTGCTTCTTTCGATCAGAACACTGAAATCACCTTGACTTTCGATGCCCGTTTTGGGAACAAGGGTTTGGTGGGAGTCGATAAAGTCTATATGCATTCAAGTGTGGCCCTTTCTCCTACGGAAACTGCATTCAATTCAAATTATGTTGTCGGTAATTGGGGTCAAGATGACGGGGTAGGCAAGCTAACGCAGAGTGCTTCAAATCCGAATCAGTGGGTCATCACATTTACGCCAGCCAGCTATTACAACTTGGGGGGCGCTAGTGCGAGAAGACTGACCATGGTTTTCAGAAATGGAGACGGTACTAAAAAAGGGGAGGGAACTCCCGGTGCTTTTGAAAATGGGGTAGTGATACAAAATGGAGATATCATTTACGATATCCCAGGAGTGGTCACAGGTATAGAAGATGAACTACCGAATTTTAGTTATTACCCTAATCCTTCGAATGGCATCATCAACTTCAAAGGTGAAATCCCAGGCAGAGTGAAGCAAATCACAATGCATGATTTGAATGGGAATGTGGTTTTAACCAAGCTTCTGCAAAACGGGGTGATGGCGTCAGTAGATGCGAGCAATGTTGTACCCGGATTATACCTGATGCGGATTATCACCGACAATAAAGGCTACACTTTGAAAGTGCTTATTCAAGAATAATCAAGGAGAGAAGAACTAGACACAAAAAACAAAGCCCACGGTTTAAACCGTGGGCTTTGTTGTTAAAGTAAAGGACGTGAACCGTTTTAACGGTTTTTCAAGGTCAGGTGAAAACTTAGCTGCAAGGTTTATATTAATAAACCTTCTTTCCGTCTAAATAAGTAGCTTTTACCTTGAGGTTTCTCAATTCTGATTCAGGCGCTTTCATCATATCCTTTTCCGCGATAATGAAATCAGCGAACTTCCCTTTTTCAATACTTCCTTTCTCCTTTTCTTCGAAATTGGAATAAGCCGCCCAAATGGTCATCCCTTTTAGGGCCTCCTCACGGCTCAATTTGTTTTCTGGTTGCCATCCACCCTCTGGCCAATTTTTAGCATCCTGACGCGCGGTAGCGGCATGGAAACCATACATTGGGTTAATGTCTTCCACAGGGAAATCACTACCGAGCGCGATATAACCGTTTTGATCTAATAAATCTTTGAACGCATAGGCTGTTTTTACTCTTTCTTCGCCTAGTCGGTCTGCCGCCCAATACATATCCGAAGTGGCATGCGTAGGTTGAACAGAGGGCACAACATTGTATTTGCCAAACTTATCAATATCGTCTCTGCTAACTACTTGAGCATGTTCAATTTTCCATCTAAGGTCATTGTCTTCTGGAAGGTATTTCGAATAGATATCAAGGACCACATGATTGGAGTTATCACCAATACAATGGGTGTTCATTTGGAAACCCATATCATAAAAGGTTTTTGCCAGTTGATCGTAATAGGCGGCTTCTTGTAGCAAGAAACCGTCATTTCCTGGATCGTCTGAGTAATCAGTCAATAGACTTGCGCCTCTTGAGCCTAAAGCACCATCGCCATACACTTTAAATGATCGAACATTCAAATGATCAGTCTTGATTTTGCCTTTTTTCTTAAAGTAATCAATGTTTTCTTCGGTTGGGGCAGCCATTACATAAAGCCTCATTTTGAGATCGCCAGTTTTGTTGAGGGAGTCGATCAACTCAATAGTTTCTACTTCTAAACCGGCATCTACAACAGAAGTAAGGCCAACTTCGAAGCAGTTTTGCTGCGCCATTAATAGGGCTTCTACTTGGTCGGCTTTAGTTTGAGCAGGAATAAATTTAGCAATCAAGTCGATGGCATTGTCGACAAGCAGACCTGTGGCATTACCATTTTTGTCGAAGTAGATTTTCCCTCCATTTACTTCTTTTGCTTTCGAAAAGATTTCACTTTCCCCTAAAGCGGCACTATTGGCCAAAGCAGCATGACCATCCACTCTAGAAATTAAAACAGGCGTGTTAGGGAAGGCTTCATCCAATTTGTCTTTGGTCGGAAATTCTTTGATTTCCCAATCATTTTGGTCCCAGCCACCGCCTAAAATCCATTCTTCATCAGGATATTTTGCGCGATGCGCCTTAAGGATTTCAACGATTTCTTCGAATGATTTTGTGCCAACTAAATCAGCATTTTTAAGCCCAAGGCCATAGCGATAGAAATGGGCATGGCCATCAATCAGGCCAGGGTAAACAGGAGCGCCTTCTAAATTGATGGTTTCTTTCGACTCAAAGCCAGCCAAAATTTCTTCATCACTGCCAACGCCAATGAACTTACCGTCTTTTACTGCGAAAGCAGTTGCGGTGCTAAAGGCATCGTCTACTGTATATACCGTTGCATTATGAATAATCAAATCAGCTTCTATTTTACCTCCACATGACCAAAGGGCCAATGCAAGGATTGCTATCATGAGTGTTTTCTTCATCATTCGAATCTTAAATGTTTAACGGAGTCACCTGAATCTCTGAGTTCTCTCAAAGCATCGATACCAATATCTAAATGGGCATTGACAAAACCAGTCGTGACTTTTTTATCGCTTTCTTCGGTCTTAACACCTTCTGGGATCATTGGGTTATCAGAAACCAACAATAATGCTCCGTGTGGGATTTGGTTGACAAAACCAACCGTGAAAATCGTAGCAGTTTCCATATCAACCGCCATTGCTCTTATTTTTCTGAGGTACTTTTTGAAGGCGCGGTCATGTTCCCAAACCCTGCGATTGGTAGTGTAGCATGTGCCTGTCCAGTAATCGCGTTCATGTTTTTTGATCATGGATGAAACCGCTCTTTGCAGTCTAAAAGAGGGGAGTGCTGGAATTTCAGGTGGCATGTAGTCGTTGCTGGTGCCTTCTCCACGAATGGCTGCGATAGGTAGAATGAGATCTCCGATTTCAGTTTTCTTTTTCAAACCACCACATTTACCAAGAAAGAGCACCGCCTTTGGTTGAATGGAAGAAAGCAAGTCCATTACTGTGGCTGCCATGGCGCTTCCCATTCCAAAATTGATAATGGTGATGTTTTCAGCCGTGGCCGATTGCATTGGCCGATCTTTCCCTCTCACTTCCACCCCAAATTGATTGGCGAACATATCGACATAGTTAATGAAATTAGTGAGGAGAATGTACTCCCCGAATTCTTCATTGGGCACGCCAGTATAACGCGGTAGCCAATTCTCAACAATTTCCTGTTTGGTTTTCATGTATAGTATTGTGGTTCAATTACATTTGTTCGATGGACTCGCTCAACTTACCTGCCTATGAATATCGACTTGAAAAGCGGGGCGGCAAATTAGTTATTTTTGATCCGATAAGGAAAAAGTTTATTGTGCTTACCCCAGAAGAGTGGGTGAGGCAACACTTTGTGAATTACCTCTGTAAACACCTCGGCTATCCAATGAGCAGAATGGGAGTAGAGTTGGGCAATAAGTACCATGAGCTCCGTAAACGATCCGATATTGTTTTTTATGATCAGGAGATGAATCCTTTGGTGATTGTAGAGTGCAAGGCGCCCCACATCAAGCTAAGCCAAGCTGTTTTTGATCAGATTTCTGTCTACAATAAGACTATCAAAGCCAAACTACTGATCGTTACCAATGGCATTGAGCATTATACTTACTCATGCAATCACGCTACTTCCGAGCTGGTATTTTTGGAGAAAGTGCCAAGTTATGAGGAGTTGAAGGGGTGATTGGGGTTTTAACGACCAAGTATAAGAGCAGTAGCGGATTTCAAGGCAATTACCTGTCCGCCACCACAAAAGTTTATTAAATGCACAACTTGTCCCGACTTGGCGGGAGACCTTGAATTTACCACTTCACCCGCTATTGCTTTTATGCCTTTTAATATTCCTCCACTGGCTCAGCAGCCATACTCAAAGTCTCTTCTTTTGATTTTTCTACTCCCCAAACCTTAGCAATTCTATCCTTTATCTTCTGCTCAAATATTTCAATCAATTGCTTGTTGGCATTCACCAATGCCTGCTCTTTTTCGATTTGTGCTACGATTTGGCGTTGGGTTTCAATATCGGGAAGTGGCACACGAATTTCTTTTACCACAGGAAGAGTTAAATACTTTGTTAATCCTCCAACAGACTTATTTTTTAAGTCATTTAATTGTTGTTCCATCATGTTCTGGACAAATGGATAAAGCAGTTTTTCAGAATATTCCGACTTGATTGTAATTACATATGTTCTTTGGTAAGCATTGAATTTTCCATTGTAATATTTTACGTCATAAACTGCTGAAGCATTGTTACCACTTAACATTAGAGCTTCGCAATCAAAAGCGTAATCATCTATGTGATAAATTCCTTTTGAGCATGTAAAAAATGGATACTTTCCATTTTCAACAGCAGCATTAGCATTCAATTTACCTGTCTTAATATTTGCAGTTATACCAAGGTCTGACATCTCCCAATCCGGGTCAATGTCTATTTTGGGTTTGTAGTTGGCTACTACGGCTTTGGCACCATCTATTATTTTTTGGTAGCTTTCTATTTCGGCTACTATTTCTTCCTGAATGGATAAGGGGGGAAGGGGGATTTGAAGGTTTCTTACAAAAGAAAGGTTAGCCATTCTAAATTTTCCCTCTCCTAAAGTCAAAAACTGAGAGTATAGGTTTTTTAAAGCAAGGAACAGATAGTTTGTGTTTAAAACGCTAGTATCTAAAGGGTACAAGCCGGCCACATTTTGATTTGTTGAACAATCAAATGATAGATAACCTGTTTTGCCAATTGTAGCACCAACCAAAGCAATTAATGAAGTCCCTTTCTTAAATATTTTAGTAGAAGAATTCTTTAGCCCTTCTTCAGTGATAAATTCTTCAGCTTCGTTGACATAGGAATCTTTGCAAACAGTAGACCCAACCCATGGTATGTGCCCATTCCAATATTTAGGTTCTTTTCTGCTCGGAGTACCACCTGCTTGAACAGTACAAATTTCTGAGAGCTTTTTGAGTTCGAATTGAGAATTAAAAATTTCATATACCTTATATCGTTCTCCACTCAAATTATAATCGCCATTTGCAGCTATTTCAGTTTTCAAAACTGCATGGGCAATGGTTGATTGTAAGGACGTTTCATGAAACGTCCCTACGGCCCCAAAATCATGAATGATTTGGATGGCCTCTTCCAATTGGCTGCCTTTTACGGCTGCTCGTTGTGCTCCCAAGTTGTAGCCATCATTGTCAATTTTCACAAACAGAATTTCATTGCGTTGTTTGGCAATGGCTTTGTCCATCAATAAAATGGATGTTTTTACGCCACTGTATGGATTAAACACACCTGCTGGCAAACTCACTACGGCATAAAGATAATTCTCTACCAACATTTTTCGCAGGTCTTTGTAAGCCGTTCCGCTTTGGAAAATCACGCCTTCGGGTACAATGATGCCCGCTTTGCCTTTGGGGTTAAGGTGTTCAGCTATGTAATCCACAAACAGCACTTCCGAACGATTGCTGCTAATGGTAAACTTCTTGTGCGGTCGTATGCCACCTTTCGGACTCATAAATGGCGGATTGGCCAACACCACATCAAAGTTTTCGTTCCAACGTTCTTCGCTGCTCAGCGTGTCGTACTCGTTAATGTGTGGATCAGAGAATCCGTGTAAATACAAATTCACCAAACTCAATCGAACCATGTCGGGCGAAATGTCATAGCCTGCAAAATTCTGAATCAGCTTTTTGCGGTCGTCAGGGGTTAGTTGGTCGCCTAAATTGTTGAAAGGCTTTTTTTCGAGTTTGTTGTACTCGTAAATATTCAAACCTTCTTTGTTGGCTTTTGTATGCTTGAGCAAAATATGCTTGTAAGCCGAAATTAAAAATCCCGCTGTTCCGCAAGCAGGGTCAAGAATCGTTTCGCCTTTGTCAGGGTCAATAATCGCCACTAAGAAATCAATCACGTGGCGGGGCGTTCTAAACTGGCCTGCATCTCCTTGCGAACCCATCACCGAAAGCAGGTATTCAAAAGCATCACCCAATTTTTCGCTGTGGGTGTATTCAAATTCGCCAATGGTTTTCAGAAACAGTTTCAGTGTTTCAGGGTCACGATAAGGCAAATAGGCGTTATTGAAAATATCCCGAAACAGTTGCGGAATGTTCGGGTTCTTCTCCATACTCTCAATGGCCTCCGAATACAAGCGAAGCATTTCGGCAGCCGTTACTTTGGTGTCAAAGAGTTTGTCCCAAGCGTATTTTTCATAATTACCCGAAAAGAATTTAGCCGTACCGCCCAATTCAATGGCTTCTTTATCCATGTCGTCCATGAACTTGTAAATCAAGCCAATTGTAATTTGCTCAATTTGAGCTTTCGGGTCAGGCAGTTTGCCTACCAAAATATCTCGGCAGTCATCTATTCTTTTCTTTGTTTGTGTATCTAACATATATGTTTTTTTATCCTATTTGTCGGAATAATGCCGCTGGGACAAGGCCGTTGGGACAAGGCATGCCTTGTCCGTACATACGAGATTGTAATTAGTAAAATTTATCATCCTGCCAATTGGCAGGATTGTTTTTAATGTATTCTGAAATGCGATGAAATGATTCATCATTACGGATAATGTGGTCGTGAAATCGAGATTGCCATGCGAAAGGTAATTCCAATCTGTTGCAATATTTGGTTACGGCCGATTTATAAGATCCAATAATAGATGAAACAGAATTTTTTCCCTGATTTTGAAACCGTTTTTGTCCTGGGGTTAACGTTTCATTATCGGATTGTAGGGTCAACGCATGCGTTGACCCTACATGCGGTGGGTTATTATCGCGTAGGGACAGGGCATGCCCTGTCCCTACGTCATGCCCTGTCCCTACGTCATGCCCTGTCCCTACGTCATGCCCTATCCCTACGTCATTATTCCCATCTAAAATCAATATTCCATGAACGTGGTTTGGCATCACCACAAATTCGCCCAATTCGATATTTTTCGCATGGTTTTTAATTTCAAACCATAGCACGTGTGCAATGGCGCCTACAGGCGAAACCTGCATTTTCCCATTTTGTATCTCTCCGAAATAATATGCCCTGTCTTTTGTGCAAATGGTAATAAAATAGGCTGCATCATTACCATAATCCCAATTTTGTAATCGGGCAGATTCGTTTCGATATTTTCCCATGAATTTTTCTAACATCAGGCAGCAAATTTCTCTAATGGAACATAATCGTTGATATACACAGGGATTACCTCCCTATATTTTGCTGCTACTTCTTTGAATTGCGAAATGGTAAGCATTGGGTGTGTTTGCAGGGCGTGGAAATCTTTTCCAGCAATGATTTTCCGAATGTCTTGGTCAACAATGTAGGCTTTGAAAAAGTATTTTAAGGCTCTCAAATTCACATCTTCTTCGGGTGGATAAATGGAAATGAATTTGTCGAATTCTTCTTCAAGCAATTCATCCTTTGATTTAAATTTTGGAATGATACCAAAAACCTTTTCTACCACTTCCCGAATAGAAACTTTGCGGTCAATCTTAGCTGCTTTTCTTAGTTTTTCAAGGTTGAAGTATTCTTCGGGTTTATCGAAAATCTCTTGCTGAATATGGCTGATTACATGTTCCCAATTTCCGAGTTCAACATTCTTTTTGATGATGTCGTCCATGATAATACGGTCTTCAAACTTTCTAAAAAGTTCTCTATCAATCCGCATTCCTTCTGGACCAATTGGTTCTTCAACCAAACTCAATAAAGGGTCAGGTAGAAACGTGGTGTATTTATCAATGTCAACGCCACCGCCTTCACCGTTTCCTTTTTTGGGTTGGGGTAGTTTTAATTTTTCGTCATAGTCGAACTTTTCTTCAAAATACTCACAGTTGGCAAAGAAGTCGAACAGCTTGAAAATTTCCTTGTCGTGCCGTTGGGTTTCTTCTTCGTTCAGTTCATTTTTGAAGGTGTATTCAAACGTATTTTTTCTTGTGCCTCTTCCTTTTATCTGCACAAAATCCGCAGGACTAAAAATTGGTCGCATCATGCAGATGTTCAATAAATCAGGGCAATCATAGCCTGTGGTCATCATGCCAACCGTAACGCAAACCCTTGTTTTACACGATTTGTAACCTTCTAACCAAGTGGTTTTTCCGCTCAGGTTGTTGTTCGTAAAGTTGATGGTCATTTGTTGAGCATCTCCAACCTGAGAAGTTACCTGAACCGCAAAATCAGAGTTGTATTTTTTTGGAAATAGTTGCTCAGCAAATTCATTGAGCATTTCAGTCAACTTGCGAGCATGGTTTTGACTTACCGCAAAAATGATGGTCTTGCCAATTTCATTGGTAATCGGGTCACGCAATGCGTTTTCTAAAAAGGTCTGACAAAAAACACTATTCGTTTTTTCAGAAAAGAATTTCTTTTCAAAATCTCGGGAAACAAAGGTTTCCGTTTCTTCACCTTCTTCTGTTGGCACAACAACAGCGTAACCTTCGTCAGAAAGTAGTTGTGTGGTAATTTGAGTTCGGGCATCTAACACCTTTGGATTGATGAGATAACCGTCTTTTACACCATCCAAAAGAGAATAACGATACGTTGGGTCGCCACCTTCACAACCGAAGGTTGAGTAGGTATCTCGCAACATTCTTCGTTCAATTTCTCGTGGGTCGTTTTCTTTTACCTTTTCAGGGTCAACGCCTTTTAAGTAATCTCTTGGTGTGGCGGCCAAGCCCAATTTGTAGCCATGAAAATATTCAAAAACGGCTCTGGCGTTTCCTGAAATCGAACGGTGGCTCTCGTCCGAAATGAGCAAATCAAAATCCGTTGGAGAAAAATCGTAACGATATTTGTCATTGAACATCAGCGATTGAATGGTGGTCACAACAATGTCCGCTTTGTGCCAATCGCTTCGGTGTTCTTTGTAAATGAAAGTGCTGTAGTCGGGTTTAAGGTATTGAGTAAACGCTTTCCAAGCTTGGTCTTCCAATTCCAAACGGTCAACCAAAAACAAAACCCGTCTTGCGTTTTGAGTTCTCAGGAACAATCGAATTACAGCCGCAGAAGTCAAAGTTTTACCTGTTCCCGTTGCCATTTCAAAAAGGAATCTGTCTTTACCTTCGGCAACAGCACCTTGTAAAGCCTGAATTGCTTTGAGTTGGTAATGTCTTAAAAATCTAAGTCCGTTTGACCAAATAAAATCTTTACTTGACTCTATGCTTCCGTTCCATTCAGGTCTTTCTGCATAATCGGGCATTTGGACTTTAACGATATAGTCAACCGTTGCTTCTTCATTTGCGAGTGAATCTCTGTCAGGATTCCAGTTTTTTATTGCTCCAATTTCTTCTGGTGAAGGGAATTTGTAAATCGGTTTTGGATTTCCTTTTGTCGTGTCCCAGAAGTAGTGAACAATACCGTTAGAAAGAATCACATATCTTGCTCCAACTGTCTTGGCATATTTTCTTGCTTGTTCTTTTGCTACAAGAGGGTGAAGGCTTTCCTTTTTTGCTTCAAGTACACAAATTGGTTTATTGTCAGTGTCAACAAGCAAAAAGTCTAAAGAACCATTCTTCGTTTTCTCATAGTCGTTTCCCCATGCGTCAATTTCTTGTTGTGTAATTTTCACATGATTTTCAAGCAGAATGTTCGCTTTTCCTTCCTCATTGTCAAAGAATCTCCATCCCGCCTCTGTCAGCAGTTGGTTTATTTTAATTCTTGCATGAGCTTCATTTTTCATTTTCTGTCTCTATATGTTTCTGTCGAGCGTTGGCAAAAAAATAGCTCTTTTGGTTTTTTCAGCGTTTGCCCGTGTGTCGGCAAAAACCAAATGTGCTATTTGTGCGTTGGCTTTTTTTCGCATCGAATACAACAATTGTGTAAACCCTGGGGTATTTACTCCCATTATATTTTTATCAATCTAGCGAGTTTTTCATCTTATCAAAAGCCATAATTGTAAAATAGGTATGTAAATCTGCTTTTTTAGAAGAGAGATGTCTCATGATAATTGAATGCTTGGTATGTCTTGACTATTTATGAGTAAATATGAGTCTAAAATGTACAGTTATCAATCAATTTCATAAGCCCATGCACTTGCTCAACGAGGCTTACTACTTCAGCCAAAAACACTTGATCTTAGCGGTTGAACGGGGTCATTTAATTACTTGTTGATAAACTATATTTTGGCAACAAAGTAATTTTACTGCCGATAATTAGGGTTTTAAAGAAGGCGAAATTTTAGTTTCCTTATAAGGTAATTGTAGGGGTCAAACCGATTGTACTAAAGTGCAGGTTCTATTTTTAATGGGGTATGAATTTTTTACACTAAACCTAATTACTAACCTCTCAATTTTCCACTCGCAGCTAGTTGAAACCCACTATTTAATTGCATATTTTTCGTTATGACTTGGATCAAGCGCATTGGCTTTCTTACTGCATTCATAATCCCCGCGCTGGCGGTTTTGCTTTCTATCCCGAGAGCTCTTAAGCACCCGAAGAAGGAACTCAGATCCTTCGTCATTCAGGGAAGAAAATAGTAATTCTCACCAACCCCCAGTGTCTAATGACCAATTCACCAATGACCAATACCCCCAATTCCCAATTCAAAACCTGATTTATATCATCTTTTTATCTAACTCGTATCAGGTCGTAAAAAATGAGCTGCCAGTACCTTGCAAAGGTTTAGGAATCACTATGCCTTATAACTATGGAACTTCAGCAATTCAAGTACGACAATAAGATTGTCAAATATTTCATCATTGCCACCGTGATCTTCGGACTCGTGGGAATGTTAGTTGGGATATTAATCGCTACCCAACTCTTTCTGCCTGAGGCAAACTTTGGTTTGCAATACACCACCTTCGGTAGAATTCGGCCACTGCACACCAATGCAATTATTTTTGCTTTTGTGGGCAATGCCATGTTTGCAGGAGTGTATTACTCCATGCAGCGTTTGCTCAAAACAAGAATGTTCAGCGATTTTTTGAGCTACTTACATTTTTGGGGCTGGCAGCTTATCATTCTGGCCGCGGCCATTACACTTCCTTTGGGACTGACCACCTCAAAGGAATATGCCGAACTTGAGTGGCCGATTGATATTGCAATCACAATCATTTGGGTGGTTTTTGGTATCAACATGATCGGTACAATCATCAAAAGAAGAGAGCGGCATATGTACGTGGCCATTTGGTTCTACATCGCCACTTTTGTTACGGTGGCAGTGCTTCACTTGGTGAATTCTTTTGAAATCCCAGTGACCATGTTCAAAAGCTATTCTTGGTATGCAGGGGTTCAAGATGCTTTAGTGCAGTGGTGGTATGGCCACAATGCAGTAGCTTTTTTCTTAACCACCCCATTCTTGGGAATCATGTATTATTTCCTTCCCAAAGCAGCCAATCGACCAGTTTATTCTTATAAACTTTCGATCATTCACTTTTGGTCATTGATCTTTATTTACATCTGGGCAGGGCCTCACCACTTGCTTTACACCTCGCTACCTAACTGGGCACAATCTTTAGGAACAGTATTTTCTATCATGTTGATAGCGCCATCTTGGGGAGGTATGCTCAATGGACTATTGACACTTCGCGGAGCTTGGGATAGAGTAAGAGAAGATCCTATTCTGAAATTTATGGTAGTGGCCGTAACCGCTTATGGTATGTCTACTTTGGAAGGTCCATTGCTTTCTATTAAGAGCGTCAATGCCATTGCGCACTATACCGACTGGATCATAGCTCACGTTCACGTTGGCGGATTAGGTTGGAATGGCTTCTTGATCTTTGGTATGCTCTATTGGATCATCCCAAGAATGTGGGGCACTAAATTATACTCTACCAAATTGGCCAATGTGCATTTCTGGATTGGTACGCTAGGGATCATCGTTTATGCATTGCCAATGTACACTGCTGGTGTGGTGCAAAGCTTAATGTGGAAAAATTTCAATGCAGATGGCTTTTTAGAATACCCTAATTTTTTAGAAACTGTTACCCAAATCGTACCAATGTACGCAATGCGTGCTGTAGGTGGTTTGCTTTACTTCTCAGGAGCGGTGATGATGAGTTACAACTTGATCAAAACAGCCAAGCAAGGAAGCTTTATTCCTAGTGAGGCGGCCGAAGCCCCTGCATTGGAGAAAAGAAAAATCATGGGTGGCCACTGGCACAGTGTTTTAGAAAGAAAACCAGTCATTTTCACCAGTTTGGTGTTGGTTGCCATATTAATTGGCGGGGTCATCGAAATGGTGCCTACCTTCTTGATCAAATCTAATATTCCAACCATAGCTAGCGTAAAACCTTATACACCACTGGAACTGCATGGAAGGGATATCTATATCAGAGAAGGTTGTAATAACTGCCACTCGCAAATGGTTCGCCCATTCAGATCGGAGACCGAACGCTATGGCGAATACTCTAAAGCGGGAGAATTTGTATATGATCACCCGTTCCTATGGGGTTCGAAACGTACGGGGCCAGATTTACACAGAGTTGGAGCGAAATACAATAATGTTTGGCATTTCAACCACATGTTAGATCCTAACTCCACTTCGCCAGGCTCCATTATGCCTCCATATCCATGGTTGTTTACTCAGGGGATTGACACAAAACTTACAGCCGGAAAAATTAAGGCTTTAAGAACAGTGGGAGTACCATATGCGGAAGGCTACGAGGATATTGCTAATCAAGATTTGAAAGCTCAGGCACAGGAGATTGTAAATGACCTCAAAGCAGGAGATGTAGAAATTTCCGAAGGAGCAGAGATCGTGGCACTTATCGCCTATTTGCAGCGACTAGGCACAGATATTAAAGTTCAACCTACAGCCCAAAACCAATAAGCCATGTTTAAATATTATTTCGAACAAATACATAATGTGGAGGTTTGGCCCATCATTTCGCTCTCCATTTTCTTCGTCTTTTTTGTTGGCCTCTTGATTTACGTGGCCAGAATGAAAAAGGAATACATCAGCGAAATGGCCGATTTGCCGCTGTCCGACAACCTTAAAACAAAATCTGATTTTCAACCTGAAAACTTTTAGCATCATGGAATGGATCAAATCATTTTCGAAAAAAATAAGGGGCAAGGCCTTGATCTTAGTCTTGACTTTTTTTGCCAGTCCTTTGGCTGCTCAAACTAGTGATTCGGGTATTTCTCAGGAAGTAGTTTTCTACACCGTCATTGGTCTTGTATTGGTAGTGGCCTTTTTGGTGCTCATTCTGGCCATTTACTTGATGCAGATCCTGAAAGCGGTTTTGCAAAAGGAGATGTCACCAGAAGCACTTGCCAAAATAGAAGCCGCACCCAGCTGGTGGGCTAAAACTTGGGACAAATGGAATGACCTCAGACCTTTAGAAGAAGAGGAAAATATCATGCTCGACCATAATTACGATGGTATTAAGGAGCTCGATAATCACCTTCCCCCTTGGTGGAAAGCCCTTTTCTATGGCTCAATTGTGTATGCGGTGATCTACTTATTGATATTTCACGTTTTCAAAACTTCACCACTT
>Ga0066649_10001242_pt1 | contig 15878 bp, 18 predicted proteins | sample CryGey132114_all_FD_59538 | JGI IMG/M metagenome (GOLD analysis project Ga0066649, IMG submission 59538) | Groundwater microbial communities from aquifer - Crystal Geyser CG22_combo_CG10-13_8/21/14_all | ecosystem: Environmental > Aquatic > Deep subsurface > Groundwater | place: USA: Utah... | reverse complement strand
AATCCATACTCATACCGACCGCCATAAAAAACAGTCCGAGTAAGAGCCCCTTAAAGGGTTCGATGTCCGTTTCAAGCTGATGTCGATAGCTGGAGTTTGCTAGCATAATCCCCGCTAAAAATGCCCCCATACCCGCGGATAACCCGAGCCATTCCATCAACTCGGCACTGCCCATCACCAGCAATAATGCAAAGGCGGTCAGCACTTCACGGACGCCACTGCTGGCGACGAGTTTTAGCACGCGCGGCAGTAAATATTTGCCCACCAACACAAAGCCGACTAAGGCCACACAGGTCCAATACCAAGGCACGGCATGGTGTGCAATCTGTGCCGAATTAGGTGCTAAGTAGGCTGTGAGTAACAGCATAGGGATCACGGCAAGATCCTGCATTAACAGTACCCCAAAGGCATCGCGCCCAAGTGGAGTAGTCAGTAGTCTATGCTCACTCATCAGCTGCACCGCAAAAGCGGTCGAAGATAGGGATAGCGCAGCACCGACCACTAACGCCGCCTCAACGGATAGGCCAAATCCCCAAGCTAAGCCACCAATCGCCGCCCAGGAAAGCAGTAACTGACCGCTGCCTAAGCCAAAAATAGCGCTGCGCAGTTCCCAAAGTTTACTTGGATTGAGTTCAAGCCCGAGCACAAACAGCATCAGCACCACGCCAAGCTCGGCAAAGTGTAAAACGGCGGCAGGATCGGAAACTAACGCCATGCCTCCAGGCCCTAAAATCACCCCAGCAGCAAGATAAGACAGAATAGGCCCCGCGCCAAAGCGCTTACCTAAGGGCACAAGAATCACCGCGGCGAGTAAAAAAAGTAGCACAGAAGTCAGCAAACTCGACTGTTCCATCAGGGCTCCAACAAAGTAAAAATTATGGAAAACAAGCGCTCATACCTAATTAGGTAATAATCGCTAATCATACCCTATTTATTTGTTAACAAACCCTAAAACTTAGGAGAAAAATCAAAACACAAGGATAAATCGGCGAAGGAGGAAAACAGGGAGAAACGTGGAACAAGACAAAAACAGATGAATAAAAACACCCATTAACCCGCGGCGGCATTCACTAACCCAACCGCTAAAACCGCTATGGCAAGCTCACTAATCGATTACCTAAACTGGTCGCTTGTTTATCGGACTTTAATATATCCGAATAGCAACAAATGCTATTACGCCCACTGGATTTCACGGCGTATAAGGCCATATCGGCACGGTGCAGTAGGGGATCGAGACTTAAATCCTCCTGCCTCATACCACTCGCCCCAAAACTGGCGGTGATCACAAATTTATGCCCCGAATGATGGGTATCAATTGCCTCAATTTTGGTTCGGCACAGCTCGGCAACCTCCATGCCCTTTGCTTCATTAGCATAGGGTAAAAAGATTGCAAACTCTTCGCCACCAATACGGGCAAACACATCACCATTGCGGATATGGGGCTTAATCGACTCAACGACCTTTTTCAGCGCCCAATCTCCAGTACCGTGACCATAGGAGTCATTAATTAACTTAAAGTGATCTAAGTCGAACAAGATCACGCAAAAATCCCCCCCCCCGGGCCGCGACTTGTACAAACAGGTTTTCCCCTAGCTCTTGCCCCGCCCCACGATTAAGCACGCCGGTGAGGGCATCGATCCTCGCCATGCGCATAAATTTGCGCTTTTGCAAACTGCCAACGATTAATAAAATCCCGAGGAAAAACAGTCCGCCCACTAATATAGTGATAAACATCAGCATATTAGTATACTCACGCTCCTTTACCATTTGCTGGGCAATATAGAGTTCACGCTCTTTGTTGAGTAAATTGATTTCACGCGCCTGTTCATCGGCGTTAAATTTAGCCGCCTGATAAGCGAGGGTCTTCATCTTAGACTGATCAAAAATCAGTTGATTATAATTTTGCTCTTTTCTTGAATATTCATAGGCTTGCTCAAATTGTTTATTTTGAGCACTAATCTTGGCGAGCACCCGAGAGGCCGTGTGCTTAAGTTCCGTATTACTAGAGTCATCGGAAAGTTTCATCACATGCTGAGCATGTAACTCTGCTTTCGCAAAATCTTGTAACATCAAATAGGCTTCACTAAGCAACCCATGTGTACTATTTATCTCAAGTTGAAAATTAAATGACTCATAACCTTTTAGCGAATCTAATAGATAGGATACGGCTGGGAGTGGTTCATCCAACCTTAACTTAGATTCACCCATGCCTTTTAATGCAATATATGCAATTAGTGGATAACCATTAGACTCACAAAAGTTACGAGTGAATTTAAATTCATCAAATGCTTTAGCATATGATTTCACCTCTAGCTGGTGTACGGATAAATATAGTTTAGATACACACACATCTTTAACATCATTAGGGGAAGCAAGAGCAAGAGCTTTAGCTGCGTATGTTGCCACTTCTTCTGTAATCCCCATGGCGGTATAGAGACTGGCCAAACGTAAATATGAGGCACGTTTAAGGTTAACATCTTCAATGCGCTCAATTAATCCAAGACTCTTCCCCATCACATTGAAAGCATCATTGAAATAGCGTAAAGCAATATAGGCTGTCGCCTCATAGCTATATGCAGAAAATAGCATATCAGAATCTTTCAGTAAGGCTTCTGACTGATTCAATATATCAACTGCAGCTTGATACTCTCCAGTGTAAATAGAAGCTGCACCTTTAAAGACCAAAAATCGTCCCTGCTGTAAGCGCGACATCCTATCAAATTCAGGTTCAATCGTATTAAGCTTGGTTATTGCGGCAGGTAAGTCAGAATGTTGTAATGCTTCAATCTTAGTTAGCGCTTCATCATAATTTATAGGCGCAGCAATTAAGGGCATACTGAGTATGCCCAAAATAATCGCAAATAAAGTGCAAACACGCTTCAATTAATCACCATTACCATGTGAAATAACAAGGTAAGATTGATACTTCTCATCGCCACTTAAGGTTTTCAATTTTTCCATATCCCCCGTCATCACAGCGGTAATCTCTTCATCAGTTAATCCATGGGCACGCATTACAGCCTCAGGGTTCTGTTTATAGTCTTCCATCAACTGCGCATCTTGGCCTAGCTGGGTAAAAAAATCCGATAATGCAGACATGTTTTCTCCTTATTGTTAATAATAATGGTTCAATACCACACTACAATTTAGCCCAAATCTTCGGGGCCGATCCCTAACTTAGCCAAAATAGCATAGTTGTATTCCAGCTTTTTTGCTGGCGGAATTAACAGAGTGCTAATCGGTGTTAGGTGTGCTTGGGGTAAATTAGCTAATGGTAAACGTTCGATGCGCGCCGTTTGTACCGGCAAGTTTGCCGCTTCATATATGACCACCTCATGATCGAGGGGATACCATTGGTTCAGTTGTTCCACCAGAATTTGCAATCTGTCCGCCGAGGTATGGAACTGCGTTAATGTATGCTCACCCGCAATGGCAATTTGCCAGAGTAATAAGTGGGTTGTCGGATCGGGCACATGCTTAAAAAACATAAACTGGCTGGCTTCAAAACTTTGGTGACCAGAGTTACCAGGGTCAATACCCAGATCCGCCCATAAACACGCTTCGGCCGAGATCCCCGGCTCCATCTTGGCCGAAAATCCCTCCTCCCGCGCCCGTGCAATCGCCATATGGGAAACACAGGCAAACACCCCAGGATGCCCATAGAGCGCACAAACGGTTTTTTTACCCGCCCTTACCGCTGCTAATATGGCATTGACCATCTGCTCATAGGTTTCTCTGCGATTTTTCACTTCATCATTTTGCGCATAAAACTGCTGCAAATTGATGACATTGGGGTTGAGTTTCATCAACCAACGCTGTGAGAAACCGTCGGGTAAAAGGGAAAACACAATATCGGCATGTTCAATATAGCTACGGCTTAAGACGCTGATCTGTCCCGCTAACTGCAAACCTGTACCCACACAGACTAATGATCCCAAACTACCTCCAAACTCACTTTGCAATATGCGTTTTTGTCTTATTAATTAAAGTGTTACCATAACTGGTGAGATGGCAATAGCGAAACCCTATGCTACTCCCTAAAATGCTGAAAAAATGCTAACGCCATCAAAATAAAACACTTTCACAACTCTACCCATGTTTTTACAACATTGCTACATCGCTAGACTCGATTTGGCAAAATTTGCTTATCCTTAGGTATTCCTTCATCAATAAGCAAACAAAACGAAAACCTAGGTTCAATAATCAACAAATATCTTCTCTGTTTGAGAACTTAACTCCATATCCTTGGTCGAAAACTCACACAATTCGAACTATGAAGGCAGCAAAGCCCGAATGCCCTTGTCATAAGGGGGAATGCTTGGGTATTATGGCCGCCAGATTTTCAGAAGTAGCGCATACAATGATCAATAAAAAGCAAAGTCTTACCCTGCTGGGCGCTGTGGCGCTCTCTGTTTCGCTCAGTGCTTGTAGTGTGTTCGATTGGTTAATTTATAAGCCGGACATTCCACAGGGTAACTACATGGAACAGCAACAAGTTGAAAAGTTGCGTATCGACATGACCAAAGAACAAGCCGAATACATTCTCGGCCGTCCGGTGTTACGCGATAGCTTTGCCGACGACGCTTGGTATTATGTTTATCACTATAAGAGTGGTCGCGATGCCAGTATCACCCACAAAGAGTTGATCCTGCGTTTTACGGGCAACAAATTAACTTCGGTCACTGGGGATTACGAATTAAGTAAAGAATTTGATACCCCACTTGAACAAAGCAAGTTGCCTATGGCAACAACGGCCGAAACAACACCTTTGATCCCAGTTCAGCGTCCGGATGAAAAACCGTTAGTGAAAGAAAATCAATCTGAGGCACAAGTGCAAAAACCCATTAAGTAGTGTCAAAAACTTAATAGCACTTTGAATTGATTTAGAAATAAAAAAAGCGCCTAACGCGCTTTTTTTATTTCTAATGCCCATAATGTGCAAAATAGCATTAAGCACGGCCCCCAGTGACTTTGTTTGCACGGCCCTCATCCTTAGCCTTATCGGCACGGCGACGGCGTACATCCTTAGGATCGGCAATCAAAGGGCGGTAAATTTCAACCCTCTGCCCCGGTAAAATCACTTGATCATGTTTAACCAGATTGCTAAACACGCCTAATTTAACGGTTTCTAGATCGATCTCAGGGAAAAAACTCACCATATTACTCAGGCGAACTATCTCAATCGCGCTCGTGCCAGGATGCACGCTCACCGAAATGACTTTCTGCTGCGTAGGCAGAGCATAAACCACATCGACTACAAACTTATCTGCTTCATTTACCACGGTAAATTACCTTAGCGCGGCTCGTAAACGCCGTCACCATTGATACCATAAGATCATTAAACACTTTACCAAAGGCCATATCGACGAGTGAGCTTGAAAACTCAAAACTTAAATCGAATTCTACCTTACAGGCGTCCTCGGTTAATTCGGTAAAACGCCACTGTCCGAGTAAATGTTTAAAAGGCCCATTTTCTAACGTTAAATCAATACTTTTACCGGGAACAACCTGATTACGCGTGGTAAAAGTTTTACGGATCCCCGCCTTGCTCACATCAACCGAAGCCAGCATAGTTTGACCATCAAACTCCAACACTTTTCCGCCAACACAACCGGGTAAGAACTCTTTATACGACTCAACATCATTAACTAAATCATACATTTGCATAGCACTAAAACGAACTAACACACTTCGGGAAATTTGCGGCATAGGGCTTAGGCACTCTTTACATAACCAATTCACGCGATTCCAGATAAACTCACGTGCCCTAATAAACCTAGGGAAACTAAAAATTGCATGGGATTTTATCACGATACGCAAAAAACGCATCCCTTGCTCACATAGGGGCATCACACCCATAGCGTTTTGCACTAAGTGAGTGTAAAAAAGCAGCAATAAAATACTATAGGGTTGAAATAAGTCAAATAAGCCCTTATATCAATACCAAATTGATTCACCGTGCGTATAATGGCGCCACTATGGTAAAGAAAAACTCAAAAAAAGCCGCGCCTGCGACTATCGCACGCAATAAGCGCGCAACCTTCGAATACCGTTTCGAAGAAAAAATGGAAGCTGGCCTGTCCCTTATGGGATGGGAAGTGAAGTCGATCCGTATGGGTAAGGTCAACCTCTCGGACTGCTATGTATTCCTGAAAAATGGTGAAGCCTTTATGCATGGCTGCACTATTATTCCGCTCAATACTGCATCGACACACGTAGTTTGCGACCCGCTTCGATTAAAAAAATTACTCCTAAGCCGCAAAGAACTCGACAAACTTGCAGGCTTAGTCGAACGCCAGGGCTATTCTATTATTCCGATCTCAATGTACTGGCGTAAAGGTGCATGGGTCAAAGTCGAAATTGGCCTAGGCAAAGGTAAAAAAGATCACGATAAGCGCGAAGACACCAAAGCACGGGAATGGGAAGTTGAAAAAGCCCGGGTGATGAAAAAAGAGAAAACGCGCGGATAATGAACAAATGATTGAACTTGTTATAAATGACACTAGGTTATCTTTAAGCGACAGGTTACAATCAACTTTCTTGGGGGCGATTCTGGATTCGACAGGATTCACGAAACCCTGGGAGCATGCCGAGGGGCGGTTGGCCTCGTAAAAAGCCGCACAGTTATAGTTGCAAACGACGATAACTACGCTCTAGCAGCTTAGGCTAGCTAGCCATCTGACACAGGTCTCTCAAATGGGCAGTGTATACAGATGGTCATCTTACATTTGATAGCGAGGGAACCCCGTCCGGGGGTGAACCGCGAAACAGTACCGGACTCGCCTGATGAAATCCTGTCTTTCGGAGTTTATTCAGGTTAACCAAAAGAAAGACTAAGCATGTAGCGCCTTGGATGTAGGTGTTCTGGACGCGGGTTCAAGTCCCGCCGCCTCCACCAAATATAAGAACGAAGACGTCTCAGGACGTCTTTTTTCTTGCCTAAAAACCATTAAATCAATAACTTACAGTCCATTACTATCCATAGACGTCCATTAGCTGCCATATACTCCGGTATTCCACATGGTATTCCAAGCGAAATATCGCTATTATTTGGAATACCAAAACGGTTTGGAGATAGTCTATGTGTGCCAGAGCGACTCGTCTTAGTGATAAGGCAATCAAATCAATCAAACCCGATGACAAGGATAAGGTCTTATCGGATGGAGATGGACTGCAACTCAGAGTCAGATGTAATGGGTCTAAACTCTGGAACTTTAACTATCGTCATCCCACTACCAAAGCGCGTATCAATATTGGATTGGGTACATACCCAGAAATATCTTTGGCTCAGGCACGACAATTGACTCTCGAAAATCGAGCATTGGTTGCTCAAGGGATTGATCCCAAAGAACATCGAAGCCAAAAGCGATTAGAAGAACAAAGTATTACCGAACATACCTTATTTAATGTCGCATCTCAGTGGATTGAGACCAAAAAACATAATGTGACCACTGATTACGCAACAGATATATGGCGCTCATTTGAGCGCCACGTTTTCCCCAAACTTAAAGATATGCCCATATCAAAAATCACATCACCGATGATTATTGAGCTTTTTCGCCCTATTGAGGCTTCAGGCAGTTTGGAAACAGTGAAAAGGCTCACTCAACGCCTAAATGAAGTCATGGTATTTGCTGTTAACTGCGGCCTTATTTTTGCCAATCCACTTGTTGGAGTAAAAGCCGGTTTCAAAAAACCGGTAAAAGAAAATATGGCAACCCTAAAACCAGAAGAATTACCTGAGCTCATGTTAGCTCTAGCAAATGCCTCTATCAAACGTACAACTCGTTGCCTAATTGAATGGCAATTACACACTATGACTAGACCTTCTGAAGCCGCCTCGACACGTTGGGATGAGTTTAATTTCGAAGAAAAAACTTGGACTATTCCAGCTGAGAAAATGAAAAAAAGACGAGTTCACACAATCCCACTGACAGAGCAAATGTTGGCACTTCTTGAGACAATGAAGCCCATTAGTGGACACCGGCCTTATGTTTTCCCTTCAGATCGCAATCCTCTAGAGCACTGCAATAGCCAAACTGCAAATATGGCATTAAAGCGTATGGGTTTTGCGAACCGGCTTGTCAGTCATGGCTTACGCTCTCTAGCCAGTACAACATTAAATGAACAGGGTTTTGAGCCAGATTTGATTGAATCGGCATTAGCACATGTAGACTCAAATCAAGTTAGAACGGCATATAACAGAACAGACTTTTTAGAAAGAAGACGTCCGATGATGAGCTGGTGGAGTGAGCATATAGAAAAAGTCTCGAAAGGGTCTCTCTCAGCATCAAGCTTTAAAAGATTTAAACTCGTAGGTGGCTAATATTAAGCAATAGAAACAAAGTAACAACATAATGTAAGCCACTATCGCGGAAACTTGCGGCTACAGATCAATGAGATAGTTCTTTATATAAAACCACAGCAAAAGTAAGGGGCTGCCATTTGGCAGCCCCTTACTTTTATTAGTTCAAACTAAATCTGACAGTTTTGATTGTATAAATCTCCACTCGAAACAACACAACTCACTTTTGGACAAAACCTTGCTAGATTTTTTACTCTAATTCGTGGGGTTAGGATTAAAATTTCTATGGTTAACAACTGACTTACGAGCCAAATAGAGCAAAGCAAGCTCATCTAAATCTGAAAAGAATTAAGCTCAATCTAAACTGACAGCGCCCCTTAAAAAATGGTTAACTGTCAGATCAGGTCTGAGCTAGTACACATTATAACCATTCTTCCACCTCTCAACCCCGAGTCAAGGATAGTCAGCAATTACATAATTCAATGTTAATGCAGACTAGAAATTAACCCCATTCTCAAAGGTGTTATCCCAACTGATTCCAAGTAGTATAATGGTTTCAGAAAAGTCTGGATCATTCTTTACGTCAACTTGGTTACAGGCGTTAAAATTGCTATCTGGAAGATTAATTCCACCAATTGAGGCGACTTCCATCCACATTTATTATTGACCATTAAAATACTACATTAGCACATCCTCATATATATCACCGAAATCACTCCAAGCATTGTGATTTTGCAGGTGACCTCATCAATCATTCCACCTATATTGATTCGGTCACAATAGAGTGTGTGCAGTAACCACCTCAATACATGACATGAGACCGTTCATTCTCTTCGTCTCAGATTATCAGTATTAAATGACGGTATAGCGCCTTTATTGATAACGGAAATGTAATGCGATATTCGGCAGAAAGCCCCTAACCTGATTAGCAAGTGCCGTTCGTTGTGCTACTAAACTGGTTCGAAGACAGATGAGCGGTTTTAGATCTTGCTGCTCTACCGATTTAATAGGTACAAAGTGAATGGCTGAGCGAGAAAACGCCTCACATATTGCCCTTGCATGGTAATAGTTCCCTTATCAGGCAATTGACGGATGGTATCAATTAGAGATCATCGGTTTACTTTTCGATTCGATAAAATCGACCCAGAGGTACTCTACACATACTTGAAAATAGTTCTTGGCTAAATCAATACCAACGACCTTGTTCAACATATTATTTACTCCTGTTATGACTGTACCTAAAGTTTGGTACAGCGACGTTAGGAAAGAAATGCATCCATCACATCAACCCCTTTTCACTTTACTGAAATAATTTTCTTTTCAAGAAAAAAATATTCATTTTTAAATTTACAACCATCACTAATACAAGGAATCTAACTTGTTAAAATTGATTTTCGATAAGTTTTAAATATTAGAGATGAAAAATGGAACAAAAAAGATTGAGATAATAAATACTACTCTATTATTAGCATCTTCATTTACTGTTTTTAATTGTTCAAATGCAGTAGCTAAGGATTTGCAAACGGATGTAGTAGTTGTTGGTGCAGGAGCATCTGGTATAACTGCATCCCTTCAGCTTGCTGATTATGGAGCCAAAGTCATTACACTTGAAAAGCAGCCAAATGCGGGTGGAACAGGAAACTATTGTGAAGGACAACTTGCAATAAATAGCCCCATACAAAAGAAGAATGGTATTAATATTAGTAAAGAAGAAGCTTTCAATGCATTAATGAATTATGGTCACTGGAATGGAACCCCTGAGTTAGTAAGTAATTACTTGGAAAATTCTGGAGAGGCGTTATCTGGATGTTAGACCATGAATTTAAATATGATTATGTAATCAGTTCTAACCAGGATGATTATAATACTTGGCACTTATTTAGTGGATTTTGCGCAAATGCATTTGGTGGAATGCTTTTAAAAGAAGCTGAGAAAAAGGGCGTTAATATTCTTTATGAAACTCCTGGAAAAAGTTTGATTGTAGAAGATGGTGTAATTAAAGGAGTTAAAGCAGTCAATGTAGACAATGAAGAAATTAACATTTATTCAAAATCTGTAATCATCGCAACCGGAGGTTATGGTAATAATGTCAACATGATGGAGCGCCTTGGCATTAAAAACGCCAAGGATTATTACGTGAGAGGTAACCATAATAAGACTGGTGATGGTTTAAATATGGCGTTTTCCGTTAATGCTGCATCAGATGGTCTTGGGGTTCCCTTCGCATTTTTTTCCACTCCGCCAGACGAAAAAATTCCATATTTGTCAGCAATGTGGGCTATTGGCCAAGGTTATTATCTAAAGGCTACATCGGAAGGTAAACGTTTCGAGAATGAAATGCTATCCAGTCATTGGTCTGATGAACTTCGGATATTAATGAGAGAGAAAACATCATATCACTATGTAATTTTCGATAGCATAGTGATCGAGAAAATAAAAAATTGTGGTTCTGTTATAAATACTTTCATGCCAACTCTTGGAAAAATCTCTGAAATTTACTCATTGCTACAAGAGGGCGAAAAAAAGGATATGTTTTTAAAGCAGATTCTTTAACTAAACTTTAAAAATTAACAAACATGAAAACTGAAACTTTTGAAAGAACTATTAGTAGCTATAATCAATTATCAAAAATAGGCAAAGATCTAGATTTTGGTAAAAATGAAAAATATTTAAACAAAATTATTAAACCTCAATTTTACGCAGTAAAATTACGTCCTGAAATTTTGGGTACACTAGATGGTGTAAAGGTAAATGAAAATCTTCAGCCAATTAACAAAAATGGTGAAACGATAAGAAATCTGTATGTAATTGGGAATGATGCTGGCGGAATTTTTCCACTTGACTACTGTTTAAAATTAAATGGTGCATCTGTTGGCTTTGCGGTTTTTAGCGGAAGACATGCTGCCACACACGCTTTTAAAAATCATTGAGAAAAGGCTGGTAATTAATATGAAGATATTATTATCTCTCATAATTTCAATTTCGTTGTCTTTAGCATTTTCATCTTCTGCATTTGCAGGAACTAAAGACAACTTTCATACAAAAGTAAAAGGCTTGGAATGTAATGATTGCCATACTAAAAATATTCCATTTAACAAAACTAAAAAAAATAGAAATGAACGCTTCTTGTATCAGTTGCCATTCAACCGTTCCAAGTGAAAAAACAGTTGACGTCACTTTTCATCATGAATTTTATCAAGGGGTAAAAGTTTCAATAAATCCCCATTATGCTCATATTGGTAAAATTCGTTGTGTTTTATGCCATTCTGGCCACGAAGAACCGAATTTATATTGTAATAACTGCCATGAATTTGATGTGAATGTTCCAGATATTTCAAAGTAATTAAATTTTAATTAATAATGATTATAAGGATTATATAATGAATAATAAAGTTTTATATTTAGCTTTTTTCTCTGTATTTGCCTTTCCAACTCATGCTGATGTCACAGGATTTATGAGTGCCCAAAGTAACTTTTTATCAAAAGGTGAAACGCTCACCGATAATGGGCCAGCACTTTATGGTTTGATAACCTACAATCATGAATCAGGTTTTTATATTGGCGCTGATGCCTTCAACATCGATTTTGGCAATACTACACCTGGTGTTGATGATAAAACCAGCTACGAAATTGATTATTTTGCTGGATATGCCAAGAGTTATGCTGGCTATTTAGTCGACATTGGCTACATCTATTACTCTTACCCAGACGCATATTGCATTGATAGTGAAGGAAAAAAAACAACATATGGGGATAATTTTGGTGAAGCATATCTAGAAATAACCAAAAAATGGTTAAAAGCGTCATTGTTCTATGGTAACGCAGCTCAAGAGGTTGTAGATTTTGATAATGATGCTATCACTGTTGCATTAACAGGTACCTTTCCAATCACTGAAGGCTTAGATTTTACTACGCAAGTTGGTCACGCTTGGTTTAATAGCAATCTCAAAGACGACTATCTTTACTATAACGCCACCATAACTAAACATACAGATCTCGGGGATGTGTTCTTTACACTAAGCGATACTGATCAGATGAATCAAGGACTTAAGACAATCTTCGGATTTAAACACTTTTTTTAATCAGTTTAGTGCCTGATATTAATTGTGTACTGCCCTGTATAAAAATATAGGGCTTTTTATTTTGTGATTTATGTCATCTGCGATTTAAGACTATTTTAATATAGTGCAGGTTGTCACATCTTACAAATATAAATTTTACATTTTGAAGGGCAAGCTATACTTTTGTAAATAGGTTTTACTTAATTACTTTAATTCATGGCTTCCAGCAGAATAGAGAATCATTATCAAAGAGAGAAAATCATCTTAGATCAAGCAGAAGTAATGTTTGAAAAAGGTGGTATTTACTCAATTAGCATGCCAGAACTTTCAAAACTTGCCAGTTGTTCAACCAATACAATGTATAGTCATTTTAAGTGTCGAGAAGATATTCTCGTAGGCATATTCAATAGGTATTGCGCAAAGTGGTTTGTCATGGCTGGGCGATTAATATCTCAATCACCAGGCGGATTTGCAGAGCGATTTGCTGCAAAGATGATCCTAGGCCCCTACCTGCTTACAAAGGAGATAGAAGTCTGTGGTATTCAATTTATCATGGACTTACCCATTATTTGGAATATATCATCACCCGAGCGGGTACTAATCTCTAGAACACTTCTTGAGTTAACGGCTACAGAGAATTTTAATTTTACCAATGTCGCTAGAAACTTTGGTTTAATTAATGTTTCCGACCCAGTCATTCATAAAGTATTGAGACGGTGCTTTATATTAGAGCGTGGATTCTGTAACTTGGCTAATAATAAAATTTTTCGAGAACATATTTTAGAAGAGCCTTTTTCAGACTATATTGAGCAGATAAAAAATGAGATGAAAAAATTAAATTGGAATTTTGATGTCATGACAACATCTACTGAAGAAATACTCAAAATTATTGAGTCTGTCATTCTAGACATTAATGCCATTGATCCAGATAAGATTATTCAACAGTTGCAAAATAGCGGAAAGTGGTAAAAACTCTCCGCTTTCCATTTATTTCAATGATTTGACGTATTGACCCGCATTTACTCCCGCGAGTCGACCAGATGTATAGGCGAAGCCTAATGTGCCGCCTTCAAAGTCGACATATGCTTTACCATACATCCCCCCAGCATCTGCACCAGACACATACAGTCCTTTGATGGGGCGATTATTTTCATCAACTGCTTGAATATTTTCATTAATTCTAACACCACCCAGCGTACCAAGGTTTCTCGCAACAAATTTGACTGCATAGTATGGCGGGGTAGAAACTTTAATCAATTTTGAAGTATTACTGAAAAACTCATCATCTTTTCCAGTACTAATCGCATTATTATACAGAGTGGCCGATGTTACCAAGTTTGACTGATTGACCCCCATATTTTTTGCCAATGACTCTAATGTATTGGCTTTAAATACGGTTTGTGTGGTGCCAACAAGCGGATCTAAAAGTTTAGTGTAATCATATGGTGTGTTTTCTTGTTCAATTAACGTTTTGGTGTCGTTTGGTTCATTGAACTCCATAAAAAAGAATGGATTATTTTTCCATTTACCATACTGATTTTCGATTGCTACAGTGCCGCGCTGAGCTATTTTTTCCAGCATATCACTGTCAACGATTACAAATTCTGTTTCTTGTGGTTGCATGTGTAACTCAGCACCATGTACAGAGAACAGTGTGACATCAGTTTCATCGCTAAACCGTTTACCGTCCAAATTCACTCTCAGGTTAGGGAAACGTGTGAAGTTGGTTAAATCCCACCATTTCTCGCCAACAATAGGGATAATCTTGTTCATTTCAGCATCACTGAACTTAGCCCAGAAATATTGCGTTACGTTAATTCCACGTTCAGCGGCACCAGCCTTCCAAGCCATCTGAATGCCATCACCTTTGTTCTGAGATATTTCACCCATCGTAAAGGGAGTACCAATGTATTGCTTAAGCATTTTGGCGTTCCCACCAAATCCGCCCGTTGCAATAATGACGGCCTTGGCTGCAATGGTGAGTTTTGTGCCATCTTCTTTTTCTGCTAAGACCCCCGTCACTTGACCTTTCGCATCATACGTCAACGCCTTTGCGGGAGTACTAAAATAAATTTTTCCACCCGATTTTTTATAGGTATCAAGCAGTTTTTTGAGCGCCATCGTGCCTCCTTCTTGATAGCCATGCAGCGTTGCAGGTTCTCCAATATGCGCATACGCGCCCCCCACCCCGGCATCAGTTAACTTCATCAAGGCGCCATTTTCATTCAACCAGTCAACGGTCGCACCAGCCTCATCAATGATTTTTCTTACTAATTGGGTATTGATGAAACCACCAGACAATTCCATGTATTCGTTATAGAGCCACGCTTTATCTACCTGCTGATGTTTTTCTTTTTGTTGCTTAGAGTCTGCTGCAAACATCCCGCCTGCAAGTGTTCCCGCCCCCATTTGCGTGGCCGTTTTCTCAAGCAAAATCACATTAACGCCCTGCTGTTTAGCTGCCAATGCAGCGGCAGTACCTGATGCCCCAGCGCCTATTACTACGACATCGGCGGTTTGAAATTCTTCTTTATTGCTACTTTCTTCTATATATTTTTTAGTGTACTTACTGGTGTCTAGGCCCGCCTCTACGATTGCTTTTTTGACCGCATTGATAATCGCATTTGAGGTAAACGTCGCCCCTGAAACGGCATCGATATTCGTCGATTGAGTATCAATAATTCGCCCTGGAATTTTGACTATAGCACCGTCGGAAATTCCAGGTGTTTCTTTGTGGTCTAACACTTTCACCGACGTTATTTCGCCTTTATCAAACGTCACCAGCACTCTCACATCGCCATGTTTTCCTGGTGCTGATGTTTCAAATGACTTAACGTTTGCGTAGACGGTTGGTGTATAAAAAACACCACTACTTATGGCAATTATACTTGCAATAAATAACGAGGAAATAAGCTTTTTATTCATATAAATTTACCTTAGTTTTCACTTTATTTAGGAACGTTCTTAAGTGATTATACTTTGGTAGATTATTTTCTTTGTGATGCTCAACTTTAAAAAAATGATGATTTAGACAGTGAAATAAAAAATAATTTTGCATTATGAAAGTTATTTCAAAAAAGTGAATTTATTTTCAAATTATAAAAACTGTTTAAAAAACAGGCGTTTTTTTTTCAAGCTGCTCCTCTAAGTTGATGTGATAACCTGATTTAAGCAACTCCTCGCAAACCAGTCAGACTATTTTTGCAGTGAATCGCCACTGTTAATCTGATTACTCTGATCACTTTGAAGCATTACTTAAATTTGGTCAACATGCTCATGTTCGCCGAAAGGCTAAATAGTTCAGATAACTCGTTTTGGGGCAATAGCTTTTTAGCTAAACGAACAGCAGAAGTGTTAGTTAAGATTGGCATTGTTGCACCAGTGACCGTTGGCGACAAGGATGTCGCCGTCGAGCCTATAGGGATACTCTTTATTTAATAAAGGGGCGGCGAGTCACTGGGGAAGCAATGACAATTAATGCGCAATACGCGTAGCTCAGCCATCTTGCTTTG
>Ga0066649_10001241_pt1 | contig 15892 bp, 17 predicted proteins | sample CryGey132114_all_FD_59538 | JGI IMG/M metagenome (GOLD analysis project Ga0066649, IMG submission 59538) | Groundwater microbial communities from aquifer - Crystal Geyser CG22_combo_CG10-13_8/21/14_all | ecosystem: Environmental > Aquatic > Deep subsurface > Groundwater | place: USA: Utah... | reverse complement strand
TATGGGGGTGCGACAAGGGTTGATTTTGGCTGATTCGGCTAATTTAAAAATACCAGAAAAATCAGCAGTGTGCGTGGTAAAATACCAGCACAAGTATTTTTGTTTGTTTCTTTCATTGTCCCGGCTAGTGAGCTCTTAAGCAATACAGGTGCGTTTCCGAGGACGCCGTGGTATCCTGCACCTTTTCTCTGCTTGCGGTGAAAAGGTGCAGGAGGTGCGACGGTCATCCTTAGGTAGCGTGCTCAACTTTTGATACCCATTAAAAGTTTGCTTAAGGGCTCACTGTTCAGGACAATATGGTGTATGTGCTACGAAGCAGTATTTCTGCTTCGTATTTTTGTAAAGAGCGGTATCTCGAGCAATCATTCATCCAAATCAATCACACGGTTGAGTTCATCAAGCGAGGTGATGCCGTATAATAATTTCAGTATGCCATCCTGTGCCATAGATAGCAGGTTTTGCGGTTCGGCGGCTTTCCAGATTTCGCTTTCATTGGGGTGTGAAATGGCGACAGCGTCAATTTGGTCATTCATCAAAATACCTTCAAACACGCCGATTCGTCCACGATAGCCGGTATTATTGCATGCAGTACAGCCAACCGCACGGTAGATTTTTTCAAGTTTCGGCACATTGTCTCGCTTGATGGTTATAGCAATTCCTTCAATCAGTTTACGCTCCTCTGCTGTCGGCTCTTCTTCTTTTTTGCATGCGTCACAGAGTTTCCGTACCAAGCGCTGTGCTAGGAAAAGGTTTAGCGCAGCGGAAAGAACTTTTGCGTCCACACCAAGGTCAATCAAGCGCGGAATAGTACCGGCAGCATTATTTGTGTGGAGCGTTGAAAACACAAGGTGCCCTGTTAATGCTGCGTTGATTGCCGTGTTTGCGGTTTCTGAATCGCGGATTTCGCCGACAAGAATAATATCAGGGTCCTGCCGGAGTACAGATCGGAGTCCTGAAGCGAATGTATAATCCGATTCGCTGTGAGTTTGTGTCTGGGTGATACCTTCTATGTGGTACTCAATCGGGTCTTCAATGGTTACTACCTTTACCTTTGTTGTATATACTTTTCTGATGAACGCATAGAGTGTCGTTGTTTTACCGGAACCGGTTGGACCGGTGTTGAGAATCATACCGTTTGGCTTCTTGAGCTCTGCATTAATCACTTCCAGAAGCCGCGGCTCAATGCCCAATTCTTCAAGCGGTACCAATATTGATTTAGGGTTCAATACTCGGAGAACTATTGATTCTCCGTAAGCACCGGGGAGCACTGAAGTTCTTATTTCAATATCCGTTTTGTCAATTTTAATACTAAATCTTCCGTCCTGAGCGGCTGTTTTCACATTTAATTTCAGACCGGAGATGAGTTTAATACGCGAGCGGAGTAGTTTGTATGTTTCAAGGTCAAAAAATGTAATGTCAATTAAGACGCCGTCTAGCCGGTATCGCATGCGAATTTGCTTTTCTTCAGGCTCTATATGGATATCAGAAGCGCCAGTTGAAAGAGCGCCAGCGAGTATTACTTCAAGGACGCGTGATGTGTGGATGCCAGGGTCGTCTATTGTTGCTTTAGTGATTTTGGAGATATCGTCGAGTGATTTGACTTTGTCCATAAACTGGCGCAAATCTTCCGGAGAAATATCCAGAACGCCGGCTTGTGTTTTGTCCGCGCGTGAAATTTCCATATATCGTTCCCACACATGCTCCAGGCCGTCTCTTGAAACCATAAATGTTTCAATGTGGAAACCTTGCTTTTCAAGTCCGGCGAGTGCTTCTTTTGTTTTTTCGTTTTGTGGAGACGCGACAGCAACTAATAGCTTATTTCCGATTCGTTTGAAAGGCGCAACGAACGCCTCACGCGCTTCCACCTCTTCAATGACTCTTAATGCGTCCGCCTGCGGAGACACACCGAAGAGATTTAAATACGGGAGCCCGTATTTCTTAGAAAGAATTTCCGCGAGGTCTTCCGCCTCTTTCTTTCGGAACTCTCTCAATCTGTCTTCCTGTTTTTGGTCTTGGAAAAGCGGCATGGATACCAAATGATTATTTATTTTTCATACTACATACTTTTCTTTTTGAAACAATCTGGTACAAGTGGATATTTCGTGGGGGAGTTTTTATTTTTGTAACTTTTATTTTTATGACAGAAATGTGTGTATGTCGTATAAATTACAGTTAACCAAATCCATCAATAGATAACACAATATCTGCCCCATACTCATGCGCGTAGCGCAGCTTTTTAACGCTGAAGTGCCGCCTCAAGAATATACATCTAAAAATAAGTACTTCGTGTCATTTCTGTTGTAGGAATTTCCTTAGCCCGCGATGATATAGCGATAATATGGATAGCACCTTGACAGAAGCATTAAAATTTGCTACAATTTAAGTAGAAATAAGTGTTGAAAACAATGGTTTGGAAAAGGGGGTGTTCCTATGAAAAAGTTGTTGACAGTACTGGTTCTTTTCAGCTTTTTGGTTACATTCGGTTGTGCCGGGATGGCCCCGACACATAATCGGAATATGGCTACAAATGCCGTAATATGGGGTGGCGCAGGAGCAGCCGCAGGAGCACTTCTTGGCGGCGCGCATGGTGCAAAGGTTGGCGCGGTTGTCGGTAGCGTGCTCGGTGCGGCAAATACGCCTTATCCGGGTGGTGCTGCGATTGGGCCGGCTCCTTATCCTAGTGCGTACGGAAACTGTGCGATATTTCCTACTATTGAGGAACAGGCAGAATGTAAGCGAGGCCAAAATTGGTCGGAAAGGGTCATCAGAGAACATCGCAAGCGCGACGCCTTTGATTACGGACAAAACCTTCCGTACCGCAATTATTATTCTAGATATCCGAGATGGTAACCATGTCCATACAGCAACTCGTTTGTGAATTGCTGTATGGACTTCTTTTTAAGCCCGTGTCATTTCATTTTTTTGACGAGTGCGCGGTGCCGATGCGGGTTTAAAAAGGAGTAATACATGAGTATGACTAATACCTTTATGTCAAAACAGATATTGATGATTGCGGGAGTAGCGCTTGCCGCATGTTTTTTGTACTTTACAGCTGTACCGGCGTACGCGCTCGTGGAAACGGTTTTTACGGACCAGGCGTCTAATATTACCGAGACAATGGCGCAGCTGAACGGGTACACGCATGTATCCGGCGATGAAGGCGCGGAAGTGTGGTTTGAGTATGGTAAAGGAAATTCGTTTGACCAGACCACGCTTCGTAATGTATTTAGAAACCGCGCGGCTACCTTTAGCGCGCAGGTGCTCTACCTTGAGCCAGCCACGGCGTATCAGGCGAGGATTGTCGCCCGTGACACTTCCGGCACATACCGAGGTGAAGCAGTCTCGTTTATAACAAAATCATCCGTTCCAAAACTACCCTATGTGTCAACTAGTTTTGCGCAGAATGTTACAAAAAGTTCGGCGCTTCTCCGCGGTTCTGTAGAACCGTATGGAGATTCCGCTACGGAAGTGTGGTTTGAATGGGGCACAAGCGTGCCTCCGGAACGGAAGGGCGTGCGACTTGAGCAAGATGGCACCAGACAGAATCTCGCCTATCCGGTGTCCGGACTTTCCGACGATACGGCACATTATTTTCGCATTGTTGCTCATAATGCCAGAGGCACGGCGTATGGTGATATCCAAAGTTTTGATACCGGACGCGCTACAGAGGAAGCGGAAAAAGACGAGCCTGATGTTACGACTACCAACCCGACCGTTTTAGACGGCGGTAGCGCGGTCGTGTTCAACGGCTATGTAAATACGAAAGGTATATCAACGCAGACATGGTTTGAGTGGGGAAAAACCTCATCGCTTGGCAACGGAACCGCGCGTGCTCTTGCCCGCACTGACTCTGGGAATTTTTCCGAATCGCTCGCCGGTTTGGAGCATGGTACCGTGTACTACTACCGTGCCGCTGCGGTAAATAAGAACGGTACCGCGTACGGGTTGGTAAAGCCCGTGTCCATCGGTGTGGCGCTGTCCGCGCAAGACACACAGGTGCTTTCTCCTGAAGTTGTTACGAGGCCGTCTGTGGTGACAGGAGACGCGGAAACGCCCGCGCCAACGAATATTCTTCTCCGTGGTAGCGCTTCATCAGGTGGCGGAAATACTTTTGTATGGTTTGAGTGGGGCATCGTGTCTTCGCTTGGCAGTGCTACTGCCGGTCAGCCGCTTGGCACTGTTCCGTCGCGCGCCGTGTCGGCAAGTATTTTTGATGCTTTGCCAAACACGACATACTATTATCGTCTTGTCGCGCAAAACGAAGCCGGCGTTTCGCATGGCAGTATTCAGAGTGTGCAAACGCCCGCTGTGGCCAAAGTTGTACCTGCTGCGGCTTTCGTGCCGGCTATAGAACCGCTTGTTGAAGAAGAGCCGGCAGAGCCGCTCGCGGCATCCGCTTTTTTTGGTACAGATATTTTCGGGCCGTACCTACCAGAATGGCTTCTCATAATTTTCTCTCTTTATATTATTACAAAGATTTTCTTGAATAAATTTTAAAAAACCACTCGCGCCATTAGGTCGCAGGTGGTTTTTTTAAATATGTTGTTAGTCAACACGCGGTGGCCTGAAGCCAAATGTGGCTATGAGAACCGTACCAATAAATGTAATAAACAGAATGCGATTTACATCAAGCGGTGACTGATTCAGGATAATGTATGTCGTCATTGTCCAGATAACAATGAGTGACCATGCAGTCCAAGAATATTTTGGCATCGGCATAATATGTAAAGATTATGGTTGGTTATAGTTATGCGTGTCGTAGACCGATGTATGAGAGTAGTACGGTTATAACCATAAGGAACCCAAAAAATGTTTCCGGGTCAGGTAATACGCCGGATGTAATGAGGATTGCTGAAGCAATCCATATGACAATGATAGCGATAGAGGCCCAAGTATGACGCATATAATTCTTGCATTTTCAGTGTATAGTATATGGTATAGATATGGAAGTGGAAAAAAAGAAAGTTCTTGCGGAAGAAGAAATGAATGGCGTCGCCCGTATCATTGCCCGAAAAATTATGCATGCCGGACCGCGGAAGGATGGCGCGACAGTTGTCGCGCTCGCGGGCGAGCTTGGCACCGGCAAAACAACCTTTACAAAGGCGTTTGCTAGAGAGCTTGGCATTACAGAGCCGGTGGTATCGCCGACATTTATTCTTTCCCGCACCTATCATATCCTCGGAAACGGGTCATTTGAGCGCTTTGTCCACATAGATGCGTATAGGTTGTCAGGTTCAGATGAGCTTTCACATCTTGGATGGAATGATATTATGGCTGATACGAAAGCTATCGTAGTCGTTGAGTGGGCGGAGCGCATTCGTGACGCGCTTCCGGACTGCGCTTGTGTTATTTCGTTTGAGCATACCGATGGCGATATGCGCGCGGTAACTATAGAGGAATATGCCAAAGAAAAAAACAACACAGGGCGCTAAATCTGAAAAAGATAACGAAACACGGACACTCGTTCTTTTGGACGCGCACGCGATTATTCATCGCGCCTATCATGCGTTGCCTGATTTCACCACAAAAACGGGCGAGCCGACAGGCGGGCTCTATGGCATTGCAGCGATGCTTATCAAAATCATAAATGACTTAAAACCCGACTATATTGCCGCCTGCTATGACCTACCGGGGCCGACATTCCGTAAGGAAATATACGAAGCATACAAAGCCGGTCGTCCAAAAGCCGACGAAGCACTCGTTCACCAGATAAACCGCTCGCGCGATATCTTCAAGGCATTTGATATCCCTATATACGAGGCGGCCGGTTTTGAGGCAGATGATATTATTGGCACCATCTCGGAAAAAATAAAAAAGATTTTTCCTGGAGTGAAGGTTGTCATTGCTTCAGGCGATATGGATACACTCCAGCTGGTCTCAAATGACAATATTTTAGTTTATACGCTACGCAAAGGGTTGTCTGACACAATTTTATACAATGAAGCGCGCGTTACAGAGCGTTTCGGCTTCGGGCCGGAACTCCTTCCTGATTTTAAGGGGCTACGCGGCGACCCATCTGACAATATTCCTGGCATTCGCGGCATCGGCGAGAAAACCGCGTCACTGCTGATTGGGACTTTCGGCGCCCTTGAGTCGCTTTATCAGCAACTCAAGAAGAAAAACGGCGAAGAAATGTTTGCAAAAGCAGGTTTGAAACCGCGTATTATCTCGCTTCTAAAGGAGAATGAAGAAGAGGCGTTCTTTTCAAAGACGCTTGCGGAAATTCGCCGAGATGTTCCCATTGATTTTTCTCTGCCGGAAAAAAGTTGGAAAGAATCTTTTGCGCCTGCTCCTGTGGAGAAACTTTTTCATGAACTTGAATTTCGGAGCTTGGCGGATCGTATGCACGCAATGGCGGCCGGCGCGACACATAATGTCGTACCGCCGCAAGAAAACGGTACGCCGCGGCAAAACGATGCGCCGATTGATTCTCGCGAAGCGGAGAAAACGGCGCTCGCGCTCTGGCTTCTTGATTCAAGCATGACATCTCCCGCACCGGAGGATATGTATGAGTATGCCGGTACGACATCGTTTGCGCGCGCAAAAGAGCATATTTTTGCCGAACTCAAAAAAAACCGTCTGGACAAAGTGTATACGGAGATTGAAGAGCCGCTTGTGCCGGTTCTACGCCGCGCCGAGGATAGAGGTATCAAGATTGATGCTCTATATTTGAAAAAACTTTCCGAGGAATACCACAAAAAAATTAGCGTTATTGAAAAACGAATCTGGAAATCTGCCGGTTTCACATTTAACTTAAACTCGCCGAAGCAGCTCGCCGAAGTACTTTTTGACCGCCTATCTCTTTCCGTGAAAGGGCTGAAGAAGACCGAGGGCGGTGCTCGTTCAACGCGCGCCGGCGAGCTTGAAAAGCTACGCGGAGCGCATCCGGTCATTGACGATATCTTGGAATACCGTGAATACCAGAAGCTACTTTCTACCTATATTGACGCTATTCCGCCGCTCATCGGGACTGACGGGCGGTTGCATACAGATTTCATCCAGACAGGCACGACGACCGGACGCATCGCGTCGGCGAATCCTAATTTGCAAAATATTCCGATAAAAACGGAGAGCGGTAGAAAAATCCGCCGTGCGTTTGTTGCCGACACTGGGTATATTTTAGCCGCTTTTGACTATTCGCAGATAGAACTCCGCATCGCGGCGGTGCTCTCTGGGGACGAAAAATTGATTAACATTTTCCGGCGTGGAGAGGATGTACATGCGGGTGTTGCCGCCGAAGTGTTCCGCGTATCGGAGAGCGAAGTAACCAAGGAAATGCGCCGCAAGGCCAAAGTTATCAATTTTGGTATTCTCTATGGCATGGGTTTGAACGCGCTCCGCGGTAATCTGGGTACCGGCCGTGAGGAAGCGGCTGCATTTTACGAAAAATATTTCGGCGTATTTACCGGTCTTGCCGCATACATTGAACGGACGAAACGCGATGCCGCTAAAAAAGGATATACCGAAACATACTTTGGAAGACGGCGATACTTTCCCGAGATTAAATCAAAAATTCCATATATAAGGAGCGCGGCGGAGCGTATGGCGATAAATGCGCCGATACAGGGGACTCAAGCGGATATTATCAAACTTGCGATGGTTCGGATTGACAGGTGGATAGCGAAAGAAAAACTCCGCGATGATGTGCGGTTGCTTCTTCAAATCCACGACGAGCTTATTTTTGAAATAAAAAAAGATAGATTCTCCGAAGTGGCACCGCATATTTCGCGCATTATGGAAGCCGTGCTTCCTGACGCGCCACTTCCGATTATCGCGAATGTATCGTTTGGGCAAAACTGGGGTGAGATGGAATAGCCGAATCATGATGGCGTCTTTTTGTATAAGAAAAACCCGTTCCGGTACTGTCCCGGAACGGGTTTGAAACTACATAGTGTCTTGCATACTTTTAGACGGCATATTATGTGACCGACATACGCACATTCATGCCGAATGCTTGCATGAGTCTGATTATGTTATTCGGTGACAGATTAAGCGTTTCAGAAACAAAGGTTTCAGGCATCATGAAGCCGGAAATCCTTGGCGATGTGTCGGCATAAAAACATTCCAATGCTTTTTGTACAATAAGCGTGGTTGATTTCATTGTCGCTTTCTGCATTGCGGAGAAATCTTTGTCTGATGTTTCAGACCACTCAATGCGCGCGAGGAAGTTGCTGTTTTTTTTGCAGATAATTCGCATGAACGCAATGTCGTTTTTTGCGTGCGGGTATGCCTTAGCGAGCTTTTGCGCGTTCATTTTAAATACATCATCGTCAAAGAGCCCGCCTTCAGCCATACTACGGATGGCCTCCCAATGACCGAGGTGCCGTATGCTCCTAATGGCGCATGTTTTAAGGCGGCGCATGATACTTGTGTTAGTCGCGATTTTTTCCATGAGCTGAATATTACCGCAATTGGTGTAGAAAGCCCCCATGATGCGATGTTCGTACGAAATATTTGAGTATCCGGTAAGCGCTGATTTGAGCGTGAGCTTGCCATTTTCAATCACACAGGTTTCTCCTCGGTATGTTTCAAGGGTGCTTGTTGGATTGAATGTCCATTCGTGACACAGCGCATTTTCCGGCACTTGCGCCGGAAACCCACCAACCAGCACTTCAATGGAATCGCAGATTGGGTGTTTTGTGGCTGACAACACAAGAATATTGAGTATTCCAGGGTCAAATCCGCAGAATGGCATAAAGATTTTTTCTCTGTTTGTTTTGGAAAATATCTCTCTTTGTTCCATCAGTACATCATTGTCAGCTCCGAGGTCAAAATAGTGGCATGAATGTTGCCGAAGCGCTGCGTATGCGCCGAGAATCTGCCAGCGTGACGGCAATGTGCCTATACAGACAGAAACACTGTGCATCTTCAGTGCTTGCGCGATGAAGTCGGTACCGTCCGTAAATGATTCCGTCATAATCTCAAATCTTCCGGGAACCGTTTTTTCAAAAAATATCCTGTCGCCGTCTGTTGGTACCCGTTCGTCAATAATGACAAACTTTTCAAACATATCTTTCATGAATATTACGGCGCCTTTTCCCATTGCGCCCAAGCCGCCGAAAACCGCGCATGTCCCGAATGTCATAGGAGACCCCCGTGTCAGGTTGTGAAAGTGCAGATAAAATACTCGCTTCAACATACAACGCCCACGGTATCTGTCAAGAATGCACGGCATGTTATTATAGCTCCATGCTTTACTGTTATTATGGCGCTGACGCATTTTGCGCGAAGAAGAAAGCGCGCGAAATGGCGCGTACGCTTCTCGCTAAAAGGCCAGACGCGGCATTTCGGGAGCTTGACAGCGAATCATTCAATCGCGCTTCATTTGATGAAATGGTTTCCGGTGCGCAGGGGCTCTTTTCTTCCCGCGCGCTCATGTTGTTGGACGGCACACTCTCGGCTGATGATGATATTGCAAAGCATATTTTGAGCCGGTTGCAGGAGATGGGTGGTTCTGAAAATATCTTTATTCTTGCCGAGGGTTCGCTTCCGGCGAGTATCGTCAAAAAAGTAGAAAAACATGCCGAAAAATGCGCGGTATACTTGCGGGATGAGAAGAAAGAAGTGCCGCAGTGGAATATTTTTTCGCTTGCAGACGCGCTTGCGCGTCGCGATCGGCAGGCGCTTTGGACAGGACTCTTGCGCGCGCGCCGCGCCGGTGTGTCGCCTGAGGAAATTGCCGGTACGCTCGCTTGGCAGGCACGAACTATACTCATATCGCAAAAACTTTCCGAATCTGACGCGGCACGCGCTGGGGTGAAAGGATTTCCGTATAAAAAAGCGCGCCGCGCGGGGGCTAATTTCAACGCAGGGGAAGCGGAGGCGCTCTCTTCGCGATTGGTAGAGCTTTATCACGCGGCGCGCCGAGGCGAAGGCGACTTTGCCGTGGCGCTTGAACTATTCGCGCTTACACTTTAGTAAAAAGCACGCTCAAGGAGCGTGCTCGTGGAAAAAAGAATTGAGTATCCGATAAAACTGAAACACCATTTCTTCTACCGTATTATTGTTATATATTTGCGCGAAGTGTAAACCCGTTTTACGCGTGTCATTTTCGTAAGAAGCGCACCGCGCCAGCCGAGCGTCTGCCTCGCGCTCGGTTAAGTGGTCTTGGACCATTAGCCGATGCATTATAATCTGCCGTGACGCATTTACAAAAATAGGCAAGACAAAATGCTCGGCGCCGATAGAGCTCTTCAATATTGGCACAGTGTCCGGAGTGATAATGAGTATTCCTGTGTGTCGCGACGAAGAGATGATAGTGTGTAAATATTTTTTTGGTGTGCCGTAGCGGTAGTCACCGACTTCTGTTGTCCAGGCGAACTGATTGGATGCTTCCAGTTCGATGAATTCATCTTCGGATACGAAGATATAGTCGCTGTACCAGCTTCGTTTTTCATCCGCGTCTCTTGGCGGTCGCGTGGTAATACTTGGTATTTTCGTGAATCGCGGGTCTCTGATCTCCTCAAAAATACATTGCGAAAGCTTTGATTTGCCGGCACCGGCAGGGCCACATATAGCGATAAATGGAATGACATCCGGTATATGAGAAGTTGCCATTTGTTTCTCCTTGGAAATGTTCTGGTCTCTTTATTTTCCACAAGCGACTATACCACAGAGTGCGGTATAAAAAAACCCTCCCGAAGGAGAGTGTGTTGGGAGGGTTGAGAATAAAAAAAAGAGTAGGAGAATGGAGGGCTGGGCCGCGTGTATGTTAAGGTGCAAGTTTGTGTGTTTCTGTAAATATAACCGACGAGTGTTTGCCGTGCTGCTGGCGAGTTCTTCGGTTTGCAGAAACAAACGAATCTGAAACTATTATAAAAACTTTTTCCAACACGCGCAAGTGTAGCATGTGGATAACTTCTTACTTCTGTCCGTTAAGTGTCCGCCAAGTCAGGATTCAGCCACGAATAATTCGCCTGACGGCGAATTTTCTCGGCCCCGCCTCGCGGTTTTTGCCTTTGCTTCGCAAAACAAAAACATCGCTCCGGCTTTCAATTCCTTACAGGAACAGTACATCTTTTGGATATATTTTCGCTTTCAGCTCAAAGCTCTCTCAAAAGGTCTTGAAATGCTCCACATATTCGCATTTCAACCTAACGCAGGCAAAGCAGTTTGCTTGCTCTGTGCGGCCATTTCATGTCCGCCCAGTAGGATTCGAACCTACGACCATCAGCTTAAAAGGCTGTTGCTCTACCGACTGAGCTATGGGCGGGTGATATTCAACTGTTATCTGGCAAGACAGCTATTTGCAGATGTGATTTAACCATTCAACCGTTATTTACCAAGACAGTTATAGGCGGGGATTGCTCATACAACGAATAAATAATAGCATATAAAGCACGCTATGTCTAAAAAAGAAGCAGAGATAGTCCTTATTTTGCACAATTTGCGGAGCGTGGAGAATGTTGGCTCCATTTTTCGCACTGCTGATGCGGCAGGAGTATCAAAAATATATTGCGCGGGATATACACCTGCGCCAATAGACCGCTTTGGCAGGAAACGGCGCGATATCACGAAATCGGCACTTGGCGCCGAGGAGTTTATTCTGTGGGAGCAGATAGGAAACACAAATGAAGCTATTATTTCCCTAAAAAATAAAGGATTTTTCATAGTTGGCGTGGAGCAAGATAAACACTCGGTTGATTACCGGCACATTCCTAAAGCACAAAAAATCGCTTTTATTTTTGGTAATGAAGTAGAGGGGATTCCATCGGGAATCCTTACAAATTGCGACAAAATCGCTGAAATTCCAATGCGCGGCAAAAAAGAATCGCTCAATGTAGCTGTGTCTGCCGGCATTATCCTTTTTCGGGCTGTTGATGAGTAAATGTCTGATGTTCGTTGTTTAAGTTTAAATAGATATTAAGTGTCGAGCGATCTTTTATCACGCGGTATTTTGTCGGTACGGTATGGGCTTGACAATATAGCATAAAATATGCTTTATTTTAAATAAATCAGAGAAAGAGCCATCTGGCGAGCTATCTTAGCCCGAATGTTTTCTAAATAATTTAATTTCGGGATTTAAGATAGCTCATCTGCCGGTTCTTGTTTGCACAATAAAAATTTTGCTCTATAATCTTTTCCCAGATGGGAATTCGGAAAAAGTAAGGAGGAGAATCATGAAAACATTTTTTAAATGGCTGCAACATCACCCCAGAATTGCACTCGCTATTTTCGGATGGCACGGTATGGTACACATGTGTCATGTGCAAAAGAAAAACCGCTTCGGGTCAAGATGACCGAGGCGGTTTTGTTATTTTCTTTTTTTGTTGGCGCGCGGAGGCCGGATTAATAGATGACAGAATCAATAGTGCTACCGTTTCGGTCTATCAATTGTATGATGTCGCCTTCGTCTCCCCAGAGGTTTCTGTCTATACCGAGAAAAATACGCCATTCGCCGGTGTAGAAGTTTGCATCATTTTGGTGCGCGGCGGCACATGAATTATGACCTATTTTTCCGAGGATAAATTCTTTGCACGACGGCGTAAGTTCATCCGGTAGTTCTGCTGTTACAATGGTGCATCTTGGTATCCGGCTGATAAACTGCGCGCATTCAGCAGAGATGTTTGCGGCGGCGCGATCAACGCCTTCAAGCGGTGACGGGCACGATTGCGGAAGTGCTGGCGTGAAATCACGGAATTGTTCAAGGTAGCCGCTACAACGGTTTACCCGAAAAGACATTCCTACGGGAGAGTTACCTGTTGTTATGTATGCACGCTCGTCAGGCGACAGGAATGCCGGTGCTGTTTGATTTACGCTTCCAAAAAGCGGTACGGCGACAGCTTCCGGTAGCTTTGTTCCAAAGCCCGCTCTATTTTGAAGGCGGAGACCGCTTAAGAGCGCCGGCGCGGTGTTTTGCGTGTCGGCGCGGAGTTCTATATATTCTTTTTGCGGGTTGCTTGATTGCGCACCCATTAGATATACAATGCGGATTGCTCCTTTCCCAGTTTCGTTAGAAAATGCTCCGGTGGTTTCATCTGTTTGCCCATCCGCTTTGCCGGTACCAAGTATGGAAAGCGAGCCATATGTCTCACCGGTGTCAACCGGCGCTGGAGGTTTTATAAAAACTCCGCTTCGCGCCGCTTCGCGTTCCGGTCCGCCTGTTGAAGCCCATACGATAAAAAGGACTACTAAAATAAAAAGCAGCAAAAAAAGGTCTTTTGTCGCGCTTGCTTCGTTTCCAATACTCTTTTCCATACTCTCTAGTATTTCGTATTTGGCGACTTGTATCAAGTGTTGGCGGTTTTATTCGGAGTGCTGGTGAGAGTTCTCAATTCTTCGCGCACAATTTCCGCTTCATTCCACGGTTCTTTTGCTCCTCTTGCGCCGATGATATAAGGGTCGGTGCCTTTGCCGGTCAAAATAACAGCGTCGCCTGCCTTAGCTTCGGCGAGCGCTTTCCGTATCGCTGTGCGGCGGTCCATTTCTATTTCATATGTTTTACCGGTTATGCCGATTGCGATATCCCGCACGATTGTTTCCGGATTTTCATCGTATGGGTCCTCGTTTGTTAGAAATATTTGCGAACAGTGCTCTGCCGCAATTTTGCCGAATTCCGGGCGCTTCCACCTGTCGCGCCCGCCGCCTGTGGCACCGAGTACACATATTTTTCTTGCGTCGCCGAATGTTTCATATGTCTGCTGTAGCGAATCAGGCGTGTGTGCGTAATCAACGATTACGGTAAAAGATTGCCCCTCGTCTATCCGCTCCATTCTTCCCGGCACACCTTGTAATTTTTCAATCGCGCGTTTCATAGTTTTTGTATCAATTCCTTCACTTTCAGCAAATGTTGCCGCTGCGAGGATATTGTATATTGCTGGCTTGCCGGAGAAGTGCGCGGATATTTTTTCGCCAAAGAGTGTCATGGCAAGCATTTTTTTGCGGAGTTCGTACGGTTCCGCATCGGCAAGCGCGTATGTGAATTTTCTTGGCACCGAAATTGCCAAAAACTTGTCGGCCTCACGGTCGTCTGCGTTAACTATGAGTGCGCGGTCTTTCTTCGGGGATTCGGCAAGGGCTTCCGCTATCTTTAATTTCGCGCCACGGTATTTTTCGTATGAACCGTGCGCTTCAAGGTGCTCCGGCGCGAGATTTGTAAATATGAGCGCGTTCAGCCATATATATTTGTGGCGGAATTGTTTTACCGCCTCGGAGCTTGTTTCTATTAGCGCGTAGTCACAGCCGGCATTCGCCGCGCGTGAGAGGAACCGCTGTATAAAAAAGCGGCCCGGCATTGTCATTTTGAGGAGGTTTGGCTCGCTTGCGTCGGCAACTTTAATCCGTAGCGTGGATGTGAGCGCTGTTGTGTAGCCGGCTTCTTCCAGTATTGCGTTAATAAGCTCAACAACGGTTGTTTTTCCTTTGGTGCCTGTGATTGCGATAACTTTCAGGTGGCGCGACGGGAAATTGTACCGGAGCGCCCCTAAAAACGCGAGAAGCCAGTGGTACACTGGTTGACCCGCCGAAAAAATTGGCTTTGGAATAATCTTTTTCCAGAACGAGAGTAATCGCTCAAGCATATAGGTTATAGTAATTATTTGCCGAGCATTTTCAGCGCGGCTTTTATTTTTGCCTGTACGCCTTCGGTGCCGGCGGGAATTTTTTTAAGTGTTTCGCGCGTCTCTTTCGGCGAGTAGCCGAGGGCTTCAAGCGCGTCTAAAACCTCACGCTCTTCGTTTAGTATTGCAGCATCAAAAGTATTGTCGCCGCCCGTGCCGATTTTTGATTTCAGCTCAATTACGATTTTGTGCGCGTTTTTTGTGCCGATGCCGGAAACCTTTGTGAGGTAGGATGTATCGCCCGCGCCGACCGCTCTGCGGAGAGTATCAAGTGGCGCGACGCTTATGATGCCGAGCGCGGATTTCGGACCGATGCCGGGTACTGAGAGAAGTAGCTCAAAAAATTCAAGTTCGCTTCTGGTAAGAAAACCAAAGAGCGTGAGCGCGTCTTCGCGGACGGCCAAGTGTGTCCAGAGCGTTACTTCTTTTGCTTTCTGCGCAGTACGGATAGTTTCTCCGGTAGCGTGGATGGAGTATCCAACTCCGCCTACATCTAAAATAAGCTGGCGTTCGCCGGAGAAGGAAACAGTGCCGGATAATCGAGCAATCATATTAGTATGGTACACCACAAACGGCGCGGGGCAATGTTTGACAAATTGACTCGTATTCCAGATGCTTACCTGTAGAAAACAATATCGCGCATGCTTTGGAGGTATATATGGAAGTTCTCTGGTGTATTTGTGTCGGCATCATCTCGTTCTTTGTGCCTCGTGCCATCTTAGCCATTATAGGCGGCATATTTTTCGGCGGCTGGTGGTGGCTTCTATTTGCACCGCTTATGGTCTATGCCGTTTGGATAGACTTGATGAATATGTGAATTGCATTGGCAGGCATGCCAGAGCACCAACCCCCCTATTGGAAAAATATGGGGGTTGTCTTTTCTAGAAAATACTGGTATATATTACATACTTATGCCAGTAATCAAATCAGTAAAGAAAGCGCTCCGGAGCTCTGCGAGGAAAAAGGTCTACAATGACCGGCGACGGCGCGCATTGAAAGAAGCGGTGAAGGTTGTGCGCGATGGCGCGACAGCCAAGAAAGATGTGCGCGAGTTTTTGCCTGCGGCGTATAAGGCGATTGATAAAGCGGTTAAGCGCGGCGTCATCAAAAAAAATACTGCCTCGCGCAAAAAATCACGGCTTGTGAAACTGGTCCGCGCGGTTTCAGCCAAGTAACCCATAGACAATATACCGCTCGCGCGGTATATTTTTTTGTACACGCCCTCGTCGTTCAACGGATAGGACGCAAGCTTGCGGAGCTTGTAATGCAGGTTCGATTCCTGCCGAGGGCATTGAACGAAGTGAAATGCCCGAGAGCGAGCAAACTGCTTTGCT
>Ga0066649_10001143_pt1 | contig 16543 bp, 13 predicted proteins | sample CryGey132114_all_FD_59538 | JGI IMG/M metagenome (GOLD analysis project Ga0066649, IMG submission 59538) | Groundwater microbial communities from aquifer - Crystal Geyser CG22_combo_CG10-13_8/21/14_all | ecosystem: Environmental > Aquatic > Deep subsurface > Groundwater | place: USA: Utah... | reverse complement strand
CCCCGGGCTTTCAGGAACGCGGTCGTATCGGCCCGCGAGAGGTTTCCGTCCCGGATGGGCGTGAGCACTTCCAGGCCCCGCGCCAATACCGAGAGCGCCACATCGAACCGGATCTGATCGTTTCCGGCCCCGGTGGACCCGTGGGCTACGTACGTCGCATCCAGTTCCCTGGCCACGCGGACCACATGCCTGGCCTGGACCACCCGGTCGGGGCCCACGCTGAGCGGATACACGTCCCCGCGCAGCACATTGCCCTTGATGAGGTACTGGATCTGCGTTTCGAACAGGTCCTGCCGCGCATCGACCAGGATATGGCGCTCGGCCCCCAGTTCCAGCGCGCGCTTTTCAATGGCTACGCGTTCGCGGGATGACAGGCCGCCCGTATCGACAGTCACCGTCGTGATGGGCAGATCGTATTCTTCTTTCAGCCAGGGCACACAGAAGGACGTATCGAGTCCCCCGCTGAAGGCTACAAGTATGGACATGAGTACTGGATGAGGTGTTTCGGGATGGACTGGAACCGGAACGTGGGCGCTAAAAAAAACGCCGACCCGGGGCTCCGGATCAGCGCTGCAACATGGGAATCAGTGGTCTACACTGGACTACACGCGTGCATGGACTGCCGGATGGCCCCTGGGGGTCATACGTCGAACCGAAAGTCGGCGTCGCTCGGCGGTGCTGTGCAATGGTTTCGTAGTCATGCGCGCAATAATACGGGCCATGCCATTGGATAGCAATGTATACGCCGGGTCTTCAAGAATGCGACCTCACACGTCCTCGTCCGCAATGATGCGGAACGTGGCTGCTATCGCGCGTGCATCGTCCTCGGGAATGCCGGTTTCGAAAGCCACATCCGTCCATGCAGCCGCCGCATTCAGCACGTCCTGCAGGATTTCACGCCACCGCCCGCGTTTCATGGAGGCTGCGTCGGCAACTGCTTCCAGGTCCCCGGTCGTGAAATCGTCCCGCTTGCCGTTCACCCTCATCTGGTGGCGGCTGGTCCAGGCGCCTTCCGGGTTGTAGTTCCATGTAATGTCGAATGCAGGAGACAATGACCAGTGCCCCCTCCGATCCATCAGGAACGCGATGTTCTTGACGTGATCGTCCTGGTTGCACGTGACGATGTTGAACACCATGCGACGGTACTGCTCCTCCACGGTATCCATGCCAAGCCCGAGTCGACGGATCAGCGCGAGCGCCTGTTCATGGGCGTAGGCTCCAGCCAGGTTGTAGTCAAAATGCAGGAGCGCACCGAGCGACTGCATGTGGCGCTTGTCGCCTTCGTCCGTCCGGTCGAAGCGGCGAGCCATGAAATGGCGCCGCCCCCCTTCCTCGAACAAGCGTGTCTCAGGCATGCAAATGCCCGCACGCCGCGCCATGACCGAATACGCGTATTCAACCGCACCATACCCGGTGGATCGTCCGACCTCAATACGTTCATCGCCCGACACACCGTCAAACTTCAATACCCAATGGCTGAAGCCATCCCCGGGGTGAACCTGGTCCGACCGCACGTCATTGGTTTCCGGATTCCAGGCAATCAACGCCTTTGCCCGCGCACCACCTGCCGACGTACCGACCCGAAGGATGTCCCGGATGGCATCCTCCCCGGCATCCAGGCGGGTATCGAGACGTCCTCGCTCCCGGATGACACGCCCGGCAAGCTCGGCCAGCGTTCCGACCTGGAGCACGTGCGATTCAGACGGATCGGGTCCGCGGGCCGGTTCGTATTCCAGCGCTCCCATGCCTCGCCGCCCCACATAGCACAGGCGCTCCACCGCATTGAACGATTCGGGTGTCCTGCCCTGACGCGCCAGCCAGGCATTGATAAGGGCATGGCCGTACCGGTCGGGAAGCGAATCGGCGAGCATGCCGGGCAATCCGTGGAAAGCCCCACCGTCCAGCTCCGGGAAACGGAACACGCCTTGCCTGAGTGGCAGATGCACCGGCGACAACCCGATCCCGCTGCCCAGGAAGCCTGGGGCGTATTCAAACGATGCCACGGTTTCGCCGTCGTCCAGGAAAACGGCTCCGATCGTGGTGCCCCACAAGCGCACTTCGGCCAGCGTACCCATGGTCAGACCTCATCTCCCCAGGTCCACGCGGACGGGTTGTGCCCATCGCCGTCCGAAGTTCTCGGGCGGGCACGTTGGCGGCGTCTCCGTGTACCCGCACGGAGCACATCCATGGGCCGGATATCCGGAACGGGCACCAAATCGTCCAGCGCTTCCAGCCGGTCGAGAGCCCGCAGCACGCGGATAAACGAAGTCATGCTGCCCGACGACCCCGCTTCCATGCGCTCCACCGTCGGCCGCGACACGCCGGATTCCCGGGCCAGCTGTTCCTGTGTCCAGTTACGATCCAGGCGCAAGCGTTCCACCCGACGGCCGAGCTCCTTCAGCACGTCCGTATCGGAACCCGTAAATACATTACCCATCATTTATGATTGTTTAAGCCAGTATAATGGCATAATACATCATATATGATTCATTGTTTCAGGATTTCAAATCCGAAACCCCCTTCCACAGGCGCTCCTGGAAATCCCGGGCACGCCGCAGCGCACGCACGCCCCTCGGTGTGACGCTGTAATAGATCCGGGGACGTCCACCTTTGCGCGTCGGGTTTTCAGCGCTTCGTTTGCGCACGAGCCCACGCTCGGCCAGATTGTCGAGCGAAACCCAGAGGCTGCCCACAGTCAACTTCTTGCCCGCCCGGCGCAGGAGTTCCTCTTGGATGGTCGTGCTGAAAGCATCGTCGCCCAGAACAACGATGGATATGAGCAGCACCTCATCGGCGCGCGAGAGTGGCTTGAGTGGCTTGGCAGCGGACATGCGCCAAAGATACATGGCGTCATGGACAAATGAGGCGCACCGTCGGAAAACATGTCCGGTATCTCCGGGTGTCCCGCGTCAACAGTGGCACATCCAGAACCGCCGCGTGTGCCCCAATCATGAAGTCAGGCAGAATGGATGGAAAATACCGCCGCAAGTTCTGCTCGTTCACACCTTGAGCCAAATCCGTCGCCGGTCCATGGCCATGGTAATCGCAGCCCAGAGCGCCACAAAAAGGATCCCGAACAGGAAAGATGCGAACTCGGGCGGTCCGGGCAACGCGTCGTAGAGAAACTGCTTTAGCGAAACGAAAAAAACATCGGTGCTGCCAGCTCCCGCATTGCCAGATCCCGCGCCGCCGCCCACCGGCACGCGGATACTCGCAAGCGCCGTCGCCATCATGCCCGATGCCACAAACGCGAAGATGGCGTTCCGCCCGTAAGCCACGAGCGGCCGCGCCCAGCGCCGCCAGCCCTGCATGTCTATGGCGTGGTAGAGCACGGCAAGCGTCAAGAGCGCCATGCCGGCCGTAAAAACGGTGTAACTGCTCGTCCAGAGACGCTTGTTGATGGGCATCCAGATGGACAAGACGAGGCCGGCTACCGCCAGCCAGCACCCGGACACGAAAAGACCATTCAGCCGATCCCGCGCGTCCAGGTCGCTCCGCCGAATAAAAAGCCCGGCCAGCACGCCGAAGAGCACCGATGCCGTAGCAGGCACCGTGCTGACCAGCCCCTCGGGATCGAACGACCAGATGAGCCTACCATCTGCGTCGAAGAGCTGCCGCGCGCTCCAGGTATGCTCTCCGAATACGTGGTAATCGATGTAGAACGCCCAGTTCGAGAACAGCTCACCGGGCGGCGTCGCAGCCGTCGGGAATGCGCGAGCAAGATCCGGCATGCCGAAGCCCGGTACCGGCACGTACATCATGAAGACAGCATAGATCAGCAGCATCCCCGTAATCCAGGCGCCAATTGCCTTCCACTGCGGCGTCAGGAACCAGATGGCGCTCGCCGCCACGTAACACCAGGCAATGCGCACCAGGACGCCCGGGATGCGGAGCGTCTCGAGGCGCCTCAACAGCGGATCGGTCGAGAGCACAAGGTCCCATATTCCCATGGATGCGAAGCCCACGACAAACAGCACCGCCCCGCCGGCCAGCACGCCCCACCATACGCGGGCCCGGGACGTGCCCACGAGCAGCACGAGCGCGGCGAGCACCAAAAGGATGTATCCTGAGCGGAACGCCAGGCCCGAGAGCCCGACGTCCGCATCTCCCGCGAAGAAAATGGCCGACCAGGACGCGCCCCACCAACCAAGCAGCATGAGCGCTCCTGCGCGGCGCAGGACATGTCCGAAAAGCGCCCTTCGACTTTCGCCCCGCGCCATCCGCTTGGGGAAGGAAAACATCATGGACATGCCGACCATGAACAGGAAAAACGGGAAGACGAGATCGGTCAGCGTCCAGCCGTTCCACGCGGCGTGCTCGAGCGGCCAGTAGATATGGCTCCACGAACCTGGATTGTTCACGAGCAGCATGGCCGCAATGGTCAGGCCGCGCAGGGCATCGAGCGAATCGAGACGATTGTTCATGGCGGTTGAGAATGACGTGTCAATATATATTGGTTTTCCGTCACTCGACAATACCATGCCCATGAATGCTCACCCGGCCTCCTCCATGCCTCTGTTCGCTCGCGTTCTACCGGCTCTGCTGGTAGCGGCCCTTCTGCTTTTTCCCACGGCAGCCCTCGCGCAGGACACCGGCACTGCATAGGCTGGTCCCGACCGCGCGGCCATCCTTGCCGAACTGGACGCGTACTGGGCGGAAGTGTCCCGGACCGTCGCCGAAGGCGATTTCGAGGGCTACGCCGCTACCTACCATGACGACGCGGTACTGGTAAGCGGCGCCGGTGGTGTCAGTTATCCGATTACCACGGCGCTTTCCGGCTGGAAACCCGATTTTGACCGCACGAAACAGGGCGACGTGTCGGTCAGCGTGTCATTCCAATTCACCGAACGGCTCATTGGCGCCACTACTGCTCACGAATCCGGGCTCTTCCGCTACCGGATGGATGCGCCGGACGGTGACCCGATCGACGCCACGGTACACTTCGAGGCGCTGCTCATCAAAAAGGACGGCCGCTGGCTCATGCTCATGGAACGCCAGATGCAGCCCGGTTCGGAGTAGCAAATATTGTTCTTTGATATATTCCGCGGCCTCCATTGACCAAAACAGGGATAAATGTCCTTTCTTGCCGCGTATGTCCGTCGACAGATATCTGATCACCCGTCCAGAAGTGCCACACTCATATGGTTGTTTTTATTCTTTTTGGGGGGCTTCGTCGCGTCGGAAACACTCGCGCAGGACTATACGCAGGTCGGAGCGGACATAGTTGGTGCTGCAGATGGTGACATTGCCGGCCTGTCAGTGTCATTGTCCGCGGATGGAAAGACGCTTGCTGTCGGCTCTCCGAACAACGACGGCGCGGCAAACAATGCGGGGCACGTCCGGGTGTTCAAACTGGAGAATGATGACTGGACTCAAATGGGCGGTGACATCGAAGGCTCGGCAGAGGCCGATGCGTTTGGCTCGGTAGTCTCGTTGTCTGCAGACGGACTGGTCGTGGCCGCAGGTGCGCATTTCAACGACGCCAATGGTAATGATGCCGGCAGCGCGCGTGTTTTCGCCTGGAACGGGACGAACTGGGTCCAACGGGGAGGGGCCATTGTTGGCACAAGGCAGGGAGACCTCATGGGAAGCTCCGTTTCCCTCTCAGACGATGGAGCTACCTTGGCAGTAGGAGGAACCGGACACGACATTTTCGAAAATGATGTTCTCACAATCGGAAATGTCGGTTTTGTACAGATATTCACGTGGAATGGCACATCCTGGGTCCAGAAAGGCGATGACATTGACGGCGTAATGAACTCGGAAAACTCAGGCTCCACCGTATCACTCTCCGCAGACGGGAATGTTGTCGCAATCGGATCACCGAACGGGCAAGGTTCCATCCGGGTATTTGCATGGGAGGGGGGACAATGGACCCAACGTGGCAGCCGTATCGAGGGAACTGGAGTTTTTGACGAGTTTGGTTCATCCCTGTCCTTGTCCGGGGACGGATCCGTAGTTGCCGGTGGCGCTCCCATGAATGATGACAACGGAACGAACAGCGGTCAGGTTCGTGTTTTTTCATGGACCGGCACCGAATGGATTCAACGAGGAGAAACCATGATGGGTAGCGAAACACCGGACGGCTTTCTCGCAGGAGACCAATTCGGGGCGTCCGTTTCACTGACGGCCGATGGCGGCACGTTGGCTGTGGGTGCTCCGGTCAACGAGATTTCAGGACAGGTGTTTATAAAGACCTGGAACGGAACCGCCTGGGTCGACCAGGGAAATTCGATTGCCGGCACGCCATTTAAATTTGAGAATTCGGGTGCCTCCGTGAGTATATCCTCTGATGGATTACGGGTGGCTATCGGATCTCCTACTCATGAGAACGGGCTCGGCCGGGCTCGATCGTTTGCGTTCACGGGTGAAATCGAGAGCAATTCGCCGCCAACGTTTGTGGCTGCAGGTCCATTTACAGTTGTGGAAGGAAAGGAATTCGGGGATGTCATCGGTGACGTTGACGCCAATGACGGCGACGGATTCAATGAAGACCAGAACGTCACCTACAGTATTATCGGTGGCAATTCAATTGAAGGCAGCGACGTGACATCCGTTTTTGCAATTGACCCCGACACCGGGGTCATTACGGTCAATCAGCCGGATGGCGTGGATCACGCGAAGGCGGCTCAATTCACCCTGGTCGTTCAGGCAGATGATGGTCAACTTGACAACAATACCGCAACGGCTGAAGTGGTTGTCACCGTCTCGGATGTGGCCCCGTCACAGCCCGAGGACATCGACTCCCAGGATGACCTCGTGGCAGAAAATCTGCCAGCCGGAGCGGAAGTCGGAATCACGGTTGTTTCGTCCGATCCGGGAGGAAGCCCCGTCACGTTTTCCCTGACAAACGATGCGAATGGATTTTTTGAAATAGATGCCTCAACGGGAGTCGTCACGACCTCCACCGTTCTTAACTTTGAGGATTCCGCGACGCATGAAATCACGGTAATAGCTGAAGACGCAAACGGTACACTTTCCGCGTCCCGCAGCTTCATCGTTTCCGTTGCGAACGTAAATGATCCACCCGTGGTTACCATCATGCCAGGGGAGCGGTCTACCGCTGAGGGTTCGCCCATCACACTTAGTGCGGCCGACAACAACTCGTTCACGATCAGCGATGAGGACGCCAGCTTCCTTGGTATAACCCTCACGGCGGATAACGGTGCAACAATCACCATGCCTGAGGGATTTCAGAACCTGGACGGGAGCGGAACGTCCACCGTCAACTTCGGCTCGGTCGTGCCTGACGACAAAATCCTTGCCGCGACCTTTGATGGCCTGACGATCACACCTGTCCCGGGCATAGGTGAAAATATAACCCTTACAATCACTGTACTCGATCCGGGTGAACCGGGTTCTACAGATGGTATTGATCCCATCAGCGAGTCCTTGTTGATTTCAATGATCGATATCAACGACGCGCCGGTCATTACGAGCGCAGCCGCCGTGGACGCGGCCGAGAACCAGACGGCCGTCCAGACGGTCACGTTCACGGACCCCGACGCGGGAGACGACCACACGTTTTCCATCACCGGGGGTGCCGATGCCGCCCTTTTCAGTGTGGATGCAGCGACCGGCGTCCTGACCTTCCAGGCAGCTCCGGATTTCGAGAATCCTTCGGACAGCGACACCGACAATGACTACGAAGTGGAGATCACCGTTACCGACGATGGCGCGGTAGCGCTCACGGGATCGCAGACCATAACGGTCACGGTCACCGACGCCAACGATGCGCCCGTGATCACGAGCGCGGCTTCGGCGAATGTGAACGAAGGGGACACCGCCGTTCTGACGGTCACGGCATCGGACCAGGACGCGGGCGACAATCTTGCATTTTCCATTTCGGGCGGCGCCGATGCGGCCCTGTTTTCGATCGATCCATCGACTGGTGCGCTGGCCTTCCAGGCGGCACCGGACTTTGAAGCCCCGGCCGATGCCGACACGGACAACGACCATGAGGTCGAAGTCACGGCCACCGACGACGGTACGGGTGCGCTTACGGGCAGCCAATTGGTGACGGTGACGGTAGTCAACGTGAACGACGCGCCCGTGGTCACGGCGCCTGCCGCCGAAACAACGCTCGAAGAATCGCCCGTTACATTTTCCGCCGCCAATACCAACGCCATTACGGTCGATGACGTCGACTCCGCGAACCTGAATGTTGACCTGACGGCGACCTCGACGGTCGAACTTGGCGCGCTCGGCGGCATCACGATCAATGGCGGCGCCAACGGCACGAATGCCGTGAGTTTCACGGGCTCGCCGGCAAGCGTGAACGCGGCCCTCGACGGACTCATCTATACGCCGAGCCCGAACCAGACGACGGGCGCTTCGCTGACCATTGACGTCAGCGACGGAGCGCTCGCCGCCAGTCACACGGTCACCATCAACATCACCGCGGTCAATGATGCCCCCGTTGCCCAGAACGATGCGGCCACGACCGAGGAGGACACGCCCGTAGCGATCGACGTGCTGGCCAATGACCTCGATCCGGACGGCGACGCACTGGTCATTTCGATAGATGCGGCGCCCTCGAGCGGAACGGTCATTCTGGAGGAGGACGGCACCATTACATACACGCCCGAAGCGGGCTTTTTCGGCTTGGATGCGTTCACCTACACCATCAGTGATGGAGATCTGACTGCTGAAGCCTCGGTCAGCATAACTGTTCTGTCGACGAACCAGGCTCCGATGGCGACGGCCGATACGGGCTCGGTTTTCGAGGGCGAGAGCGTGACGGTAAATGTGCTCGCGAACGACTCGGATCCGGACGGCGACGTGCTCACGCTGTCCATCACATCGGCGCCTGACGCCGGGACGGTTGAGGCAAGCGGCGGCGAGATTACGTACACGGCCCCGCTGCCATTTGAAGGCAGTGTCGAAATCGGCTACGAGATCACGGATCCCGAGGGACTTTCCGCCGACGCCGTACTCCGCATTGCGGTCTCTGGCGCGGGTATTGACGGAGACGGGATTCCCGACGCCGTAGAGAACAGCGCCCCCAATGGGGGTGATGGCAACGGCGACGGTGTACTCGACGGAGAACAACTTCACGTTTCCTCCTTCCCGGCCGTCAATGACCAGGGACAGGAAACCTTCGTGACATTGGAAGTACCCCCTGACCAGCAATTGGAGCGTGTTTCATCATCGCCGAACCCGTCACCGGACGATTTTCCAGAAGCAGCCACGGCTCCGGTCGGGTTCCTGGATTTCCGGATTACTGGTGTCGCCCCCGGCGGTTCGTCGGAAATGATACTTTTTCTACCGGAAGGGACCTCTACAACCAGCTACCTGAAGTTCGGCCCCACTCCCGATAACCCCACGCCGCATTGGTACGATTTTGGTTTCGACGGTACTACGGGTGCCCGGGTGGTCGGAAACCGGATGGTACTCTCATTCGTGGACGGACAACGCGGAGACAGTGACCTTTCCGAGAATGGCGTCATCGTCGATCCCGGTGTACCGGTGGCCGGACTCAATCAATCACCGTCAGCCCAGCCCGATACCGTAATCCTGGATGAGGATTCACAGGTAGTTGTGCATGTTCTGAACAACGATACGGATCCGGACGGCGATGTATTGTCTGTCGAAACAGTTTTACCGCCCAATAATGGATTGGCAGAGGTCCTTGCTGATGGTTCCATCAGATATATACCGGATTCCGACTTTTTTGGAAGCGATCAGATAACATATCGCATTTCCGACCCATCAGGAGCATCCGACCAAGCCACTCTATCTCTCACGGTACTTGGTATACAGGACTCACCCGTTGCGAGGAACGATACCGCGTTTACCAGCCAGGAAATCCCCGTTTTGATCGATGTCTTCGCCAATGATTTTGACCCGGACGGAGACAATCTCTCGATTGCCAGTCTGGAGTCGACATCAAACGGATCTGTGCTCTACCGGGCAGACGGCCTCATCCGGTATACTCCAGCGAACGGGTTCCATGGCGAGGATACGTGGACCTACGCCATTACCGATGGTCCTGCGAATTCGGGCGAAATCGCCGCAGCGACCGTTACGGTCTTTGTTGAGAATCAGAACGATGGACCCGTCGCCGTTGCCGATACGGTCACCACACGTGAAGACGAGCCTCTTCTCATCAACGTACTGAACAACGACATCGACCTGGACGCTGACACCCTCTCCATCGCGGCACTGACACAGCCGCTCACCGGTGGCGTCGTTGAAAAAGTAACCCAGAACGGTAGTCTGGATCAGGTTCGCTTTTTGCCCGATGCTGATTTCAATGGTATGACGCAATTCGAATACGTGGTGACCGACAATATACTGGAGTCAGCACCTGTTGCCGTCGTGATCACTGTACTTCCTGTCAACGATCCTCCAACCTTTGTTCAAACGCCTCAACCTTTCGTCGATATGTCGACGGAAGATCCGGTACCCCTTCGAGGACCAGGTAGCACCATAACGATCTCGTTTCCGGCTGCGATCGATATTGACGACGACAAGTTGACCTATACGTGGGAGGTATCTCCCAATACGGCATTTGACCCTGTTTTTCATACTGAAACAGCTGACTCCACCGCCATCACTTTCGAGACTGCCCAACTGGCTACAGCTCTGGCTCTGACACCCGGCGCAAACGTCGAACTCTATCATCGCATACGCGCAGACGACGGCCAGGGTGGTCAGGTCACCTCCATGCCGCAGCCAGTGACGTTTCTGATGGTGTCCTCCGTTGCCATCGATGGAAGTGATGAAACACCTCGCTCGCTGACACTTCGGAGTGTCTATCCAAATCCGTCTTCAGGGTCGGCAATCATCCAGTTCGGCCTGCCCAAGCCTGCCGCTGTTCGCGTCGAACTGTTTGACGTTTTAGGACGAAAGCTTCAGACACTGCACGACGGTCACACCCTGCTTGGCTGGCATGAGGTGCCCCTTGTTCTTGGACACGAATTCAGTAATGGTACGTACATCGTTCGTCTTGTATCAGGAAGTCGCCTATTGACGCAGTCCCTGCTCCTGGTCCGTTGAGGGAAGACCAGGACTGTGCTGAGCGCGCAGAATGAACACCCGGATGCCATCGGTCCACACCTCCTCGAGATCGAACCGTTCCGTGATCCACGTAAACGTGCGCCGACTGAAAAACGACGTGTGCGTCGGATCGCGGGCGTACCGCCAGGCAGGGAAGCGCGGCGGGTGCATCCAACATTCGGTCATGGCAATCAAGTAGCCACCGGGGGCGAGGCATGACGCCATGCGCTCCAGATCGCGCCCCGGATGGTGCATGTGCTCGAGGCACTCGGTCGCAAAAATAAAGTCATAGGGCGGCGAGAGCGTGTGCGGTCCGAAAATGGGGTCGTAGTCGTGGCAGTCAAAGCCGGCGCGGCGCACAAGGCCCGAAAGCGTGGGACCCGGCCCGCTCCCCCAGTCGACGCCGCGCATGCCGGGCTCCATATTCAGAAGCGCCGGATTGACGGCCTGTTCCAGGAAGCGGACATACCCCGGCCGATCGGGGCCATTTTCGTGCGTCAGGTAGTGGGCGCGCTCCTCGTCCTGCGTCGGCGACTCGTCCCGGTGCCGAAAAACCAGATCACACACCGTGCAGTGGTGCAGCCGCGCCGCGTGGGGCCCTTCGATTGGCACGATGGATGCGGGGCTCTGTGCCAGGCAGAGCGGGCACTGCCCATCGCAACTCATTTCGAAAGGAACGTCCCGATCATGATCAGAACCGTATACTGACTCCGGCCGTTACGGGAATACTGAATACCGTATCGAATGCGGTGCCGCCAGGAATATTTTCGAAAAACACGGTGTCATCATCATCGGCAAAAATTACATACCCCATGGATGATGCAAAAAGATCGATCCGCGGCGCTAAATTATATGCAACCTTCGCCCCGAAGTTGAGTGTAAAATATGTTTCCGTGAAAGATCCTCCCTGAAAAGAATCGGTGTCAATTGTTGTAGCCCCGAGGCCGCCGTTGACAATAACCGCCCATGGCACATCTCTGGACGCCAGAAGATTGTAACCTGCCCCGATGGTGTAGTGCCACAGCCGCATATCAGGCGCGTTTCCATCTCCAGAAAAAACCTCCACGTCTCCGTCCAAACGCGCTTCAAGGGCAGGAGTCAGGAAATATCCTGCTTTCACACCGATGTCGAAACCGGTCTCGGCAATGTCTGCCAGATCACCGGTCGGATTTGCCAGACCACCACGCACTTCCAGACTTATCGGATAGTTCTGGGCGTTGGATGTACCAACTGAAAAAACAATCATGATCAGCACATAGAACAATGACCGTGCGCGATAATTTACGTTCGTATTCATGCAGTTTTCCTCTTATTCTTTTTTTCATCTCACACAGTGTAGTAGAGGAAGCCACTGCTTTTGTTACACCCGGTCAGCCGTCACGCCGCATCGTCGTCCTCGACGACGCCGAGCGCCCGAGCACGCTCTTTCCAGAGCTTGCGGGCCAGTGCGCGCATGTCGTCGACCTTGTCACTTTCATCCATGATTTCAATGCCGATGAGGGTTTCAAGGAGGTCTTCGAGCGTTACGAGTCCGCGCGTGCCACCGTACTCGTCAACGACGAGCGCAATGTGCTGGCGGTCGTTCAGAAGCTGATCGAAAAGCGAGGAGAGCGGAACCATTTCCGGGACGACGAGCAGCTCGCGCCTGAGCTCCGTAATGCGGCCATCCCGCCGGCCCCGTGCCACATCGAGCAGAATATCGTCCTTGAGCACGAAGCCGGAAATGTCGTCGCTGTCGGTCCGGTAGAGCGGCAGCCGCGAGAACGGAAGCGTCGTGACTTTTTCGAACGCATCTTCCATGGACATATTCTCCGGCAGCGCCTCCATGACCGGGCGCGGCGTCATGATATCGCGCGCCTGCAGGCCATCGAGCCGGAACAGATTGCGGATGACCCGAAACTCCTTGTTCTTGATGAGGCCGCTCTCTTCCCCCATGCGCGACATGGCCAGGAACTCCTCGCGGGAAAAAATATGCGTCGGGCGCCCCCGGGAAATCCACCGCGTAAGCCGCTCCGAGATCCAGACAAGGGGATAGAGCGCCACAATCAGCGTGCGCACAAAGAGCGCCGTCGGGCGAGCCAGGCGGGACCAGTACACGGCCCCGATCGTTTTGGGCACGATTTCCGATGCGAACAGGATGAGTAGCGTCATGACGGCCGAGAAGAGACCGAACCATGCGCTTCCGAACACAACGGTAGCCTTGGCGCCCGCGCCAATAGCCCCGACGGTGTGCGCAATCGTGTTGAGCGTCAGAATGGCCGCCAGCGACTGATCCACATTTTCCTGTTTCAGCCGGGTGAGCAGCGCGGCCAGACGTGGACGTATGTCCCGCTGCGCCTCGATGTAGGACGGCGTAATGCTCAGCAGCACCGCTTCTGCGATAGAACACAGAAACGAAAAGCCGAGAGCGAGGCCCACGTAGAGCAGGAGCAACAGTGCGTCAGGACTCATTTTCGATTGATGTCTTTCCTGTGGCCAACCTTCATGATATGAATGAGCAGCACATCGTCCTTGATCTCGTAAACGATTCGATAATCGTCCTGCCTGATTCGGTAGCAGGGACGGCCGGACAGCTTCTCGCAATCCTGGGGCCTTGGATCGGTGGCAAGTCCCTGGATTCGCTCATTAATGCGTTTTCGGAGCGCTACGCTTGAAGAGGATCCTATAATTGACCACCCGCCTTGCGCATGTTGATATCCATCACGCCCTCAGCGTCCTCATCGAAAACGACGTAGATTCAGCGTCGTAACGTTATGTCACTACCGTGGTTTCCGGAATCAGACGGGCGTCACCCTCTTGAAGGCTGGCGTTCCAACTCGTAATAGCCGGCAATGGAGCCCTCGACGTAAGCTGTCCATGGACTGTTCCAGCTTATCCGTCCACCCCAAGTCCCGGCCCACCTCCTCATACAGGAACCGGTTCACTTTCGCCGCAACTCAGCTCCGGAATTATTCGCGGAAACAACCGAAGCAGTCTGAAACGCGTACACCACAATCCGCTCCGTGCCGCTCTCGTCGACCAATTTCCCAAGCACGTAGTCGCTGCCGAATTCGTACACGGTCAGATCCCTGGGCAGCGACAGGTGGCACGTGAAGACGCCGTCCGGTCCAAAGCGCATCCAGTTTGATCCATCCGTTTCCCCTTCCGCCTCAAACTGTTCTACCCATATCGATTCGTCGACGCCCAGCTTCACGGCCGTAAACGCGGGTTTTCTGTCGGCCACAGGCCTCCCAGGGTGCGTCATAGCAGCGAGAAGCTGCCTGTTCATACCGTCTGATTGATCCGCATATCTCGTACGAACCTCAGCGTATTGCTCGTCGATATCCGCCTGGCTGATGGAGCGGTCCGGGGTTGTCCACCGGATAACGAGCTCAGCGTCAAAATCCCGGTCTGCGTTTCGCACCGATATTTCCGGCTTTCCGCCCGCACCGATGACTATCCGATTTTTCCGGACGTCAAATTCCGTAAACGTTCCAAAGACTGGATAGACCGTGATTGAAAAGTCGTCCGTATCTACCGACCCCCAACGCCCGTCAGGAATTGTAAACAGCGTGTCAACAAGCGCACCGTCGCTATCATGAAGCATGAAGGCGAGCATGACACGGTTGAAGTCCCGTAGCTCGCCCTGCGTTACAGCGTGAATGGAGCGGCCGTCGGTAAGCACACCGAATCGCTGTGGCGTCAGGTCGTAGCGGGGAGTCGGAGTGACCTGTCTCAGGAAATTCCCATCCGTATCGAAAACCTCATAACTCCAAGGCATGGTGTCGCCAACCCATAGTTCATTTCCGCGCACGCGCCACAGGTGGAACATGCGATTGAACTCGCCAGGTCCCTCACCCTTGCGCCCCATGGATCCCCTATACGTCCCGTCTGAATCGAACAGCCGCACCTCCTGGCTTCCCTGATTGGCAATCGCAATCCGACCATCGCCGAGCGTCACCGCACCGAAGATCCTGTAAAACATATACGGCTCTTCGCCATCGGCAACTCCGATGGAAAGCGTCGGCTCGTCGCCAATTTGGCACGCACTGGTCAACTGCACCGTATTGTTGAATACGATAGATACGCCGGCACTGTCACTACGAACAACAGCGTCCGTAGTGGGCAATCCATTCTCCGCACACGCGGCGAGCAGCACGCCCGAGAGAGCGACAGACAGGAGGATTCCTTGGGTCGTCATGGAGCAATATACGCCAATCCCTGCCCTCACGATCAGGATAGTGGTCGGATGTCCACCTTGAATGCAACCGAACGCAGAACACTCTCGCAGTTGGAGCAGGCATGAGTGGCAGAAACATCACGAGACTGGCGGGCGAGATCGCCCGCCCAAAATACTACAGCTTTTGACTATGGTGGCCATAAGTGTGTTATCCCGATCTGTATTCAGGATCGGAACAATTGTACGCCATTGGCGTACCCTTTGTTGATCCATTCAATCCAGCCTGAGCACCACGTTGGAGTTTGTAGAGACATCCATCTTTCGGCAGTTCGTCAAGGGCGAACTCGGAGAAGATGGCCTTCGCGCTCTGCAGTCCGACTTGGTTGATAATCCAGCCCTCGCTCCAATAATGCGTGGTTCTGGCGGGGCACGAAAACTTCGGTGGGCCGCCCGCGGCTCAGGCAAGAGAGGTGGATACCGAATCATCTACTTCTATTCCCCTTCCGAGCAGCGTTGCTACCTCCTGCTTGGCTTCAGGAAAGGCGAACAAGACAACTTGACGACTGAACAGCTCAACACGCTCCGCGAATACATCAAGAGGCACCTGTTATGAAAGACGAATTGTTCAACGACCTGCTCAAGAGTGTTGAAGAGGCCGGCGCCATTCGAAAAGGCGGAAAGGCCGCTGAGTGCGTCTATGTCTACAAAGGCAAGATCCTGGTCGAGATCCGGGAGAACGACAAAGTGGTATGGACGCTTGATCTGGCCGCTGACAAACTGCGCTCATCAAAGGGCAAGAAGAACGATGCCAAAGTCATTCGTGAGGCTCTGCGCCAAACACAGGAAGGATTTGCGGAGCTGCTTGGCGTGAGTGTACGAACGCTTCAGAATTGGGAGCAAGGCCGTAGGGATCCACAAGGTCCAGCTGAACGCCTGCTCAATGTGGCCTCCCGACACCCGGTCGAACTGCTTGATTCTATTCAAGCTGCCTGAACGACAGACTTCCATGAACAGATCGTATAGCGGCCGGGTGATTTGCGGTGAGGATTTCGCCACCATTTAAGGCCAATCCAGGACCTGTTAACACTACGTCAGAAGCCGCCGTCAATGCCTCGGGCCAACTTGTCCTCTCGGTCGATGTCAGCAAGCATTACCTCGATTGCTGAGTCCGGCTCACCGATTCCTGTCGGCGCGTCGAGAGTACGACGCCAGCCATCATGTCACATTCGGGTGTGCTGACTGAGCTGGCGGATAACGAGCAGCTCATTGATCTTCTTGTCGCCTGTGAACCGGCGGGAGGGTTTGAGCGGACGCTAGTGGCTGCTGCCCATCGAAGAGGGGTAGAACCCTGCTGGCAAGGGCGATCCTCGATCGGCTTAGGCG